>Ga0209149_1001246_pt1 | contig 12548 bp, 8 predicted proteins | sample WorMetTyACAVOLI2_FD_187423 | JGI IMG/M metagenome (GOLD analysis project Ga0209149, IMG submission 187423) | Marine gutless worms symbiont microbial communities from Max Planck institute for Marine Microbiology, Germany - Olavius algarvensis... ... | reverse complement strand
CATGATAGGACGAATCTTTAAAACATAGTCAACGTTGCTTCGCAATACGAAGTTTTATAACTTTAGCAGAAAATTTTCGCAAGTGGGGGGCACAGGGGGGGGGGCAGAAAATTCACTGGGAGGCCGCGGCCCCCCTGCCCCCATGCAAAAATATCAGTTAAATTCATTGGATTTTGTTATCAATAGATTTTTTATGAAGTTATTTAAAACCAGCAACATTCGTATCGTCCAATTATGCCAAGAACTGTTCCATTTTGAACTGTCAAGTGTTCAGCTTGCTCGTCGTCGAAAACTATTTTTAGATAAGTTTTGCGTTCGCGTGTAAATGCTTATTAGTTAAGTTTCTTTGTTATTTTTCTTTGCTTTTTATCATCTACCATGTTATTGGTGAATAAAGATTTGCATAATGGTCCGTTGCTCTGCGGTTTTGATATAGGCGTTAAAGGGTTAAATATACACGCCGCTCGTCTGCACGCCAACAGAACTATTCTGGCCATTGTCGTCATCGTCGGTCAAAAAAACGCGCCTCACCCGAGCAATCGAGAGAGAATGAGCAGCTCTTCGAAGCGTGCCGGTATGCAGGCAGCGGCGACGTGTACTGACTATTATGTGCCACGCATGTGTCTCTTCGTAATTGAAGAACAGAACGCTCGTTGTGTCTCTGGCATCGCACGACTCGCAGCGCATGCAATGTCGACCGCATTTTCTAATCATCTTTTCTTAATTACAGTATTACGACAGTTTTTGGTAGCGGTAGCCACGTTTGTCCAGCATTTGGACAGTCTGTCACTAGACATGGCGACCTGACCTCAGGACCCACTTACACACAAAGGTAGGTCAGTGCCCCCGGACACCTGTCCCTAGATCCAGTGCCCCCCCCCCGGTCAGTCGCCCGCCGGCACACACAATACACAACAACACCGTCAATTTGAACTAAGGTACAATGTGAACTCCCAATTCTATTTTCGTATCATGCATGTGGTACTGCAGTGATTTATTATATTAAACGAGGCGGGCAATTTTTTTTTGGAAACTGGCACTACTCCTGACCCTATCCGACCCACGAGGCGGGGTCCTGATCCTAACCGACCCACTAGGCGGGGTCCTGACCTATCCGACCCACGTCCCCACGTCAGTGACGGGAGCAACTGGCCGGGGGGGGGGGCCCTTAACCTAGGGGGCAGGTGACCGGGTAGGCGTTTGACCGGGGGCAGGTGACCGGAGCACTTGACCGGGGGGGGCATGACCGAACACCCTTATACACGTGCAACCGGAAGCACATACTGCAGACTCATCGCAGTGTGCAGTCGTTAATTCCAGCAATGCTAATGCCAATTCCAATTCCAATTAGCCGATAATCGCCCTGGCGGGCTGAGGGCACCTGCTGAGGTGTTTTCACTTCAGGCATGTAGGGCTTGGCGCACGTGGAGCACTTGAAGCAGCCAAAAAGGTCAGAGGACAAACGTTGAAGACGCCTTATTAAAAGCGCCCGTCTTCAGGGGTTGACAAAGGTGCAGATCGACACGACGTACATCATCCGCCACGTCGATCAGCATGATTGGTGATGACCACGCCACTTGACATTGGCACTTGAGAATAACAACATGCACGTCGCGCACAATGAAAATAGCGACGATCGATGGATGACTTACAATTAGTCTGCCATTGTAACTATAGCTCAATTTTGCATCATTTTCGAGTTATGTGGCGTTGAATAATATCGTGACCTTAAAATCTAGGTCAGAGGTCACTCAAGGTCGTTCTAATGCCATCCACCTTTATCTGCAATTCGTCCTTCGTTGACGACATGTAAAAACTCATCAGTAGATGAGATAGGCGAACGTTACCGCCTGAACCACGCCATCGTTGTAAAACTTCACCACCCACGCGACTGCATTTTCCCTAGTAACGTTTGCCCCGGTGAACTGCAACTTTTTCGGCGCATTGTGACGTTTTTGATTATTGTGTTTTATAAATACTCTTAATTACTCACTGACTGGTCAATTTTTTGTTGATAACTATCTTGGCAGTCGACAAACGTCGAATATTGGCGTGACCTTGAAATATGGGTCAGGAGGTCGTTCAAGGTCACGATCTTTGTGAAAGTTTGCACAGTCCTCCCCATAAGCCTATGTGTACAAAATCGTGTAAAAAATATTGCAGAAAAGTTTAACCGTCTGAGTAGGGTGCACCAACGTCACAGACGACAGACACCATTGCGGTGCCATTAGCCTAATGGCATCGCAATGGTGTCTGTCGTCTGTCGTCTGTGACATAGCCGAACATAACGTAGTTACGTTCGGCTAAAAACGTTACTGATTATATTCAGCGTGGAATATCGGCGCAACCTTGAAATCCGGGTTACGGGTAGTTCAACGACATTGAAAATACCGCCGATCGATAGACCATATACAACTTAGGCTACAATATATCTTTTTTTGTAATTATAGCTCTATCTTGCACCATTTCTAGTTATTTGACGTTGAATAATATTGTGACTTTGAAATCTAGGTTAGGAGTCACTCAAGATCATTGGAAACGGCAGCATTCGATAGATTGCACTGCATTCGTCTTCCATTGTAACTATAGGCCGTATCTTGTATCATTTCCAAAATAAAGCGAAATGTTGGTCGAAAAAACGGTACTTTTTCATACCACCCTTCCATTTAACTCGCACGATCACCTAGAACCCTTTCGAATTTGTTCTCAAAATTTCATTACAAACTGATCCTATTTGAAAGTGTAACTTTGACTGCTGATAAAGACTTTTTGTTAAAATGTGTGGTCACGTTCATTACCTTCATTCTTTAGCCTTTTGCCTCCTAACACGAATTACAGTTTGAAACATCGACCAGAGGGTCACTCTTTTGTGTCGTTGGTCGTAAAAGTTTTGTTTTAAGATGCCTGTATGAGTTTAAATAGTTTTTTTGGTTTGCTGTTTTCTTTCTATCACGTATCAAAATTGCTTTTATTTTTGTATGTTCGCGTTCGTTTGTTACGTGTTCTGATAATAGAGTATAATTATAGGTTACCCATATATAGATTAGTGTATATTGTTTTTTGTATGGATGGTGCTATTGTGTGAGTAGTAGGCCTAAGCTTATAAGGCGCATAGTGTAGAGGGAGTTTAGTAGAATGGCTAAAAGGAGTAATAGGTATGTGATTATGTCATAGGATATCCACTTGGCCAAGACAGCTCTCTGTAATGAGGCACGGGGAGATATTTACACCACGTTTTGATTTTTATCGCGCGTCAGCATACTGACGCGCGATATTGATATAGCAAATCTGTCCACTCGGTCTGTCCGTCCGTCCGTCTGTCCATCCGTTATGTTCCGGTATCAGATGAAAACGGCTTAACATATCGTCACAGTTTTTTTCAACGTACGGTAGCCCAATCATTCTAGTTTTACCAGCATCAAATGTTTTCACGAAATTCCGACGGAGTCACCCCCTACGGGAGCACTAAATAAGGTGGGGTATATAAATTTCGGAATTTTCGACCAATAAGTCGCTATATCTCACAGACGATACAAGATAGCGCCATAGTTACTATAGAAGGCGAATAGGAAACGGTACCTAAGCTTTTGAATGGCACCAATTTCAATTACAGTGAGTGATCTCTAACCCAGATTTCAAGGTCACGATATTATTCAACGTCAAATAACTCTAAAATGGTACAAATAGAGCTATAGTTACAATGGCAGACTAATATAAAGTCATACATGATCTATAGAACGGCGCCATTTTCAATGACCTTGAACGACTCCAAACCTGGTTTTCAAGGTCACGCCATTCATTGACACTGAATATCTCACAAACGGCTACAGATACGGCCATAGTTACTATAGAAGGCGAATAGGAAACCGCATCCAAGCTTTCGAATGGCACCGATTTCAATGACCTCGAGTGACCTCTAAGTCAGATTTCAAGGTCATGGTATTATTCAACGACAAATAACTCGAAAACGGTACAAGATAGAGCTATAGTTACAATGGCGAACCCATACAAAGTCATACATGGTCTATCAAACCGCGCCATTTTCAATGACCTTGAGTGACCTCTGACCCACATTTCAAAGTCACGATAATATTTAACGTCAAATAACTCGACTAATAGTGAGTCGTGTATGATCTACCCACTGGTTCTGTTTCCAGTGACCTTGAGTGACCCTTAACCTAGCTTTCAAGGTCTCGAAGATGCTCTCGATGTATTGTGTGCACAGCTGACGCGCGATCTGTTTGCGATAGCTAAGTTCTTGTTGTATCACTTCTGAAGTGGATTTCTGCTTGGCTGATCTTGTATACAGTTTCTCTCTCGTTACCGTTTGCAACTATCCGATTCGCAATATCTTTTTTTCGTAACATTTCCTTTCGGGCGTCAGCATCTTTCGCAGTCCTGTATCATGGCAATGCCTGTTGATTACTGTTGCTTGTGGTATTTGCGCGCCCGTTTCTGTTCAATCCTCTCCTGTCATGGATGGTGGATGCATGATTCAATAATGACGTCATGACTGAGGTATGACTGGCCACCTATGATGATTATTGCTAGCTGTACACGTCACGCCTCGGTTGTTCGACAGCTCTCCGTTTCCCTTCTCCCCTTCTCTTCCCCTCGCACGGTGACGGTGAGCACAATAAATCAGCGTCTGTTGTGGTACGGCCCCGTCGAGCGTTTCACCGCTGCGATTCAGATGTGTTCAGCGGACCATAACCAGGCCGAGGTGTATGTACCGGCGACATCTCGACCAGACGCTCAGGTGTGCATCTCACCTGAATGGATACCGCCATAATGTACGACGTATGCGAGTGGCTGTCTCTCTGTGTGCTCAGTTGCATAAATCCGTCAGGCTCCATCCACATCTCAGACTCTCCTCACGCTATCGTAATCAACGGAGAATGGCTTTCGTTCTCATGGGGTTAGGTTTTTTATTCCGACAGGAGGAGTGATTTCGTTCTCATGTGGCTAAGCGTGAGAAAAAGATTTCGTGGTATATTGTTTCATTATGTCAGTCATCGTCATCTCGCCATTGCCTCTCTTTTCTCGGTTGCCAGTCAGTCACTTGTTCTGCTTTTGTAAGCGTGGTATAAGCATTGTACTATTATTAGATTAGATACACGGAACAAATTAACATAGTATGTACTGTACGTAGTGATCACGATAGTCTGTGCTGTCAACAGTGTTTATATCATTGACTAGTACATCCATCCATCCATCCATCCATCCATCTATCCATCCATCCATTCATTCATTCTTTGTTACGCCATATATTGTCAAGATCGTCGATTTATCCATATTATAACAGTAGTTTCTTCATTTTCCTAATAATAATTAATAATTAACAAAAAGGCCTACTACTACTAGTACAATTTTCAGCCAATCGCGGTGGAAACTCTCGGTCCCATCAATGAGTCAGCTTGTGCCTTCTTGAGTGACTTGGCTCGGTGAATTTGACTGGTACATCCATACATAAAATCTTTATTAAAATTATGACAAAACGCATCACAGTTTACAATAAAATACATGTTACAACGCTATATTAGTACAGTAAAGACGATGTGGTAAGGACAGAAAGCGCATGTTTTTGTTTCAACGAGTTTCAATCGCTACTTAACCTAACGCTTCAACGCGGTTCTTCTGCATAACGGTTTATTTTCCTGACCACCCGGGGATTCGCAGCATGGTTTTAGAAAAGGCAGATCATGTCTGACAAACCTTTTATTTTTTTGGATAAAGTCACTTCTTGCCTTGATGCCAAGGGATGTACGGATATTGTTTTTCTTGATCTAGCAAAGGCATTCGATAAGATCCCTCAGAAGAGATTAATGGAAAAGGTAGCCAAACATGGTATATGAGGTTAACTGATTAACGTAATTGAGAAGTGGCTAAGTGTCTGGAAAGGTAATGGATGACAAGGATAAGTGTAAGTTGCAGGAAGATCTTAATAAGTTAATTTCGTGGGCTCAGAAATGGAAGATGGAGTTTAATGATACAAAATGTAAGGTTATGCACACAGGTAATAAGTTCAGTTATGAAATGAATGGTGAAGTATTGAATAAGGTTTTGGTTGAGAAGGATTTGGGGATTATGATATCTAGTGATGTGAATAGTTCACAACAATGTGTTGTAGCATGTAATAAGCTTAACAGGGTTTGGGGGATGATAAGAAGAACCATTAGTTACAAGGAACAATGGATGATGGTCAATTTATATAAAATCATTGGTGAGGCCACATCTTGAGTTTTGTATAAGTGTGTGGCCTCCTCATTATCAGAAGGATAAAGAACTATTGGAAACAGTGCAACATAGATTTACAAGAATGGTTGAAGGTTTTTCGTCTTTGCCATATGCTGAGACTCCAGAGGTTAGGTTTATGGACGCTTGAAGAGAATCGATGTGATTTAATAGAAGTGTTTAAAATGTTTAACGGTTACGGTAAGGGTTCTATTCACGCTTGATGGGTAATGATAAGGGTTTACGTGGCCATAGTAAGAAAATTTATAAACCAAGATTTAACACGGATATTAGGAAATATTGTTTCTCAAATTGAGTCACTGACATATGCAACAGATTGGACCGGGACACTGTTGATGCACCCAGCCTGAACTGTTTCAAAAATAGACTGAATAAAATTAGATCCACAAGGATGTGTTTCTTCATGGACTGGTCCGCTAAACCATAGGCCTTGTCATGTGGGTTGACCTCAAGATAAGGTCGCACAAGGTAAGCATAATAGGCTTGGTTATAAGAGAAAGTAGCACAATGCGTCCTTTCACTTTTTGGATTAGTCTTTCGCTGAGTCCTAAATTCGGACTGAGACCAAAGATCAGCCAAAAAAGTGAAGTCGTTTTTCGTTTGGACTCAGCGAATCGCTCAGCAATTCGCTGAGTCCAAACTTCGGACTGAGCTATCGCCAAATCTAATTAACTCACCGGTTGACTTTGCATGCACAAGATAGATTAATCGGTTAAAGATTAAGTGTTGATAAGCGAACATCACTTTTTCGCTAATTCATAAACAAACAATGAAATACAGAGATATCAGCGATGACGTCATCGATGACGTTATTGAGTGAGCAGTGACGATCTCAACTCCGGACGGAGACCGAACTTGAGCCGTTTGGTCTCAGTTTTTACCGCACGACGCGTATGCATAGTGGGGACTATGCTGTCGCAAGATGCCCGTCTGTCCGTTCGTCCGTCGGTCTGTCACACGCCGGTATTGTGTCTAAACGGTTACATTCTCAATTTTTTTACCATCGGGTAGCCCCACCATTCTAGTTTTGCCATACCAAACAGGATGGCAATATTCCGACTGGGACCCCCCTAACGGGGCGTCGAATGCAAGGGGGTATGAAAAAATCACGATTTTCGACCAATATCTCGCTTTATCTCGCAAATGATGCAAGATATAGAGCCATAGTTACTACGGAAAGCCAACCGCACCCAAGCTTTCGAATGGTACTGGTTTGAATGACCTTGAGTGATCTCTAACCTATATTTCAAGGTAATGATATCATTCAACGTCAAGTAACTCAACAAGAGGTCAAAGTAATTTGACAAAAAGCGCCTCACGGGGGGCCCATTCCCCGGTTAGGGGTCACCCCAGGGGGTTGAAATTTGTACCATTGAATTCCTGGGGTATGGGGTTCCTATTAGTGCTCCATAGTAACTATTGGCCTAGGATGCACCGTTTGGCCACAGTGCACGCGCGTGACAACCAACGACCAACGACGTCACGACACAGCCTATCTCAATAAGCGCCTCTTTTACTAAAGTAAAGTGAGGCGCTTAAAAACGGTACTATAGAGCTATATTTACAATGGCGGACCAATAGAAAGTCGTATGTGATCTATCGAACGGCGTCGTTTTCAATGACCTTGAACAACCCCTAACCAAGTTTTCAAGGTCACGCTATTCTTTGACGCTGAATATCTCATAAACGGTTAAAGATACCGATATAGTTACTATGGAAGACGAATAGGAAACCGCACCCAAGCTTTCGAAATTCGAATGGTACCAGTTTGGATAACCTTCAGTGATCTATAACGCAGATTTTGTGGTGACGATTATTCAACGTCAAATAACTTGAAAATGGTACAACATGCAGCTATACTTACAATGGCCGACCAATAGAAAGTCGTATGTGATCTATCGAACGGCGCCATTTTCAATGACCTTGAACGATTCCTACCTCCAGTTTCAAGGTCACGCCATTCTTTGACGCTGCATGTCTCATAAACGGTACGACATACATAGTTTCAATGAAATACTAATAGGGACTTACACACGCTCTACTCAACGGTGTCATTTCGAATGACCTTGAGAGACCTTGAATGACTTAGCAAAATATTCAATGACACGAAGTGCGAGCGGTCTCTCTGCGACAGCTGAGCTTCTTGTGGGTCTCAGCGAAAGACTAATCCAAAAAGTGAAATGACCCAATGCGTCACGCGTGTGAATCGGCGCTGAGCATGTTGGTCCCTAGTGGCGATTGCGGCCGGGCGGCCGCGGCGCACTGAATTGCTGTCAGGCTAGCAGCGCCGAGCGGGTCCAGTTTGTTGTTGTTTGTTGACTGCCGTGACTGGCGACAGTCGCTACGAGTGCCAACGACGCCCACCGTTGTACGCTGCTACGGGCACCTGCAAGCTTGCTGCGTCCACCTCGTCAGTACGCCTACTCATTCAGTTGCACGGACGGCGGCGCCAGCGACGGTTGAACGCTTTGGTAAGTAACTGTAAGGCACGACTTACATCCCCTATCCTCGCTGCTGCCGGTAGGATTATTGCTCTTCACTAGTAAGCCACCTGCTCCGATATTAGACATTATTAGGAAGTTATGGCCGTTAAACAGACGTTATTATGCAACCCTCCCTCTAGGAAGCCTGATTTCACACACACACTGTAGCATCTTCCGTGCGTCCCGTACCAGACCTTACCTCGAACTATAACCTCTAGAAAGCCCAACGTTGATGCGGTCACGCATAAGAACGTCAGCAAGCGCCTCACGCTACCGTTAACGTGCGGGTTTGGTAATTTGCGAACTGCGAAATGGCGAACCGGTAAAATACGAACTGAAAGTGCGAACCGCTGGTGTAATGCGAACTAGAAAATGCGAACTTTTGGCCAAAAGGAAGATGGTGGTGACTGAGTTGAGACATACTGAGGCCTCTACTGCTATACAGGGAGCGTCGAAAAACGTCCCCTGACGCAAACTGCAATTTAATCTCAGAAAGGGCTTGTTGTTTCAATACCAAATTTTGTGTCGTAAATAATTTTTTAAGTAGATCTAATCACTCATTTATGTTGCAAAATGTTATGTTTTTTTCTGAGGAAATATCTGGCTTTGCTTTTGGTATACGCTGTCAAGTAAATTTTCTGCATTGCTGGCTAACCACAAAAATCACACTTTGTATTACAGATCTTGCCATTAACAGAATTTTATTTTTAAAATGTGTAATGCTAATGCAGAAAACCCGTGAGTATAATCCTAATTTATGCGAAATTGCAGGTTTCAGTGTGGCACGTTTTAGCCGCATTGTGTATGGCGTATATTTGTCATTACGACTTTAGTGTAAATTTCACATCCTTGCGCCATATCTGTTTGCAATCCACTATTTCGTGGCAGGTGGACCTCGTCTATAGGCTTTTGCAGCATCAGGGGTGTGTTGAAATACACTGTCCAAGTTACGCGCCAACTTTGGCAAGCTGTAGCTTTGACAAGCATGGATCAATTTTGATAATTTTCTGTCAACATCATCAGCAGTCTTTCAGAAATAATATGCATATTTAACTATCCTTTTACCTTCACTGTAATAATGTGAAATAATTATCAGCATTTAAAATCGGGACATTGACAAAAATCCGTAACTAGCGCTGTGCGAACCGCGCGCACCCTGTGCGGTAATTTGCGAACCTGCTGTTACATGCGTGTGACGTCACGCCCAATCACAGGCCGAGTTCGCATCCTAGTTCGCATTTTACCACTTCGCCATTTCGCAGTTCGCAAATTACCAATACCCGTTAACGTGTACTAAATTGATAGAGGCAGCAGATCAGTTAGGGTTAGGAGTACGGGTACTTACGATCAGTTTTCAAATTTTCTGTTTTGAAGAGTCTTGCTTTGAATACATTGCTGGCGTTGCTGGCGTTCTTTAGTATGACCCAGTTGATGACCAGGTGCCTCGTGTCACGAGTACGTAACAGAGTAGATTTGAGGTGAAAAGGGCAAAATGCTGAGAAGGAATGTGCCACGACTTCCGAAGAAAGGTCATTACGAAGTTCGAACTTGGTAGAAATACGGAGTAGGCCCCTATATGCAATACCATAAGTGATAAACGTTCTAAAGCAAAAGTTCGAAGATCAAGATATAAAGTCAGTGTGAGTCGGATTTATAACTCAAATTTGTACACTTGAGGCCGATTGCCCAACCGTACTTATCTTTAAGTAGAGATTAACTCCTATTCCTAAAGCCGCAGTTAATCTATAGCCTACTTAAAGATAAGTATTGTTGATGCAATCGATCCTTAATTCTTTCATTTATGACGCAAAGTGTGCAGCATGTCGATAGCAAATGTAAATCTGGATGCCATTTTAAGATCAAAAGGTCATGGGTGAAGGTCATCAGGCCTTATAAAGCAGAGCTATTTTAGTTCTAAATTAACTTTAGTTTTAGTTTTTATATTATTCTCTAGCTGTTAATTTTTATTTTTATATTAGTATAGTTTTTTTCTGAATACATAATTTTAGTTTTTATTTAGTTCTTAGAAATTAATTTTTATTTTGATTTAGTTTTAGTTCAACTTAAGTTCTCCGTATTTAGCTAATTCTATGGCTGCGTAATATTACGAAGTCCGTTATACACAAGTTTAATGACACATTAAAAATAAATAAATTCGACGTGTCTATTATCAACGGTTGTGCTAAACTGCACAAGTTTTCGGCTATTTTGGCGGTCAAGCCTAAAAACCGGCCCGGCCCGACCCGGCCAGGGCACGTAAAATTGCCCCAGTTATCACTGCAGTTGACTTTGATCAATTTTCTCTTTACAGTACCGCGACATCTTTTTTTCTAATGATCATAATGACAGAGTCAGCCTGTAGCCACTTCGTTGCATGCGCTGGTTCCTTAAAATTTAGGCTGAAGACTTCCCTTTAGTATAATTTTTTGGATCGAAAAAGACATATAAAAACCATGAATGAGTCGAAATCTACATGACTCGCATACGTTTGGCTACGTTAAGTTATCATCGCAAGTGCTGCAATTTTAGTTTAGAGTCTTTTTAACCACGTATGACAATGTTTATATGCCCCGGTCGGGCCGGGCCCGTTTTTAGGCTTGACCTATTTTGGCTTGGCTATTTTGTGCTTTAAATGACAGACTTTTATTAAGAGTTTAGTAAGTCTCATTGTAGTTAGTACTGTATTAAATAATTTTTATTTTGATACTTTCAGCTTGCTTAAATTTTCATTTCGTTTAGTTTTCGTTTTTTCTTCAACTTAAAAGTTCTCGTTCAAGTAAAATTGAATAGTCATAATTTTCGTTTTCGTTTTGGTTTTAGTTACGAAAATAGCTCTGTTGTAAAGCTTAAGCACAAAATCGAAATTATGGTCATACGGGTCATACCGCCAGGAACTGTCAGGAACTGTCTTCAAACTTTGAGGTAGTGTTGTAGCCACAAAGTACAACGTATCGAGAAGTTGTATAAACTACTTAAAAAGTGAAGACCAAGGTCACGAGGTCAAACATATCCTATACACGGCAAATATGTTCTGATACGTTAATCTCACACAGCGGTCATAGGCCGTGTATGATTCATGGCGTAATCAATGTATGTATGTATATGTATATGGTAATCTGCAAGGTACCCTCAACATCACCGGTCAATCACGACGCGCCTTGCAACGAACATCGCCTTTTACATCCTCGCACTTCGCAGATTACCCAACGATATGCAGTGGCTGAAGTTTTAGAGTCAAACGGTTTAATTTCAACAGATGAAGGCAGTTGTTGTAGGAAGAGCCGCATATCGTGTTAGCCATCAGGGCGTCTTGTTTTACATTGTCTTTTCGTACAATGCTTACAACGATGATGTTGTGTTTCAGGCATTATGTTCGTTATTACGCAATAAGTGGTGTGTTTCGAGTCTTCTATTGTAAGTCCATGAAGTAGTCGTATTATGTATAGGCCATAATGTGCTGGCGCTATGTAGCCTAACCTTTTGGTTGCCTTTTGTGTAAACAGTAATTTTTCTGTGTCCAACCTCTTGTTAAATGTGCTGGTAACCGATCAGCACACCCCGCGGACAGACCAAGGCCATAACCCCATTCTATGCCATAACCCCCTTCCTTGTTAACATTCACGAATTTTAGCGAATTTTAAAACAGAAATTCACGAATTCTCGAACTATGGCCAGGAGCCCGTGTCATGGGTCGGATAGGGTTAGGAGTACGGGTTAGTGACAGTTTTCAAAAATTCCCTTCCGTCTTCTGTGCTATCAACCTATGACACCAAAAAAGGTTACGACATAGAGGGTTTTGTCCGGGGGGGG
>Ga0209149_1001245_pt1 | contig 12551 bp, 8 predicted proteins | sample WorMetTyACAVOLI2_FD_187423 | JGI IMG/M metagenome (GOLD analysis project Ga0209149, IMG submission 187423) | Marine gutless worms symbiont microbial communities from Max Planck institute for Marine Microbiology, Germany - Olavius algarvensis... ... | reverse complement strand
CACCATGAAATGTGTTATTGTTCGGTTAAATGTTGTACCTAGTGGTGTATTTATTGAATCCACATTCAACTCGCATAGTTATCTTTTATGTTGTTTATTCTCGTTCAAACTTGTCGCAAGTCCATTTACATTTCAGGTGAAATTTAAAAGCCAACGCGTTTATTAATTTATTGCTGTTGACAACTCGTTGTTTGTTTGTTTGTTTGTTTGTTTGTTTGTGCAAACTTGTCAAACACAGTCTAATTCAATTCAACGCACGTAGTATGGTAACAGCTGATCAGAGGTTGCGGCTGTGAGTAGTGATAAATAACTCACAAAAGCCCAGGAACTTGTGTTTATTGCCGCAAATAAATTAATGTGGAACACGAAAAAACCAATTACTACACATTTCCTTTTCACGACGATCTCCAAACCCCCGAGTCAGCCAGAAAATTCTTCAACTTGCAGCGCGGGATTCACAGCCAGTCGGCACGAGTGAATAACATACAACTGCAGTGAGCTACCGTTCTAACAGTCTGACCACTGTAACATATCACACGGTGACATTTAACAATGAGCTCAGCTGTCGCAGACAGGCCGCGCGATGCTTTGTGACATTGAATATTTTGCTATACGTCACTCAAAGTTAGCCAAGATCATTCGAATTGAGACCCTAGTGTAATGACATGCAAGTCCACATTAGCATTCCATTATAACTATCTCGTACCGTTTCTGAGATATTCAGTTTCAAATAACGGCGTGGCCTTGAAATATGGGTTAGGGTCGTTCAAGGTCGTTGAAAATAGCGCCGTTCGGTAGTCCATATTCGACTTCCTATTGGTCTGCCATGTCTGGTAAGTACCATTTTCGAGTTACATGAATCTGACGTAGAATAATATCGTGACACTGAACTGTAGGCCTACGTCAGAGGTCACTCAAAGTCATTGGAAATAGCACCATTCGATAAATCGCATACGAGTTCCTATTAGCATTCCCTAGTAGCTATTGATCGTATCAGATTGTATCGTTTCCGAGATAAAGCTATTGGTCGAAAATCGCAATTTTTTTCATGCCCCCTTCATTCGACGCCCCCGTTAGAGGGGTTTCCGTAGGAATATTGTCATAACGTTTGGTGTGGAAAAACTAGAATGGTGTGGCTATCCGATGTTGAAAAACGTTTCATGATATGTTTAGCTGTTTCGATCGACACACGTAGTATGGTAACAGCTGATCAGAGGTTGCGGCTGTCAGTAGTGATAAATAACTCACAAAAGCCCAGGAACTCGTTATCAGGCTAATGTTTTGGTGAATTGTTTGTTTTTTGTGTAATTTGTACTTTCCACAAGTTTCCGTTGCAAGCACCTCAAAATGCAGTAATCAGTCAATCAAGCAATTTATTAATTCGGAGTGAAACCCACAAAACAACAAAAACAGTACCGTTTCTGAGCGATACGTCTGTCAATAAATATGCTAAACAAATAGCTGTTCAGTCTGCTTTCGCAGAGAGGCCGCGCGATGCTTCCGTCTATAGCTTCAACAGTACAATACCTCGAGCGTTTTGTCTTTTATTATTAGTTATTGCGGCTTCGGATTTAACACTGTGCACAATTAAATTCTGTTCCGTTGTCTTCGGCGTAACGTTGAGCCTTCTTGTCTCCCGCGAACAACAAACGACGCCGCTTAGTTACCAGCGATGAGTATTACCAACTTGCAACGGTCCGGCGCAGCAGTGTGTACAACACTCGGCGGTTGCAGCATTGACAACATGCGATGAAGCCAGATATTGGTCGAGAATCGCGATTTTAGCTAGGCTAACCCACTTGCATTCGACGCCCTCGTTAGGGGAGTCCCCGTCGGAATATTGCCATAACGCTTGGTGTGAAAAAACTAAAATAATGTGACTACCAGATGGTTAAAAAAATTTAAACAAAATTTAGACAAAATACACGAACGTGACAGACACCCAGACAGACAGACGGACGGACAGACACCGCACGACGCGTCATAGGCCGCGCTTATGCATAGCATCGCGCGGCAATAATGTAATTATCACGTCAATTTTAAACAAATCAACGTGTAAACTAGAACGGCACTCGGTAGAGCGCATTTACCTCCGACAACGGTGTTTCGACGCCTCAAAACCATGCGTCGCTGCTACGACGGGCAGCGAATAACCATGAACAATACCTGTACGTGGGATTTTCTCGACGTAATAATATTCCGCGTTGCAGCTCGATGGTTGCAGTGCATACGATATCGGAGAAAGCAATCCGGTTCCGGCATTCGGACTATCATCCGGATCGGGCTCAAAAGTTGATCAGTTCGTCCATCTCCCGACACCTGTCGACACGCAAAATGTCATCCAAATCCATGCACGCGTTTTTGAGTAGGCCTAATCTAGCTATCAGACAGACAGACAGACAGACAGACATCGCGGCAATCGCATTTACCTCCTCTGTTGTTGGATGTAAAATAAATTAGTTAAGATTTAGTTACTTTTTGATAAATCTTGTTTAAAATATTTTTTGATTGCTTCTTTTTTATTTATTTTTTTCTATCATTTTATGATATATGATCTTCATAAATGAAAATGAAAAATATCGTATATATTAAAGCAAATTCTACTCTCGGTTTCCTCCGTCGCAATTTGCGACGATGCCCTGCCAAACTCAAGGAGTCTGCTTATATTTCACTTGTTCGCTGCACAGTCCACATTGGAATATGCCGCATCGGTATGGGACCCTCACCTGGCCAAGGACATCAACAAGTTAGAAAACATACAGAGGAGATCGGCAAGATTTGTTAAAGGTGACTATGTGGCAGTCCGCTATGTGGGCCACACAGAGAGAGTCCTGGCTTCCCTGGATTTCACTGTCCCATATAGAAGAGGCTACAGCCGCTATAGCAGCATCCGCGAGTATAAAAGACACCGCTCGGCAGTAGACTGGGTCTGTCTGCGTGCTTGGGTGACGTAGGTGGTCCAATAGGTCCCATTCCCTGGAATTGGTTATAGATAATCAGTGTTGGTATATATTGTTTGTGTTCGAGGCGACATGAATATTGCGTGAACTGCTAATTACAAGTTGAAAGATATTGGTCGTTAATTATAATCCCGATGACTAGATCCCTAGGTTACCTCTCCTTACTAGTTCTAGACATTCAAGGTCACTAAAGGTCACTTAAGGCTACCGGACCGGCGAGTGGACCGATCGTCGCGTCCCAACTATCGCACGACTTCCAGTGTCACGCAGATGTTGCAGGAGCTCGGCTGGTAGGATTTGCAGAGCCGTCGTAGGGATTTGAGATTAGCTATACTATATAAAGTGGTTATGGGTCATGTTGGTATCCAGCCTGAACATGTTGGTCTAGTAGCCGCTGATGACAGAATTAGAGCGAAACATCAATTGAAATGTCGTGCTGTTGGTTCTTCAACGCAAGCATTCTGCCACTCTTTTGCGGTTCGAACCGTAGGAGACTGGAACTCGCTTCTGTCCCATGTGGTGGAACAGTCGACCGCAGCATCTTTCAAGGCGTAGCTGTCCAGGTTGACGTCGGCCGCATACGCACCGTAAAGCGCCACCCCCATTCACGCGATACTCCACGAGGAGGACTGTGAATTATTTGTCAGAATCAGAATCAGAATCAGAATGACAAAAGGACAAACCGCCTATACTGGGGTCTGAGCTGTGTGCAACGAACCGTGACGTGACGTGGTATAGGCCTACTCTTCGCGACAAGTGTACAAAACTGTATTGCGACAGCGCAGTATTGGTATGTATACACTGACCTGTCGTTGTTCAGCAAAGCGCAGCAACAATACACCAGTAGATGGGCGTCGGTCAAGCCTGACAAAGTTTACGTTACTTTGGGCGCGTTCGGCATCGTGTCCGTATCGTTCTAATCCTCCGCGCTATTTCTCAAAACTGAATTTATTGACCTCATCATATAATGACATCAGTAACGGTGTCATGAAGCAAAATTTTTTTTATATCAAACTGGGTGGCTTAAGAAGAGACACGTCTCTGTTAAACTTAGCCACCCAAATACGATTTATAGATTGGATTCAACAGAACAATGAACTGATTTTAGTGATCATAATACCTAGAGATACGGCAATTACAACAGCATAGCAATAGCAACAGGTCGTCAAAGGTTAAACATACATAATTAGTGGGGAGGATTTCACTCGTTTTGTATGTAAGTGAGTTTAGTTTCAGCCGGTAAAGAATTGCGTTTGTGATTTTTTAGTGTCCATACTTAGATATTATCTTCCGTTATCTATTATACACGGTGGCGTCGGTGGGCCAAATTAAACGGGGCCAGCTTACATTTTTGCTTGTAACAACTGAACCAGTTTATGAAGTTAAAAGATTTTTGGTAGGCATAAACTACATAGAGTGATATGATGCCAATTTCATTTCAATGAAAGCGTATCACGCTAGACGGCGCCACATCTTTCATCACTTATGACACAGGCATAAGCCCTATGTGAAAGAAACTGCAAGGAAAGTCGTGTTGTACTCTGGAGTCCATAAAATACAACATGTGTTAATTTAGCAAAAACAGGTAGCTATTCCACCCAAAAAGATTACAGTACATTATAAATGCTAACAAGTAAATACTAGCAAAGGCAGACGATTTTTTATCATAGAAGTTGTTTGCTAATAAAATCCTTTTAATGTAAAAGTTATGAGTAACAAATGCTACAACAGAGAAAATCATTAGCTTTTGCAGCGCCCTCTGGTGAAAGGTATTTAATTTTCATGCTTCTCGAAGTGCGTAAATGAACTGTTATTTACCTGCCAAAAAATATCAAAAGTCTCTAAAAATGTGTTTTACTACGACGAAAGAAAGTGCATTGGTCGCGTTTAATTTGGCCCACCCGGTAATTAGCTGGCCTGGCGACATCGGCGAGTATTGTTTCGGTTGCGTGTGTTCGTAACTTTGTTTGTTCGTAAGATTACGGAAAATGGCTACAGCTGTCGTCATTAAACGTTCAGCGTAGATCGGCAACGGCGTCAAGATCAGACCGTTAAATATTTGGGCAAAATATGGCCAAAATCCACATCACTCGATCCTCCTCCCCCGTAAACGGAGAAGGAGTACTAATACCAGCGAATGTCGCTACATCGGTGTGAGGACGTCCGACGTCGTATAGAGATCCGGACATATCCCCCTGGCCCCTGAGCAATCGGATATATCAGCAACACATCTAAACTTTCTGTTATGCCATGTCGTTAGGCCTAAACGCTGAATAGCCTAACACTTGACGACTGTAGATTTGAAGTACCGTATTTAAAAAGGCAAAGGTAAGTGGAGTTACATAGCGCCTTCATTATGGGCTCACACTCAAGGCGCTCAGGTAAGGATCACACAGTTTTACCTGCAAATTACACCGTACCTGCTTCTACCTCGTAAGAATTCACCAGATGGCGCCAACACTGACTGATGTGGCAGACATCTAATTGCAGCCTACTACTCATTTATCGACCCCGAAAGGATGAAAGGGTGAGTTGGCCTGGTTGGGTGATCAATAGCATGGTTTACCCACATAAGTGGTCAGCTGCAGGTCGAGCGCAGGACAGGGAAATTTCGCCGTTCAAAAACCGACGTACTACCACTGTGCGTGTGCCACGCAACCAACGTAACTAGTGGCTAGGCTTTCGTTGGCGGTTTGCCGTAATTTGATGCAGTTAATAATCCTGTAAAGATACCAAAAAGACGGACTAAGACAAATAACATGGCATTTAGGCAGTATTTATTGAGCATTACGAATACGTGTGACTCACTGGCAAACTCAGGAGCTCAATGTTGAACGCGACCACGCCCAAAGTCGACGACGTCGTCGTCGTGCAAGCGTACATACGCCATACAGTTTGGGCGAGCCCGGAACGAAGCGTATCTGTGACGTTTACCTTTGTGATAGTATAGCCTATCGAAATCTGCAGGCCGCTAATGACAGGACTAAAGCGACTATACGCCGTCAACGTTGTTTATTTTAGACATTTTGTTCGTCAGACAATTTTGTGACTCTGGTCGTCCACGTTACACTAACATACACTGACAGACATTTTCTCCACATTAGAAGTCTGAAGGTCGTGTGACCTTAGCTGGGGTAAGTTTCGGTCAGTTTTCTAACGTTTTCGTTCCGCTCTGTGTGATCGGAATAAGCTTAGTTTACTGTAGTAATAGTGAATTTATATAGCGCGTTTATGTGATCACACCCCAAACGCGCAGACTGTATACGACTAGAACATTACTGTAAAACGACTGTTTTACAGAATGAGATACCGGTACAACAGTATATACTACAGCACTAAGCGATAAGCGATGATGAAGTCTGATTTTAATTAACATTAATTACATCGTCCGTGCTAGCGACCATACGACTTTTTTAGTTGTCAACATAGTTTATTCGCGACATTTTGTTCGTCTGACAATTTATGTGACTCTGGTCAAGCACGTCAGACTAACGTCCTAGTGGACTGACATTTTCTATACATTAGAAGTTTGAAGGCCGACTTTTGACGTTCTGACCCCGAAGTTGATCGTCTCGTGCCCTTGCTCCTGCTATCACTTGTGCCAATTTGCATCGACGTACATACATACATATTTTATTTGCCATAAAGTCAGTATAATAGAATACAAATAATGTAGACAGCAATGGCAGGCTACCAGAAAAGCTAGTGCTCATCGTGCTGGCCGCCGCCCATTACATTTATAATAAGTATTATAGTCACACACACACACAGACATACTCACACACAACAAGAGAATGAAACCGAGGACATGGGTTCATTCGTTTTCACAATTGACAAAATATCGTCTTCACAACTTTGGTAACGGACGAACAAACTGACGAACGGACGAACAGATAATTATATAGGAAAACATTACGCCTCCGGCCAGGTTAGAGTGACGGGGAATAAAAACGCAAAAAATAGAAAGATGGAAACAATCGCCGCACCGCCCCTTGATACTTTCATCCCGAAATGTATATACACTGTTTTCCATATCTGTGCATTGGCGATTTGTAGGTGAATTGTGCATTTTTGTAACCGGAGATAACCCCTGGAGACAACTCTACTGAAAATACCCCCGGAGGTAACCTTCCCCCGACTCTCGTATATTAATTAGTCTTAGGGTCAAGAATATAGGTTAGTGTCAGTTTCCAGATAATTCCTGCCCCGTGGGTCGGTTAGGGTTAGGGTCAGGACCCCATGTTGTGGGTCGGTTAGGTTCAGGAATGGGGGTTAGTGCCAGTTTTAAGATAATTTCCTGCTTCGTGGGTCGGTTAGGGTTAGGGTCAGAACCACACGTCGTGGGTCGGTTAGGGTCAGGACCCCGAGTCTGGCGGGGTGTTATCTCTAGGGGGTGGGGTATTTTCGGTACGGGGTTGTCTCCGGAGCAATTGTCTTCAGCGGGGTATTTTCTAGAATCGTGCAGTTTGCATGAAGCCGGATATCGGATGATCGTGCGTGATGTATCTTAGAGAGAATGTCGTCGTCGATGGGTCAGATCGGCCTGACCAAGGCCAGTGTGCTGTATATCGGCAGCGCTGTGCCGCTCGAGACGGCCGTCGGCATCGACTCGATCCAGATGCCGTGCCGCGAGCGCTATGCGAACGCCGTCGGGCTCGACATGAAAGTCGCCGGCATCGACGCCACTCTGACCGTCTTCAGCAGCGGCATCACGATGCAGGTAGTGACGTAATTCGTTGCCACGACGACCAGCGCACCTGCTGAGATATCGTCCGCACGTAGGCCTATCAGTTAACGTCTATGTTAGCCTAGACAGAAGACGGTTTATCACTGTTATACAGATGATCGTTTATCGCTGATGGAAACGATCAATGTTAAGACGATTTAAGACCGAAATGAAAATCACATATCTGAAATTGATTTTAGTCAAGGCCAACATTAAAGATATTAAAAAATAATAAAATTAAAACCACTTTTAATATCAACAGACAACTAGAAAGCCTACTCGAAACAAGGGTGTCGAGAATGGTGCCTCCGTGTGGAGCTCCCAATCTAATTTAAAGCCTCCTGTGATCTTGAGCTTGATCTTTAACCTCTTGACTCCTAAATTCATCGTTTCGCGTCCTTGCCCCACGGACCACTTGTGCGAATTTGCATCAAGATCGTTGTATTCTTTTATTCACAAAGATCGGTACCTGATGCGACAGTTATTGGGATATTTGATTTTGATATTACGACTTGTATAGGCCTACAGCTCACATTCGGCTTTTGTTTAATCGTACGCTCACCACACTTCAGGCCGGCTGCTCCCAGCATCTGTCTCCTGTCTATAAAATCGTTGCTGATCGCCGGAAAAGTGGAAAGGGATTGTTGTTGTCGCGCTCAGCTACGCTGCAGCGCGACACAGGCGTAGGCGGCGTGCCTATCTGTCTGTCCGTCAGACGCTGGTATTGACTCAAAACTAATGTAGGGTCACCAGTTTTCTCCAATGGGCAGCCCATGGACTCTAGTTTTTTGACAACCAACTTTCATACCCTAAGGCGAACTCCCGTTGCATTGGCTTCAAACGAGACTGGGGTGGGCAAAACGGAAAACGAAGATTTTCGACCAGTAAATAGTTACGTCTTGGAGATAGTAGAATATAGGCATATTTACAGTGGAAGACTAATAGGAAGTCGCATATGGGTTTTCGATTGGTACCAATTTCGATGGCCTTGTATGTATGATCTTGAACAACCTTAACGCACCACCTTGCCTATAGCTTTTCCGTGGCTCGCTGTGTAGAAGTAGAACTGAATAAAGTTACACTCAGCGACAGAAATATAGCGCCGGGTTCGTAGATTTCAGCCATATACAGATCGGGCATAAATTCGCCGGGTGAGTCAATGTCAATGTCAATAATAGATTTATGGGCAGTGTCATAAAGCATTTCTATTGCGGTGTGTGTGCTGAGTGATAGCGACGAAATAGGTTTGTTTTCAGCGATTGTCTGAAGCTGTTGCTGGTGAGCGCCGGGTCGCGAAGACTGTCCGGTAGCGAGTTCCAGACCGTCGGACCGGCGACAGAGAAGGCCCGACGGCCGAAAGTGCTGAGCCGGTAACGGCTGAGTGACTCTTAACCTACATTATCAAGGCCACAATACTTTTAAACGTCAATCGAACAACGGCAGACTGATAGAAAGGATTGTTATACGATGCTGAGCGCGACTTGTTAGCGATAGCTAAGTTTCTTGTTGTCCACCGAATGTCGTTTCTGACGCCAAAACAACGATGTCAAACAAGTGAGTCAGCAAAACACGAACCCGCCATACGGGGTGCACTCTCCGGGGGGGGGGCTACTGCCCGTGACTTACATTTTTAGAAAGCCCTCGTCGCGAGCTGCAGATGATGTAAAGCTCTAATTGACATGTAACCCTGCGACTTACCGTTTTCGAGATATTCGCGGTCAAATGGCCAACATTTAGGCCCAAAATTTTGGACTTGGGGATCCCGGGGATACCGCCCCCAAAGGGGAGAATATCTATGTGGGACCGATATGTACCATCATGCAAAATTTCACACCGTCGCCGCCGAGATAGGCCTATCTGTAACCGGTGAGAGAGAAAAACACAACAATCAATAGGCCTATACCCTTTCATACTGGCGTATATGGCGGGCAATTATACATCAAAGAAAGAAATATTATTTTGATCTTTGATAATACGCACGTTACTGCGGAAGATAGTGCGGCTATTGTATGCAGTCGTGCCTTGGTTTTGCAGTACACCGGGGACATGGGCAACGTGACATGGTTCCCGATGCAGTCGTTCCACGTCAGCGCAGCAGTGAAGGCCATTTCCAGTAACTTCGGGAACCTGCGCTTCGTCGAGGTAGACCTGGCTGATGCAGACGAAAGCGACCATCCGCCAATGTTTGCTTTCATTGCTCGACGCACCAAAGGCGTAAAGGTATAAACAATTCAAGCAAAATATAATATGTGTTTCATACGATATAGTGGTAACGCGTTGCCCTCGATCAACGTAGTTGCGCTACGTCAGACCAGGTTAGTACTTGGATGGGTGACCGTCTGTGGACAGGTAAACCATCTCTGTATGTAACCAGCCAACTAGGCGAACTCAGCTTTTCATCCTTACGGGGTCGATAAATCGAGTACCAACCTGCCCGGTTGGGGTGAAGGCGGGGCGGTCACCTCTGTCGGGTGGCAGATAACACTGTGTGATCCCATTGACAAGTGGCGTCCCGTAGTTCTGAGGTGAATTTCACTAAGAACTATACGCTCCTTTACCTTTACACAAACAATATGGCATTAGCGTTCTCGGCAAAAGCCTTCAGCATCAGCGCCCCTTCAGTTTGGAACTCCCTGTTTAGCTCGTTCAGGCGTATCTTAAAAACTGAACTGTTCAATATTGCATATAGTGAACGTTAACGGTCTGCCTAGTGTCCGCCAGTATGCGCCTCTGATTCACTTGCGACGCATGGCGCTATACAAGTTTGTTTTTATTGATTGATTGATTGATATAATACAGTATAGTATACTAAGGTTTAAAGTCTCACTTGACACATTATAGGTCATGTCGGAGACAATTTTACAGGTCAGACGACCTAACCAACATAACACTGCAGGACAATGGTTAGTCAACTAGGTCAAGGGCTGATCCCACAAGGCTCAGCTCACTATAAGGTAAAGTGAAGAGTGTAACAAATTTTAAAATATATATATACAGCACCACGAAGACCAAAGATACAGAGGCGCTCGGAAGAAAGACAGCTAAAGCAAGTAAGATGAAAACCCGATACAGTCGACCGACCTGTAAGAACTGTTTGTACTATTGTGTGCCCTTATAACAGTACATAATACAGAGACACACAGAGACAGTTTTATTAATATTCCCCTTCATCCAGACCTACATTACATCTCAGATGTGGCCAAGTGGAGGTAAGGGGGGGGGCATACACAGACAAACATACAGACAGAACAGACACACGGACATTTCTTTAAGTTTCACGAGTTCCATCAACAAACAGATGAAGTGTTCCAGTTCCACTGCCTTGTGTAAATATACATACACAACTGTGAAGTCCTCGTACATCTACACAGCCACGTGACACTTAGCCAATGTTACCTCACAGACACGTGACGACGGGTTAATGTTACCTCGCAGCCACGTGACGATGGGTTAATGTTATCTCGCAGCCACGTGACGACGGGTTAATGTTATCTCACAGCCACGTGACGACGGGTTAATGTTATCTCACAGCCACGTGACAATGGGTTAATAGGTTAATATTATCTCACAGCCACGTGATCATGGGTTAATATTACCTCACAGTTGTCACACTGAATCATGAGGCCTTCATCGCGGTAGATGTTGCAGATGCAACGTATTGTTTCAATCTCTTCATCATCGGCACCAGCACTCGCCTCCGTACCACGGACCTCAGTACCAGCAGCCACACTGTCTACTGTACCACTGTCTGTATAGTACAACACATCTCAGATAGGTCACCTCACAAGCAGTGAGTCCACGACATTATATCAATGAAAATGAGTCATTATATGTCCAGCAAAACACCGTATGCAACAGAGATATAGTTACAACAGAATATTAATAGGGACTTACACATGCCAACTCAGGGATGTTATTTTGAATGACCTTGAGCGACCTTGAGTAAATTACAGAAATATTCAATAACATGAAGTTATGTCACAGAAGATGTGGTGGACGACATTCATGCAAGCGGCAACAGAAACTAAGTCTCAGTAAGTAAGTAATGTGCTCCGCTGGCATGCTGCTGCTGCTGCTGCTGTTGCTAGGCAACAAATCAGTCAACTGACCAGCACCACTGTTGACATCCACGTTGTCAATGGCAACGGTTTCCTTGCCAACTTGCTCGAGTCTTGTCACAGCATCTCGTTTTGCTGACTCGTAGACTTCACTTAACCGGGTCACGACCTCGCCCAGTTCTGACTTGGTGCCCCAATACAGCTGTAAAACATACATAGTAACATATTTAATAGTGTCACGACCTGACCTATTTTCCACATTGTGACACAATTCAAACATGTGGAAGTAAGGAAGTAAACATGACACGTATATCAAATACACACAACCATTTCCACGGCTGATTTTCAGTTTACGTGAACTGGCAGATCATCACCCACATATCTCACAAAATCACCGTAGCATTATTTTTACAACAAAAAGTGTCAATCAGCATCATCAGTATCATTTCTCACTTGTTTCTGACTTACAACTGAGCAGTGTCACTCATAGCCAGCAGCCTCCAGGCTGGCTGGTTCTGAGCCGTGTTGACTGATTCAGTCAATGTCCAGACTCGCCGGTTCTGAGCCACGTTGACTGCTTCAGTCAACGTCCAGACTGGCTGGTTCTGAGCCGTGTTGACTGCTTCAGTCAATGTCCAGACTCGCCGGTTCTGAGCCACGTTGACTGCTTCAGTCAACGTCCTGACTGGCCGGTTCTGAGCCACGTTGACTGCTTCAGTCAACGTCCAGACTCGCCGGTTCTGAGCCACGTTGACTGCTTCAGTCAACGTCCAGACTCGCCGGTTCTGAGCCACGTTGACTGCTTCA
>Ga0209149_1001244_pt1 | contig 12555 bp, 11 predicted proteins | sample WorMetTyACAVOLI2_FD_187423 | JGI IMG/M metagenome (GOLD analysis project Ga0209149, IMG submission 187423) | Marine gutless worms symbiont microbial communities from Max Planck institute for Marine Microbiology, Germany - Olavius algarvensis... ... | reverse complement strand
ACATGACCCAACCAACAGTGTCATAGCACTGAAGGACGATGGTTAGTCAACCACGTCAAGGGCCAATCCCACCAGGCTCAGCTCAATAAAAGGTAAAGAGAAGGATGATGTAAGCAAAAAAATTAATATCTATATAGCACCGTGAAGACTGAAGACACAGAGGCGCTTGGAAGACAGAGAGCTAAACGAAGCAAGATCAAAGCCCGATACAGTCGACCGACCTGTAAGAACTGCTCATATCTTTGTGGCACCATTATAATAGTACACACTACTGTAACGCAAAGGCAGTTTTTATTTATATTCCCTTTCCTCCAGACCAACATCACATCTCAGATGTGGCCATACATCTTTTTGTGCTGTGTCAGCCTTTCGTCAACATAGATTTTGCCGTCGCAGTTACCATTACTGTGCATCTGCTGTCTGGAACTCTCTACGTAGCCTAAGACCTCTACTTAAGACAGTTCTTAAAGTTCTTCATTGACAGTAGCTGCTCAGATGTCACGTCCTGGATTGCGTTCAGCTGACACAACAAACTACGTTCAACCACCGACCATATACGAAGTTCGGAAAACGCGCCTTTTCATATGCTGGCCCAGCGTCTGTAACTCGCTCTGAACTTCGTCGAACACCAACGATAAACGGTTTTAAATGCAAGCTCAAGACTTATCTTTTCACCTCTACCTTTATTTGATTTTATTTGTCATTTTCTTAGTCTGTATTTTGACATCTGTAGAGCACTGATGTTCTTTTTGTAACCGGTGCACTATAAATTCCTTATGATGAAGATGATGACGATGACGATGATGATGACGACGACGACAATCATGATGACGATGATGATACGTACATGTGTGTAACATCTGCAGGTCGACTACGACTACAGCTATGCTACGTCCGGTGACAACCACATCAATATTAACGTACGCAGTCCGTATACCGTGGCAACAGAACTAAGCATGGCAGGCAGCGGTCAGGGATCAGCGGTCGTCAACTGGGATCCGACTACTAATGACCAACAAGTTCGGTTTGACTTTGGCCTCAAGAACGTGGCGACATCGTCACTCACGGACCGTGCTCTCAGTTTCAAGACGGCTGTCTTCCGCAGAACTGTCGGCTTTGCAGTTGGCTACAAAGTTACGCCTGGCAGACTGTCCAGTCACGGCGAATTGCACTGGGACACTGACTCGCAGCCTGACTTCGTCTATGACTTTGACGCCCACCGCACATCGGCGCGAGGACAGTCAGCATATGATGGAAGTCTCAAAGTTTCTTCCTACTTGGTCAACACCGACAGCACATTTAGCCACAGAGTCGTCAGTGATCGTCACTTTGTCACTGAAGTCGTCTTGGACCTGTCTGAGAAACTGACCATCAGAAGTGACTTAAACCTAGCAGCTTCTCCTGCCATTACTCATCGTCTCTCCTTACAGCACCCGAGGCTGTCCAGGGTGCGTATCATCTTTCTTTGTCATTTCACGGTTATTATTTTCGGTTGTCATATAGCGGATGCACAAAATGCAGCAGATCATCAAACTCAATCGTATACAGTCGTTCAGTACGCCATGTATGTGCAACACTTTCGTTCGCTTCAGTGTGGTATTCGTAGTTTCACAGTTCACTATAACTGACAGGACAACTTACGGACAGAACATTTCCAGTATGGTGCAGAGCGATGTGTGGCAAAGTTTTATCTAGACAGACACTTTTCATTTTTCATTTTCCCCGAAAGTGGACATGCACGGCGTAAGCAATGTTAACTTTTTGTCACTGTTTTGTATTTCTCTCAGTCTGCCATTGTAAGTAGAGCGCTAAATTGTACCATTGTCGAATGACTAGACGTTGAAAAATATCATGATCTTGTTACTGTCGGTGATATTTCAGGATATTACGTTGTCAACTGAAGCAGCTTCCGAAAGCTTCAAAACGACTTTGTCGTATGAACGTCACGTGTGGATACTTGAGGGCACAGCAAAGGACGAGTCACGTCATCCTCATGCCAAGTATTCCAGCTTAGTCCGCCTGTCGAGTCCGACAAGTATGGTTGATGTCCGGTTAACGAGCGATGCTGCGGCAGATGCAGAAACGACGTCTGGAGGACTTGGAATACAGTATCTCACAAGTCGCGATCGACAGCTGAAAACACTGGCACTGAAAGCGGAAATCAACCGGCTCCGCAACGAACTCAAACTCGAGGTAAAGCTGCCAAGAGTCATGCCTTTTGATTTTGGCGTAACATCCACATGACTGGGCCACTGAGAAACTCAGCTGTCTCAAGCAGGTCTCGCTCAGTAGTATACAAAAAAACAGGAACGCAATACCTTCAGCGAAGATATGTGTCACGAAACGGTGCTGAAAGCCACTTAGGCGTCACGTTATTTCTATTTCATGGCTGCAGACATAATCAAGGGGACGAAGTTTGGTGTGGGTCACGGGGCGAGGTTGGCTGTCGATCAAGGTCATTGTAGGGGTCCAAGAATGGGTTTTTGAAAAGCTGATGTAGGACTTACTGTTGGTCGTCAATAGACATTGATTACTTGAAAAAGACGCATTTTGTGTACTGTGTGGCACGGAGCAAAGTTTCCTGTCAATCAAGAAAAGCCCACGTTAAACTTACTAGTAGTTGTCAATAGAGACGATCAGCTCTAAATTGCTTTAGATTTTTAGACATGAAGCTCAGCTGTCGCAGAGAGGCCGCGCGATGCTTCATGTCATTGAATATTTCGCTAAGTCATTCAAGGTCACTCAAGGTCATTTGAAATGGCACCATTCAATAGATCTCGTTCAATTCCTACCAGTCTGCTATTGTATGTATAGCTCTATCATGTAGTATTTTCGAGTTATTTGACGTCGAATAATAATCTTGAGCTTGAAGTCTGAGTTAGGGTCATGCAAGGTTATTGCTCAATAAATCTCATAGGAGTTCCTATTATATATGAACTTTATTTCGCCACAGCGTTCGATTCGTAACTGTGGCTCTGTTTTGTATCATTCGAGATAAAGCGAGATACTGGTCGAAAATTGCAATGTTTCTTACCTCTTGCATTTGTTGCCACCGTTAGGGGGTCCCCGTCAGAATATTACCATAAAGCTTTGTACGAAAAAGCTAGAATAATGTGGCTACTTGACGGTGAAAAAAAGATTTGAGGATATCATTACTCATTTTGACACAATACAGTTTGCTGTCGTTCAAGGTCATCCTAGTGGTCCAAGAATGGGTTGCAAGTTGACAATACCCGCAATGCGCTCAGATTTTACTGTTGCAAACGTTGGTACGCAGCTGTGGCGAGGATGTGGTGCTTTGCAACGCTTGTTTGTGTTTACCTGGAACTGTGCAGCTGGAGACGCCAATTGACGTGTTCAAGTTATCAACCCGCAACCGACAGTTGCAACTGCACAGTGGTGTCGTCAGTTATGACGTGATTGCCGAGAGTAATCAGTTCAACCTGCGTTCTTCGGTTGATTTCAGTCAGACAGATCGCAGTCTTCACCTCAAATTCTACAACACACCAGGTCAGCTGTACATTGTAGCCTGCATCCATTGCACTTCTTACTTTTGTTCTGTATAACTTGTATTTCCCAACAGTGTTAACACATTAACCCTCTAGACTCCGAAAGCAATTATAGTGCTACATCGAATAATACGAAGTTGGTACACTGGCCATTGATGGGTGGGCTGCTACATTTTGGTACAGCGAGGAAGGGCCTGGGCGGGCTGCGGCCCCGTCCAGTCCCCTCCTCGCTGTACCAAATGTAACAGCCCACCTATCAACGGCCAGTGTACCAATTACTGTATGATGGTCCGTTGCTGTGCGGTTTTAATGTGGCGATTAAAGGGTTAACGCTAGTTTTAGTTAAACTAAAAATTTGGAATCTCCCCGTACTGGCCTATTTACTAGGCATCTTCAGTGAATGAGTGGTGCAGATTTTAGGATGTTAAAAACTATATGTTGGAAGTTGTCGACACTAAGTCCCCGCCATGAATGATGATGATGATTGTCATGACGATTTAATTTACCGTTATGGCGACGACTAAGCGGTCCTATGCTAAAAACCTAAAAGTAAACTATACGTGTTGCCGATAGACGGGATTAGATGGAACCACTCAGCCTTGTCCCGTATTTTTATTTGTCTATCACATCGTTGTGTGTTTGCCTTTACAAGTGCAGTTGGCGAAATCTAAAATGAGGCCGTTATTCCTCATATACCTCTTCATGAGTCATAGCTTACAATAATACACATTGCTGACGTTCGTACAAATGTGTTTCTTTCGTTTGTATTGTGTAACACTGAAAGACATGTAGAACAAGTGTATCACAGACGGTACAAAAAGACGCAGCTCACCGAAACCCAAACTGCAAAAAAATGCTTCCGTGCGTAAAATTTAATTGAAATCAGGCAATCAGATGCTGAGTTGTGGCCAAAAAATTATTTTCAGTGTGGCTATCTGCCGCTATCATCCGATATCTTGAATTTTAAAAATTTTCATGTTTGGTCACGCGTGCACTCTCATTGATTTCCAAATGAGCTGTTGTGTACCGTATTTCATCAAAATCGAATGAAATTTCGTTGAGATATGATATGATTTGACGATTTTCAACGCGGCGTGTTCGCCATCTTGCATTTTAGGGGTCAAACAATGGGTTCTTTGAAAACCTCATGTAGAACTTCCCATTGGTTGTCAACAGAGACATATAGCTCTAAATTGTTTAGTGTTTGAGAAAGTTGCGATTTTATGTACGTATTTTGGTGACAGACAGACAGACAGACAGACAAACGAACTGACGGACGGCGTCGATGCGTAAAATCGCTTTCGCTGTCGCGAACGGCGCTTTCATGATGGGGAAAGCATCGAATCCCCTTGCGTGCTTTTCAGCATTGTTGTGAAATAAATTCAAATTTGCATCAAATGTTAGCCGCATAATAGGAAGAAACAAAATGATAATGTGATGTTAAAATATATGAAACTTTACTAGAAGCATTTGTAGTGCGCGATATTGATATAGCAGTTCTGTCCGTCTGTCACGCTGCGGTGTTGTGTCGAAACGGCTTAACATGATACTTTCTCTAGCGTGTGGTAGCCTCATCCATCTAGTTTCCAAGCACCAAATATATTTGCGAAATTTCGACGGGTCATGCCCCCGTTGGACGTAGGTGGGTATATACATTTCGCGATTTTCCGTCAATATATGGCTATATGTGGTAAATGATAAAAGATAGGACCATGGAACGGTAATAGGAAATCATATGCGCTTTATCAAACCGTGAAGTTTCCGATGACCTTCAGTGACCTTTGAAGATCCTTTCTGTGACCTGCGCAGCTGACGCGCGATGTGTTAGCGATGGCTAAGTTTCTTGTTGGATCATTTTTGATCCAGTATGTCCTGCAAATTATTGCATGAGTGCAGTTGTCAATGAATTTTATTACACACTTTGACTTATTATTAAGCCGCCGCTCACAAAGAACCCATTATTGGATCCCTAAAATCCAAGACGGATGAGATCCGCCATCTTGAAAATCGACATAACGTCATTTTTTTCTGCCGACGGTGGTCCGATTTGGATAAAATTTCGGACACTGGTGCAGAATGACATGTCGACGGCGGTGATGTGGTCGAAATCGAAACAAGATGTAGGATTCCAATATGGCGGACGCTTGGGCGAATTCAATGGCATGTCATCCCATTGCCAGCTGCCACATTGCAGGATGCTGGCACTTGGTGAATTCACTGTCATGTTCCCAGAGCCACATGCCACATTGCAGGGTGCAGTCACCTGGCGAAATCAATGTCATGATCGTGCCACATTGCAGGATGTAAGAATTCCATCCGCCATATTGAAAATCGTTTTTCGCCATATTTTATTATTTTTTGTTTTTAATGCAGTTTAGGCTTTGACGAGCGGCGGCTTTCGTATCGTCTCCGATACACTTGTTTTACTGCTCGACGTACGTGCGTTGTGCGGACTAAGCTGTCACAAGATGTCCGTCCGTCCGAAACATGCTAGTATTGTATTGAAACTGCTAAACGTATCATCAAACGTTTTTATCACCTGGTGAATCTTTAATATCTAGTTTTTCCGTACCAAACCTTGTGGCAATATTCTAACGCGGACCTCATGACGGGATGGCGAATGCAGGTGGGGTGTGAAAAATCGCGATTTTCGACCAATATCTCGCTTCGCGATTTTTTTCATACTTCCTTGCATTCGACGCCCCCATTGATCGAGGGGGTCCCGTCCCCATCAGATTATTGCTATATCGTTTGGTGTGGAAAAACTAGAGTGGCGTGGCTACCCGACGGTAAAAAGTTTGATGATATGTTTAGCCATTTCTACAGAATACCGGCGTGTAACGGACGGACGGACGGACGGACATCTTGCGACGGCATAGTCCGCGCTGTGCATAACATCGCGCGGTAAAAACGATACAATTGCTGTAGTTACGACGGAAGTACAGACTGACGGGAAGTCGTACATGATCTATCAACTGGTGCCACTTTCAATTACTTTGAATTACCCTAATTCAGAGTTAAACTTCACGCCATTATTCACGTTGAATATCTCAGAAACGGTACAAGATAGAGACATAGTTACTAATAGGAACTTACACACGGCTTGCTCAACGGTGTAATTTCGAATGACCTCGATCGAGCGACCTTGAGTGACAGCAAGATTTTCAACGACATGGAGCGTCGCGCGGCCTCTCTGCGACATCTGAGCTTCTTGTCAAGAATTAATGTATGCATCATTGAGGGATTCTGCAAAATATTTACCGACTGAAGTTTGGAAATATTTGGAGGAGGGAGATAACATTACATTAAATTGACAACATCCCAAAGCCTAGAATAAGAGACAATTCAGTTGATTTTTTTCATTTAAACTAGACAAATTGTAGTTATATTTTTAACTCTTCACTTAGTTATTTTCAGTGAAAAAAATATGTTGCAGTAAAAAGCAGTTGATGTAATATTTTAGAACGCTACACGGAACTGTTCGGCCAGTACGTGTCACCGACGAAGATGACATTTGAGCTAAGTCAAACACAGAACGGACACCACGTAAGTGACGCTCTGCTGAGTCTGTCGTTTGATGACGTCGAGCGACTACTCCGTGGCCGTGCCTACATGCGACCAACGCTGTGGAATGACATCAAGGCAAAACTGCGCCCAGAAAACTTCGTTTCATCTCGGCTGTCGTCCGATCTGTCACAGCTTCAACGCTCGCTAGAGTACGACGTGCGACTGAAGCGCCATTACTTGAGTCAGTCGATTGCAGAACCAGTGGTGGCTGTTGTTGACTACTACAAGAGTGAAGCCAGCAGAAAGTGGCGTCAGTTCGACTATTCCGTAGACAGGATGTATCGCGCAAATGAGTTCTACATGCGCGACATTCACCAGGCACTGAAGCGACACTATGAGGACTTCAGGTATTTACTCTCATGTCTGCAGTAGCTAGGTCTATCTACACCGTGTTCACGAAAAACCTTTCTGTTTTTTTGCCGTTCGATGCTATGGAAACGCGGCATATGTCGTCATACGGTGTCCGTCCTTCCTTTCGTCTGTCCGTCACGCTCGTGAATTCTGCCAAAACGAGTGATCGTATCTTCTTTTTCCACTGTCGGGTAGGTAGCTAAACCATTTTTTCAGTAGCAAACGGCATGGCAATATTACGACGGAGACCCCCAAACGGGGGGGGGGGGTCGAATGCAGGTGGAGTATGCTAAGATTTTGATTCTCAACGACTGTCGGTAACTGCTGCACCGTGGTTAGTTTATCGCACTTAGCGGCCGGGTTTTTGTTGACTGCGGGTATGGGACGACCAAGCGCCACGCGCTATAAGCAGTCACGCTCGTCCGTGACTGCGTACTGTGCGAGACCGACCAAGCGTGGTCTCGCGCTATACACGGTCACGGTCGTCCGTAAATCGTGTGTATGACAGCAAAGCTTGACGCTACGCCGAATACATTGAAGAATAATAATAAACGTTTCATTAAATGGTTGTGAGTGAGTGAAAAGTATGAAGCAAAATGCTTGATTAATATGTTTTCTGACAGCGGATGGAATTTCGTTGGGCTAAAGCACTGATGTTGACCTTGAACAACCAACCTTACAAGGTCTTACCAACGGATTAGAGGCTGACCGAGTTAGTTATGGGACATCGCGTAGTGGAGATGGTAGGCTGCACATACGCTGCAGTGTTATTGCTTAACCTTTTAATGCCCATGTTAAAACTGCACAACAACGGACTATTACACAGCAAAACGGTGATTGGTCCACTGGCCGTTGACGGGTGAGTTGTTTCATTTGGTACAGCGAGGAGGGGCCTGGGCGGGCTGATAAATCAGATGCACTTCGACACTGGCTCAGATTTTGCTAACTATTGACATCAACCTAACAAGTTGAGTGTGATAAGACTGCATAGTATTACACGCTGTGAATGAACGCCATTAGACATCGAACAAAGTGGTAAATGGATGTGAAACATCTTTGTTTCTGTCTCATACGCTGACTACAGTGACTAATGAACGTCACGTAATAAAGGCAAGTAATGTGTCTGTTTCAGGTTGCGCATGCAGTACAAATTGACTGAACTGAAACGATCTTATAACGCCTGGTGGGCTGAGATAGAGCAGCTCGGAGTGAAGCTGCAGCGCTGGAGTGACAGCATGTCACAGCGTCTAGCAGACTGGTGGCGCACTGTTACTTATAGATGGTCTTCAGTCAGTGACCTGCAGCGTCAGTTAGCAGACTTCTCCCGTGCAGCAAAGCAGACATTGATGGGTATGTGTACTATACTGTACTGTGCCGTTGCCAACTGACTATAATCACAAACTGTCGTATGCAGGCGGTTGATCTGCTATTGTTTATTTGGTGTAATCAAGCAAGTAGCGAGCAACGGTAGCAAAGAACTGTTGTAAGCCACTGGCCTTCAATAGGGAAATGTCGATTTTTGACCCCTTGGGGCTCCAAACTCCTTTGGCTGGTTTTGTTGATAATCAAATACAGATTGAGGCATTACCCACATAGCGAAGTTGGGTTCGATATATGACAACGTGGGTGATCTGGGCGAACACCCAAAATGGCGCAGTCATCATCATCATCAATTTATTTGCCACAAATCAAAACATTCATAATAATCACAGAGTATATATAATGGCAGGTCGCCAGAAAAACTAAACGTTCATCAAGCTGGAGGCCCATAATTAATAACAGTATTAATTATCAATAGTCTTCGTGTCTTTTTCTCTTTTTCTTTTTTTTGAATTTTTGCCTGGTGCACACGGCACAGGTCGCACTGCGCGTCAGATCTGGACCAATGAGGGCTCAAAATGCGTCGTTTCATGCAAGGGTGTGCCTTTTGGGGAACGATATTGCCATAAATTTTGGGGTCAAACTCCCCAAAAAATGAAATTTTGGGGCGTAAATAGGACTTTTAATCCTGATTGCGAAAAATCCAAATCCTTATTACAATACATTTGCACCGTGAATTGGCCTTCGTGGGTGGTCTCATGACTCCTCCAAACAAATCCAAGATGGCGAACTGTGGCCATCTTGAATTTGATAAAATTCTAATACGTGTACATGTATTTCCTTAGTGAATGAAGATTTGCACCAAATTTGGTTGGAAGATACATCATGTTCAATCAAAACTGGAAATTAATTCGTGTGACCTCATCAGATGAACGTCGGTAACAAAAGTGCGTCATTCTCAGGGACTATAAGAAAAAGAGATATTTGAATCAATCTTCGTGCAGAGGTTAAGCAACAGACTACAAACATGCTGAACGTATCGAAGGAAAATCGATTACGGCGTCGGACGCCATCTAGAATTTTGAAATGTCAGTATTTCCGGATTGGATGAAGATGTTTGCACCAAATTTGGTGGTAAGATGCACCACATCATCAAACGAACGTCGGGTTCAAAGTGCGTCGATCTCGTGGAGTATAAGAGATTTTGAACCAAGTTTGATATAGAGTTAACGCACCACACAGTTGTCATGACAGAACATGCCAAATCCACTTAACGTTAACATCCAAGATGGTGGCGGCCACAAAAGTTGAACTTCGGTAAAAATCAGTATGTCCAGATATTACCAAGATATTTGCACCAAGTTTGTTTGGAAAATGCATCGTCGCCATATTGAGTTAACTACGTGACCAAAAGTGGAAGCCATAGTTAGATCCTGCAAATGAACTTTAGAATAGAAAATGCATATGAGATCTCAACTTATAGGTGTTCACTGTATACCTATCCAGAACTCATCTTTACGTGCTATTGCGGAAGTTTGTTAATTTGTCGTAGCTCTTCTACCGTCACACTTTACTAAAACAGCAAATATCATGTAGAAAAATCTGCATGAAGTCTATCAGTAGTTGTATAATAGCCAAAGCTCTAAAACAGCAAACATTAATTGAAATGTTTATAAATTATAAGCATAAAACTTAGCTTAGACATTTAAAGCTGGAAGTTGACAGATTTAAATGTGATAGTACATACACAGTGTTCCAAAACATCATCTGACCACGTCTTCGACGATAAGTTGAACTAGAATACTCCGTTTCCAACAAATTTTGGCACACTTATTACCAAGAGTATAGGCCATCGACGGGTGTTTTTATTTTCTAACCTTACCAATTTTTTGCGCCCACTTTATTGGGAAACCGTCAAGACCTAAATATCTAAATATCAGTAAAAAAATTAAACAAAATCATGAAAGTTTCGCAGAAACTTGCGATTCTAATTAAAGATATATATCTGTCAAAGCAGTATGGTGCACGAAGGCTGTTGAGTGAATTGCCCGACAAGGGTCGGAAACTTGGAAACATTGACAGTCTGCTGAAGAGAATCTGCAAGACGGGTACAATTGTTCGGCTACCAGGCAGCGGTAGACCGCGTTCAGCGCGTAGCAGTGTGCTCAGTGCTTGTGCTCAGTGAGGAGGACAAGCTAAAAAGGCACCGATCAGCTCGTGAGATTTCGCATGAAACTTCCATTCTCCGTTCAAGTATGCACAGGATAATTCACCGTGATCTCCAGCTCAAATGTTTCAAACGATGTCGTGTTCAGTTGTTGTCTGAAGCCAATCGCATCTCTCGTTTCACTCGCTGATAAACAACCTTACCGTTTGCAATAAATCTTGTTATTGTTCTCTTCTAAACCGTAAGTTGAATAATAAGTAAGTAAAATAATATGGTGACAGTTTTGCAGTTAATATCCTTAAATCAGCAATTTAAAGCTAAATTCGTGATATTTAGGTCTCGACAGTTTTACAAGATAATGTAGCTGCACTAAGCAGGTAAGGTGGGAAACTAAAAACACCTGTCGATGGCCTGTACTCTTAGTAATAAGTGTGCTAAAAATCTTTGTAAACGGACAGTTCTATTCCAACTTATCATCAAAAACGTGGTCGCATGTTTTTTTGGAATACAGTGTATATTCTATGTTAATAATTAAATTATTAACATAATTAATACGTTTATAAATTTTATAAACGTATTAATTTTTACTCTTTTAGAGCTTTGGCTTATACAGCTTCAGCTAGACTGTTTTTTGTCTATGTAATATCTCTTACAGATCGGTTTGATGAAATCCGCACCCATCCTTACGCCCGTAACATAATTGAGAAAGTTACGACAATGGACCCATCGGACTACCTGCTGTCACCGTCAGAATGGCGTGCTAAATTGCTCGGCTACACGGACATGGCGGACAACAAGATGCGGCAAATGATGCAACATCCGCGATTCGTATCAGCTCGCGATAGGCTGCACACTGCCATACGAAATGTAAGTTGTACACATAGATACCAGTAATGACTTAACTCAAGTGACACGGAAGTAAATGCATCGAAAAAATGACATATCTGAACAGAATATCTTTTATAACGACAGTAATTGCTACTTGTATAGCATTAGTATTGTAAGTTTCGAACATTCTGAGCAGTTCGTGAGATGTAAACTGTCAGTAGTGTTTGTTTTCCTGGTGCATAACGTTCTGAAAGATGTTTGTAGATTAAGCAAATTCAAGCAAGTTTATGAGTTGTAAAAGTTCCTATACGTTACTCAGCGGAAAACAAAAGTTCCCAGTATGGAAAGTCAGTGTCAGTTACAGTTAATGCATAAAATGGTTGTCTTGTAAATGGTACACTGATACATGTGTGAAGGAAGTGGAAAGTGATCCGGAATCCGTATCTGGGACTGGATAACCACCAAAAGTTAATCAGTTCTTGCAAGTCGTAGATCCGGTTATAATACCAAGTTTAAATGAAATTGGCTGATTACTTTTGTAGTAGCCCTGCTGACAGACGTTAACGGACACACAAACAAACATAACCTCCTCCATCTGTCATTGGCAGCGGTAATAATGATAACAATTATACTCTGTGTTACAGTTCTTGCCATTTGAATGTGAATTAAGAGAATTTTAAAATATTTGAACTGTTAATGTTGGCACCTCTTGTGAACTCACTCACTCACTGCTGCGCTTGACCAGCGAGGGTCGTAGCGATCTCCAGACCACACGATCTTCGGCGCACGACCAGAGAGCATCAGCGTCAAGAC
>Ga0209149_1001242_pt1 | contig 12562 bp, 9 predicted proteins | sample WorMetTyACAVOLI2_FD_187423 | JGI IMG/M metagenome (GOLD analysis project Ga0209149, IMG submission 187423) | Marine gutless worms symbiont microbial communities from Max Planck institute for Marine Microbiology, Germany - Olavius algarvensis... ... | reverse complement strand
TGCCGTCACGTCTGAGTTGGGGGATAGGCAGAGCAGCCACCCTGTTAAAAACCCTGCTTCAATATTTTGGCAAGTCTTTAGAGGCGTTGCCAGGTGTTGCCTACCCCGGTTTCAGGGACAACCGCATCACCTTAAATACCAAAACCGGATATAAAAAAAAGAAACTACTGAAACTAAACTAGCCCTGGTTCAGGTCGCCTTTTATGCCATCTGGTCAGGAAATGGATTGAGCCTATTCAATAATGGCCCCGTGACAATCAAGTTGCTGTCAGTAAATCGTTAAACCACAATGAAATTAACGCACAGCCATAGGTAAATATTGCACTGGTACAAACCTGCAACATGACTGACAGCTGTATACAGCATCTATCTGACACATTCTAAGAACCACAACTCATATCTCAGGCAATTTAGTCACGTGCAGTATTTAAATTATGTTAAAAATCTATTATGCAACATAAGGTCAATTACCTCTCTCATTACAAATGACAATGAATTTATCAGTACGTATGCACACTTTATGCCACTGGACACCAACAGACGCAACATCTGGCAACCTATAGGAACATTACAACACATTAAATCTACGTAGCTGCCACACCACATACGGTCATACACGAACACAACTGGTCTGCAGTACCTGAAGCAGTGAACTGACCATGGTATTGGTTAGCAATTTAAGGTCAAGAAAAAATGGCAACATTATTTTTGCACATACGCAATAGCAGTTCAGAAATGTTACGGCTGCTAAAATTTAACATGCAAAAATCATGGCAGCAAAAATTTGAACACAGGCAGTTCTCTAATATTTCCAGACTCTATTAATGTCACTCTACCAATAATAGCAATACTTAATAGATTATATAAGCCTACGACTTCCCAATTTAGCGGTGTAATGACTTAGGAATTTGAATTTGCTAGCTTCAGTGGTTGCAGAAAATGTAGCTGTGTCAAAAATTGCAGGATTTCTGGAGGAAGCAACCACAAATTTTTGAGATGCTCCGTATCAGAAAGCCCAAAAGCAATTTCCTGTCAGCTGCTAATAGTAAAAGAGGGAAAGCACAGTGTTCAGGGTTTCAGAGATATGGTAGTGCAAAGGATCAAAAATGACTGACGTCACACACTCACTCAGCTGTTATGAAATGAATCCTCACAGAGTGACCACTGCAAACTCATGCACAAAATAAACATAGCTGAAATCTATACTGTGAGTCAAAAAACTGGACCCTTCCATTTGAGCATAACTTTGGCAAATACTGTCCAATTTTAATAATTCTTTCACTTTTGCAGACAGAAATTAACTATGACCAAGTGTACACTAAAACCTACCACCATACCTCAAATATGCTAGTCCACTACCTTGTAAAATAAACATCGTTGCTGGCATGATTTTTTAATTAAAGATGAAACAGTCAAACAAGTCACATTGAATGTAACAGATATGCACAAAATCAACACTGTCAGTTCACAAGCTGTACTCGAAATGCCATGCATTAGCATGGACACACGCTCGATGTCTTCCTCGCCACTGGTCAATAGCCTTGTCAAAAATCAACTATTCAAGACTGTACCACACATCGATGAGCTGCCGTTTCAATTCACCCACACTATGGATTTGTCTGTGGTAGACACGATGCTGCATGACAGCCCAGATCTTGTCATCCACAGGACTGAGATCTGGGCTGTTTGGAGGCCAAAGGTTGGGCGCAAGTTAGTTTGGCATTTCTTGACACAGCACTTCAACTGTTGCATGTGCACGGAGCGGTGTGCGGTGCACTGTCCTGCTCAAACACAAAGTTGTTACCAGACACTCTGTGTATCGCTGTCAGCAATATGATGTCAATTGTGACGTCGTGAAGCAGCATCGAAGAAGTCAGTAAGAGATATCACCAGAATTACTGCATGCATTGCAGATAATTCAACAGTATTTTTGTGAAGAAGTGTATGTGGTTGCAATTTTCAAAGTAGTGCAGCAACAAGATATAGGTAAAGTGATAAATTCAATTATGCATTTGTGGGCTGATAGTTTCTGTCTGAAACAGTGAAAGAATTGTTAATATTGGACAGTATTTGCCAAAGTTACGCTCAAATGAAAAGGGTCCAGTTTTCTGACTCAGGTCTGTCATTTTTCCGCCGACAGTATGGGCCTATCTTCATACTCCTGGAAATGCAGTTATGTGGCAATAAGCAGAGTTAATGGCACATTACAGCCAATCAAGGTCATTCAAGGTCATCAAAATCAATATCAGTTTATCTTCTATTAGTGGCTAGAGTAAGTATGATGGAGAAACAGTAAGTTCTGCCTTTCATGCCGTCATTTTCCAAGTACTGAAGTCTGTCAGAGTACTGACCGAGAGGCATGATGGAATTGTTACATCATTATACAAGGGCAGCCTATCGTAATCATTGCCCTGTATCACTGCTGTCAGTCATAAGTAAAGTTTCCTCACACATCATTCTGGGTTGGCTATAAGCCCTACTCAGTGCATGTCGACAACATTAAAGGAAGATCCAGGATCGATGCCGTCTTTGCCTTGCGTCTCCTGCCACAACTCCACCATGAGTTCAGTCAGCCTTTGCATGTTGACTACATCGATACTAAATCTGCTTTTGACTCTGTTGACTTAAGTTCACCGTTACATTGGAATGGCATCAAGTATGATGGGTGGACTGTCCAACGTCTGGCGGCAACCTAAGCTTCCATTCCATTCCACAGAGGGGCAGGGCTTAAACAGCCCCGTAGGCTCAGACCGTGAGATGGGTCCACAAGACATCCCAACAGTTCTCCTAGTTAAACTAGGGACTAAACACCTAGCTCTATGCTAGAGACTAATAACGTGTTGCCAGCTATCTTATCAGTTCTATGAAGGCTCTCAAACAGTGTTCCTTCAACCAGGCTCCCCTCTGATGCCCTTCTTTACAATTCCAGTTATCTGGCAACCAAACAGAAGTGTAATTACTAAGGACACACTTCTTCTTCTTTTGGCATGTGTGTCGTGAACCATAACTGGTCAGCCAGGAAACAGCGTCTTCTTCCGCAGAGTGCAGTCGAGATAAGCTGCCATTCACCTTTGTCAGAGGACAGGAATTTGACAATGTTGGACATCATCTGAGTCTCGCCACAAGGACACCGATCAGTGTCTGCAAGTCGCCATTTCCTTCTGCGAGCACCGCAGTATCCCTGTTCCATGCGAAAATGGCCATTCGTATAGTGCATCGTTGTGAACACGCCTCTAATGTCTACCGCTTCCCGTAAGTCGGCGCTGAGCTCCGCTAGCCAGCCCATTCAGCCAGGCAATTAGTGACCACTGCGAGACCACAGACACAGGCTGGTGTGTCATGCGATATGCCTGTTTACTCCCCCAGCTTTTGCCAGATACCCATTTCAGCCTGCACAGAGGGCTGAGTAGGCCTGGGTGCCTGATTCCATGCCAAGGTGGTTTACCCATCCAAAGACGGTCACCCACCGAGGCACTACTGGGCCTAGCGTGTTACGGTGTTACCGCTACACTAAACCGGCAGAGACCACTGTTGCTGAGGGAAATCAAAACCAATCAAGTGTGTACACTAGATTTTGAAAGTTCTATCAAAATTTGTCTCCTCATATCTCAAAATGCCAGGGATACCGACGAGATATACTCGGTTGCGTAAAACCACTCAGCCAGGGGTACAAGCACGTGCAGACTGCATGTGCAGAGTCCTCCCATCAAGTACAACCTGTAACCCGCACCCAGTCACCCATCACCAGGCCAAGCAGGTCGGTGCGGTATATCAGCATCGGGAATGTGAGTACCAAATTTGAATTTTCTGTAATTTCCACTCATGAGTTAGGGGCAGGTGTGAGTGATAGAGTGAGTATTTTCTTAACCATGCATTAGCACAAAAGGCTATTTAGTGCCATGAAAATGTTCGGCAAAAATATGCAAGTATTGAAAGTAGGGGCAGGCATGGCAGCAACGCATGGAGAGATGGACGGTTGGACAAATGGTGAGGACCAATCCATGTCTCCTTCCTTATGGGGTGGAGCATAATAAAATGCTAAAATAACAACTGAACTTAAGTAATCATACAACTGAGAATTTACTTAACTTCTAGCTTTGGTCGAGAATCCACAACCACCACTGAGAACTTCTTTCCTTGCTTGTGTGCATCACACAATACACGTTTCATCAGTGAAGAACTACAACAAAAATGAAACACTCACAAATCATTCCTTGTAAACAAGCTGCAACACTGTTCACAAAAAAACATTTTTAGCTGAACATTACGATGTTATGTTTGGCTAAATTGTCACTGCAATTCCGTCTGTCGTCTGTCATCGGTAATACAGGTGTTCCCTACTCAGACGGTTGAACTTGAAGTTTTCGGAATATTTTTGCACCACACTGTATCCTAGCCATCTAGCTCGGTTGAGAAGAAAACAGTGCAAAAATGTTCGTAGCTGTTTTTCCTCAGTGGGTTGTTATGTACATACAATACGGTACAAAAAATCGTGATTTCTGACCAATATTTCACTCTGTCTTAGAAATAATACAAGATATGACCATAGTTACAATGGAACATCAATAGGATGTTCCATTCTAATAGGCTAGTACGTGATCCAGCGAACGATGCCATTTCCAATGACATTGAGCAACTCCTAACCTAGATTTAGATGGTGCATAAATATTCCCATAAAGTGTAATGCCATGCGCAGCGCATACGAACGTGAGCTGCGCATACGAACGTTACACATGACAGACAACAAACTAGACAGACAAACGGACGGACGGCTCATGCCATAAGGCAAATGTAACACAGTAATGTAACATTCGTCTACGCAGACAGAATGCGCTCAGCAGCACAAAAACACGCGAATACGACATCATCAGCAAACATATACTGTTTTAATGCATACACCAGTCTAGACTGGCTGCAGGCGTAATGTTTTCTGTCCGTTGGTTCGTCTGTTACAACTTGTTTACGCTACATTTTGAAAACAAATGAACCGATTTCAATGCAAATTGGTATAAATCTTCCCCCAGGGCAAGGACATAACCAGTCAACCTCGGGGGTCAGGAGGTGAAAAGTGTGTGTAACTTAGGTCTTACCACTTATACAATGTAGGCCTAAATATGTGTCTATCTTGTACCACTAATGACATATTTAGCATCAAATATTGGCATGACCTTAAAATGTGGGTTAGGGGTCGTTCAAGGCCATTAAAAATGGCGCTAATCGATAGATCATATACGACTTCATATTGGTCTGAGATTGTAAGTATAGCTCTATCTTGTGCCATTTTTGATGCTGAATAATATTCTAACCTTGAAATCTATGTTAGAGGCCATTCAAGGTAAGAAAGAAAGAAAAAATTGATTAAAGTGACATAAAGTTAGAAACTACAAGGACACTTTACACAGTCACAACGTGTCGAGTCAGCTAGTTGAAGTTATAGTCATGATGAAAATGACTTTGTGAACAGATGAGATTTCAGGTATCGACAGAATGATGACAGAGTGGACGTTGCAGTGACAGTGGGACAGTGGGCGGCAGACTATTCCAAGCCCTGGTGCCGTCAGCAGAGAAAGATCGGTCACTGAGCGTTGACCTTCGGGTCGCTGGCACAACGAACGCTGACGAGCTGAGGCGCTGTCGTGACTCCAACTGCGTGACCTGTTGTAACTGCTCAGAGAGATACACAGGTGACAGGCTGTGCTTACACTTGAACACATTCAGGTCATTGTCTCTGTCTTGTGCCGTTATGGAGATATTTAGCATTAAATATTGGCATAAACTTGAATTCAAAATCACTGAAAATGGCGATGATCGATAGATTGTCCGCCATTGTAACTATAGCTCCATCTTGCACCATTTTCGAGTTATTTGACACTGAATAATACTGTAACCTTGAAATCTACATTAGGCGTCACTCGAGGTCATTGCAAATGGCACCATTTGACAGATCATATACAAGTTCCTATTTGTCTTCCATTGTAACTATGGCCGTATCTTGTATCATTTTCGAAATATAGCAAGATATTGGTCTAGAAACACCAATTTTTCATAGCCTTTCCATTTAACTTGCAGAATCAGCTAGAACCTCTTCGTTTTCCCCCCAAAATTTCAATACAAACTGCCGAAGTCCCCGAGCTATTAGACGGTGCAGAAATATTGCCGAAAAGTACAACTCTTTCAGTAGGGTGCAACAACATAGCAGACAGACAGGTGACAGACGGTGGATTTGTGACGATAGTAGGCGAGTGTAACATAGAACGTTTGCCTAAAATTGTGGTCCAGAGTATGTTTAATGCGTGCCATAGGTTACAATCTGTCGCCAGAAGTAATAAGAGCAGACGTAAACACCTGGAATAAACTAGTATGACATCACCATCACATATTTTGAGGCAGGCATCTTCAGAGATAGCCTTAGCAGCAAGCAAGATCTTCTCTTGAATAAATCTGTCAATCCCATCTATCAACATCTTTTTTGCCTGTAGCACATTATAACAGAATAAAAATGTTCAAACACTGATTCGTTTAATCAGCAAATTACAGTTATTTTCAGTGATTATATGTACTGTGTGCCAATTGAAGTGGCACCAAAACTCAAATACACAAAGACATCTGAACAGAACTGAATGTCCTTGTAACCACGCTAATTTAGCATGAATGTAGTAAGTTTCAACCATCTTTGAGTCAATAAACAGAGTTTCCAGTACGGAAAGCCAATGTCAGTTGCAGTTTGTGATCAAAGTATCTGCCTTGTGTCAAATACTGCACTGTCGCACATCTTGCACTTGAATTAGCTCCTCTTTTTGACGAGACGCTATTTCAGATGACCAGTGTCTCAAATTCTGGTATGGTAAACACATCGTTGGGTAAAGATGTCACTGCAGCAGTCCCCACCACACACCCCATCGTCGACCAGATGATCGGGGCAACTGGGTGTCTATATCAGTCATGAGACAAGAAACTTGAGCTGTTGCTAACAACATCATATAACAGTCCTTCCAAATTCATATCATATTTTACAGTGGAAATAATTGCTCATGTAGGACGTCTGACCATTCTAATTTGCTTCGTACATTATCCATGCTGTATTTTTGAGGGAAGGTTGGGAGTGCTTGTGAGGAATTTGAGGACAATGAAGGTGGCATATTGGGTTAATGTTTCTGAGAGTTCTGCTACCAGCCACCTGCATTGGCGTGGATAAAGGACCATTGAATGGTTGTTGTATTGTGACATACAGATAATGCAGTACCTGAAATGACCTTCAAAGGTCACTCAAGGTCACTGGCAGTGTCATCCTTCATCAGATCTCCTGGACTTTCCATCACATACAGCAAAAGCAGACTACACTTATTTTCAGACAAAATTGCTGCGAATTGGTCAAGCGGATCACCAACATTACTACTTTTAGTAGTAGTGTCTATCATGTATCATTTATGAAATATTCAATGTCAAATAATGGCATCTCCTTGAAATCTGGGTTAAAATAACACCATTCGATAGATCACACACGACTTCCTGTTAGTCTGGCACTGTAAGTACAGTATTGTAAGTTATTAGACACTGAGAGATATCATGACCTTGAAATCTAAGTGAGGAGTCACTCCAGGTCATTGGAATTTGCATCATCACACAGTAGTGTGACCAGTGTTGTAAGGGCAATACCTCAAGTTCATGGGAGAGGGCAAATTTACTCCGCTCATAAAATTCACACCCCTTAACTGACAATCACCATATAAATTGCATATGTGATTATGTGGACCACATCTGTCCACATGCCGAATTTGGTCAAGATTGCACAAGGATTCATTTCTATGCATATAGCTTAATTTACCACTCAATTTTGTCTTTATTTCTTAGTTTGCATGCAAAATCTTTCCATGGACCTAACGCTTAGGCCGTTGAGCCGATTTTGACATGCAATATACCAATGGACGAGTATTCACACAGGGTAGTGCATTTTGGGGGTTACAGCACAGTATTTTCACATGTTCACCCTCGAAACCCTTAAAAATATTCTGGGGTATATTGTCCCAATGAAAGACAAATTGGACCTTAAAGGAACGTGGTCAGGGTCATGCGACTCACTTTTTTAAAATATAGGACCCCCTACTATCACTGAAGCAGGTGTAGACAGACATTTGAAATCTGGCATGGTTGGCGTTTTAGCTTAGTGGTAATATAATGCGTTGGTCTCAATCAACATAGTTACTCTATGCTGGGCCCGGTTAGTGCCTGGATAGGTGACTGTCTTCAGGCGGGTAAACTATCTCGGTATGTAACAAGCCAGCCAGAAAGGTAACAGTAGGTCTGGCATTGTACTAGCCATGCATCACAGACAATAGAGGTTTATCCACCTACCGGCTCAACAGCCTATGTCAGGAAGATGGACACCCAGCCTACACTCCTTCTGGAGTAGGGCCCTCCTTTACCTTTCCTTTATGTAGGTGGACTGCAACGCAACAAGTACTAGTGAACAAAACAATACCTGCCCCTTGATGCAGCGTGGTCAGGGTCATGTTACCCATTCAAATGTCAAAGGTCAAGGATGCAAAAATGCAGAAATCGTTTTTCATCAGTACCTTTGCAGCATACGGTCCAATTGACTTCAAGTACAGACAACAATGTTGCAATTGTGAAGGTGGGTGATGTGCCATGCACTGTAGATCTTCTTGTCTACCAGTGACTTCAAGTACAGACAACAATGTTCCAACTGCAGAGGCGGGTGATGTACCATGCACTGCAGATCTTCTTGTCAACCAATGACTTCAAGTACAGACAACAATGTTCCAATTGCGAAGGCAGGTGACGTACCATGCACTGCAGATCTTCTTGTCTACCACTGACTTCAATTACAGACAACAATGTTCCAATTGTGGAGGCTGGTGATGTGCCATGCACTGTAGATTTTCTTGTCTACTAATGACTTCAAGTACAGACAACAATGTTCCTACTGTACATCTTCTTGTCTACCACTGACTTCAAGTACAGACAACATTGTTCCAACTGCAGAGGTGGGTGATGTGTCATGCACTGCAGATCTTCTTGTCTACCGTTGACTTCAATTACAGACAACAATGTTCCAATTGTGGAGCCTGGTGATGTGCCATGCACTGTAGATCTTCTTGTCTACCACTGACTTCAAGTACAGACAACAATGTTCCAACTGCAGAGGCGGGTGATGTGTCATGCACTGCAGATCTTCTTGTCTACCATTGACTCAATTACAGACAACAATGTTCCAATTGTGGATGCGGGTGATGTGCCATGCACTGTAGATCTTCTTGTCTAAGAATGACTTCAAGTACAGACAACAATGTTCCAACTGCAGAGGCGGGTGATGTGTCATGCACTGCAGATCTTCTTGTCTACCACTGACTTCAAGTACAGACAACAATGTTCCAACTGCAGAGGCGGGTGATGTGTCATGCACTGCAGATCTTCTTGTCTACCATTGACTTCAAGTACAGACAACAATGTTCCAACTGCAGAGGCGGGTGATGTGTCATGCACTGCAGATCTTCTTGTCTACCATTGACTTCAATTACAGACAACAATGTTCCAATTGTAGATGCGGGTGATTTGCCATGCACTGTAGATCTTCTTGTCTACCAATGACTTCAAGTACAGACAACAATGTTCCAATTGTGGAGGCGGGTGGTGTGCCATGCACTGTAGATCTTCTTGTCTACCACTGACTTCAAGTACGGACAACAATGTTCCAACTGCAGAGGCGGGTGATGTGTCATGCACTGCAGATCTTCTTGCCTACCACTGACTTCAAGTACACTGACTTCAATTACAGACAACAATGTTCCAATTGTGGAGGCGGGTGGTGTGCCATGCACTGTAGATCTTCTTGTCTACCACTGACTTCAAGTACAGACAACAATGTTCCAATTGTGGAGGCGGGTGGTGTGCCATGCACTGTAGATCTTCTTGTCTACCACTGACTTCAAGTACACTGACTTCAAGTACAGACAACAATGTTCCAATTGTGGAGGCGGGTGGTGTGCCATGCACTGGCGGGTGGTGTGCCATGCACTGTAGATCTTCTTGTCTACCACTGACTTCAAGTACACTGACTTCAAGTACAGACAACAATGTTCCAACTGCAGAGGCGGGTGATGTGTCATGCACTGCAGATCTTCTTGTCTGCCAATGATTCCTGCTGCACACTGTGTCTCAAAAATGTGACAACTTTGGTAAGCTGTAGTTTCGACAAGCACAGACTAGTTTTGATAATTTTGGGTAAACAGCATCAGCGCGCTTTTAAACATGACATGCGCATTCAAGTTTCATTGTCCCTTCACTTTTACTTACTTTATTTGCTTTTAAATATCTACAGTAGAAATGACGTGATTCTGACATCACTCCATGCTCATGAAACAGTCCAGCTCCTTCAGTAGGAAACACCGCATTTTATCTCCAGATATGTGGCCGCCAAACAGTCTGGACCTAAATCTAGTTGACTACTGAATGTGGTGAGTGATGCAGGAACATGTGTACAACTGAAGACACCCACCTGCGACACCAGCGACATGAAGCAGCGCCTCAATGATGCACGGGCAAGTATATCACAAAACGTTATCGACAAAGCTGTTGGTCAATCGAGAAAGTGGTTACATGCAACCACGAAGGCAAAAGAACATCAATTAGAACATCTGCTAAACAAAAACCGGCTCTTTTCAGATCCACCACTCAACACAACCGGCTCTTTTCAGATCCACCACTCAACACAACTGGCTCTTTTCAGATCCACCACTCAACACAACCGGCTCTTTTCAGAGCCACCAACAGTCTTCCAAGGAAAAACATTATGTTTCACGCCATTTCTGTCGCAGCTAATTAAAATCAAATAAATTGGATAACCTGGTGTGCTCGTCACAGGGAGGACTAAGATCTAAGGTAAGGAATTTCGCATATGGTCGGATTAACTTTAAGTATGCCTAAATTACGATTTTGCAAAGTACAAGTAACAGACATTGTATGGCACCCTGTTGTGACTCCTGCCATGTTATGGTGCCTTATAAGTTGCATAATTTATTATTCAAAAATGTTCCAATTCCGGCGGCGGGTATGCTTGCTGTGCCTCACACTGCAGTGTTTCTTGCTTTAATTATAACATTGTGCAATAAAAAATAACATGTGACAGATTAACATTATCTATGGCCATGTTGAGTGTTTTTACAGTCCAATACAGTGTAAAAACTCGCGTATTCAGCCATATATTACATTAACTGTCGAATTTTATGTATTTGTCCAACACCGGCCATACTGATGTGATATGTTGCAGAGCTGCCCTGTTTTGTGAAGAATCAAAAAAAGAAGAATCAACTCAGTATTGACCATCTGCCAGGATGACAAAAATCAGGCTGTTACAACAAGCAACTACCAGCAAAATACTGCTGTAAATTGAAAGCAGCAAAGTTACACAAACCTGTTCAGCATTCAGTGACGATGAAGTGTGTGTTATCTGATTTTTCAAATATTTTATTGCATTTCCCATGCTAACTGAAAGAGGTCGACATTGGTTAAGGAAGCTGTCCATCCAAAACACATACAAATGTACACATGGACACACACACAATCACATACAACATACATGTACATACGACATACATATATGTACTTGAAAATGTGAACTATCCCTTTACAGCAGCTGTAAATGAGAAATTGTTGTTCGCACAGTGGGAAGAGTTGACTAAAGATGTATGGGACACAGCCATAGCCAGACAGGGGACTGGAGGGCCTAGGCTCCCCAGAAGCCAAACATTCTATGCAGTATGTCGCAAAGAAGCCGGTCGATGCTTCGTGTCTGTCAGTAGTTAGCTTCAGCAGTACAAAACGTCGAGCAGAGTCTTTTATTGTTAGTTATGTAGCTACAGATTTGTCACTACGTGCAATTAAATGCGCTGTTCTGTTGTCTTTGGCATAACATATGAGGCTTCTTGTCATAAACATTTCGTTGTCTTCTCCCGCAATCAACACTGCCGCTTACTACCAGCGATGTGTCATAACTTATGAGACGGTGGCCGTCCACCGGCGAACGCATTTACAACACCTACCTGTTGCAGTGTTAACACAGGCAGTCAAGCCAGATATAGGCTCAGAATAGCAATTTCTGCCTACCCCACCTGCATTCGATGCCCCCATTAGGGGGGTTCCCATCAGAATATTGTTTTGCCATTTGGCATGAAAAAACTAGAATGGTGTGGCTACCCGACGGTGCAAAAATTTTGATGATGTGTTTATTCATTTTGACATGACAGACACACAGACGGACGGATAGACACCGCATGACGACATAGACCGCGCTTGCATAGCATCGCGTGGCAAAAATAGAACTGAAAATGCATCACCTGTAAGGCAATACAATACTGGTAGGACGTGCAGTTCCTTAAGTGATTCTTACGAAATTTTGTGTGGTTGATTAATAATAATAATAATAATAAACCGACAATTTCTAATGCGCCGTAACATAGTGTCACCATTACAAGGGCGCGAACGCCTGTGCGTGTAGACATCATCACAGCAAAGATTCAGTCATGGAAAAGGAATGTTTTAAGAG
>Ga0209149_1001241_pt1 | contig 12566 bp, 8 predicted proteins | sample WorMetTyACAVOLI2_FD_187423 | JGI IMG/M metagenome (GOLD analysis project Ga0209149, IMG submission 187423) | Marine gutless worms symbiont microbial communities from Max Planck institute for Marine Microbiology, Germany - Olavius algarvensis... ... | reverse complement strand
TTACTTTAGTAAAAGAGGCGCTTATTGAGATAGGCTGTGTCGTGACGTCGTTGGTCGGTTGTCACGCGCGTGCACTGTGGCCAAACGGTGCATCCTAGGCCTATAGTTACTATGGAACACTAATAGAAAACCCTACCCCAGGAATTCAATGGTACAACTTTCGACCCCCTGGGGTGACCCCTGACCGGGGAATGGGCCCCCCGTGAGGCGCTTTTTGTCAAATTACTTTGACCTCTTGTTAGTGAACGTCTGAAAGACTCGTCACTACATATGAGGTCATGTCGGTGTTACTGATGGTGTTGTCTTTGTTGTTGTTATGAACACATTGAACTCGGATCTCGTCAGCTGGTCGACTGATCCCGTATTCGTCATACGTTGTGAATCACGGACTCACGATGCCCGTCTTGAGATGTTTTGTTTCCATGCGGCAGAATGCTACACTGTGTGTCAGTCACAAACTGTCTTCGAAGTTCGACGATAGCCTTATTGCTCTCCGTTCGGCGAATTCTGACTCTGTCGATTGACTTGGCGAGACGGGCGCGCGCAGGAAGGTCTGGAACATCGTCTGGTTGTGCTAGCGCGCAGTCTGAGACCAAGATCTGGTCCTGGTCTAGCGTTGACAGTTTTTATCGCGCATAGCGCGGACGATTCTGTCGCAAGATGTCCGTCCGTCCGTCACGCGCCGGTATTTTGTCGAGACGGCTAAACATATAATCGAACTTTTTCAACCGTCGGGTAGCCACACCATTCTAGTTTTCCCATACTAAACGCTGAGGGACTATTCCGACGGAGCATCAAATGCAGGGGAGAGAGGTATGAAAAAATCGCGGTTTTCGACGCATATCTCTCTTTACCCCAGAAATTATACAAGATAGGGCCAAAGTTACTATAGAATGCGAATAGGAAACCATACCCACGCTTTCGAATGATACCACTTTCAACGACCTTGAGTGACCTTGCATTCTATAGCAACTATGGCCGTATCTTTAGCCACTTCTGATATATTTAGAGACAAATAATGGCGTGACCTTGAAGTCTGGGTTAGGGGTCACTCAAGATAATTGAAAATGCTACCATTCGAAGTAAGGTGTTCTATTCGCATTCCGTAGTAACTATGGCCGTATGTTGTATCCTTTCTGAGATAGAACGAGATACTGGTCGAAAATCGCGATTTTTTTCGTACTCACCTTGCATTCGGCGCGCCCGTCACGGCGTTAGGGGTGTCCCCGTCGGAATATACCACACCGTTTGGTATGGAAAAACTATAAAATGGTGTGGCTACCTGGCGGTATAAAAATTTTGAGGATATGTTCAGCGGTGTTGACAGAATACCGGCGTGTGACGGACAGACAGACGGACAGACATCTTGCGACAGCGTAGTCCGCGCTATGCATACGCGTCGCGCGGTGAAAACGGTGATAGCTATCGTCGTGAAACTTACAGTACATACAGGCAGTGGCTGTGGAATCACGCCGTTAAATTCACCAGGTGGCAGCATAGTGGAGCGCCGGGCTAGCGTTGCTGTGACTGGCAGTGGACACTACTTGTTTTAGTCGTGTATGACGTCAAGTACGAGGGGCAGTTTTGAGTCGTGAATTGTTGCCGCGCGATGCTGTGGATAGGCGTGGCCTATGCCGTTGTGCGGTATTCGCCTGTCCGTCCGTCTGTCTGTCACGTTCGTGCATTCTGTCGAAACGAATAAACATCTTCAAAATTGTTTCACCATCGCACAGCCACACCATTCTATAGTGTTTTCCGTACGAAACGTTAGGGCAGTATTCCGACGGGGACCCCTTAACTGGGGCAAAAATCTAGATTTTCGACCAGTGTCTGACGGTTTTGACATCGATCATTGCTGGACCGTCGCGTGTCGTCAACATTTCGACGGTGGAGTATAGGTTATAGGTCTTAAGTTATGCGTCGTCATTCTCCCGCGTTCAACAAACGCCACCGTGAGTTTATTTATGACAGAAAGCTTCGACCGTCGATGTTACGCCACAGACAACAGAACAGAATTTAGTTGTACGCAGTGGTAAACGTAAGTCTGAAGCCGAAGTAACTAGTAATAAAAGACTGCAGTCGAGTTATGTACTGTTGAAGCTAACTAATCAGACACGAAACACGTGCGGTCTGTCTGCGAGAGCAGAGCTTCTTGTTTTCCCCCGACATTGGCTGCTGGTTTGTGTCGTCGTTGAACGTTGTCAAGCTATTGCGTGTGAAGGCATTGATTGTGCTGCTCGTTCGGTCGGTGGGTCGCTCAGCTGAGCGTCCGTCCGTTCGGTCGGTCGGCCGGCCTGCCGGTGCCCCTAGCTATCCGTGAGCCTTCTCTCGGCGCGTCTCTCGCGGCTTCCTCCGCGGCATCGAGACGATCGATGTCCTACAAGCATTGATTAAATTATTTCTGGCGCGCGCAGGTCTGTTTAATAGACGGGCTGAGAGTTGGGAGCTATGATGACTGCATGGCAGGTCGCTGTGCCGCCTCTCGGCTTTGACCTTCGCCGGCCGAACTCGGGACGCTGTAGTTGCTTTCTTTCATCTCTGGGTGGGACATTTCGGCACTCTTCTTAGTCGCTGACTTCTGAGCGACGTACCTACATGTCTCGTCCCCAGTGACAGCGTAGATACCATTCCGTGCCGCAGTTGTCGGGGTGTAAGACGGTGGGCGGGTTGGAAGAGACAGCGACACTCGACGGAGAACGATGAGTCGAGGGAGTTGACGGTTACGTGACAGTATGTAATTGCGCGTCGTCGTTCCAGCGTTTTCGTGCTTTCATTGCAAGTTTCTCCGAGTCGTCGACCATGCTTAGTAAATGAGTAGACACGAGCTACACCGCCTCTCTGTCGCTTCATATAATCATGAGTCCGTCCTAGACAGCTGCATGGGGATGGGGACAGCGGTAAATATGCGGTAAAAATGGGGACGAAAGTTGCGGTAATACCGCGGGAGGAATGGGGATAAAGTCGACGGTAAAACCGTGGTGATGGGGACAGAGACCACGGTAATACCGTGGGGATGAGGACGATAAATGTGACAAAAAAATGACAAGTGGTAATGAAAATGTAGCATTCATTTTGACACTGTTTATTGATTAAAAATTATGATTAATGCAAATTTTGAAGACGTTACTTACTCAGCTGTGCTGCACAATCGCTGCTCGGTGTTTCTGCTGCCAGCACAGCATCAGAGACGGCCTTCTCACTTGCTGGTAGCACAGTGGAGGAGAGGAGATGTCAGCTACATCCCGGCAGTGTCGATCGACTGTTGTTTGTTCACGGACTGAAACACCGAGTAGTGGGAACATTTAGATTTAGGACTACGGTGAACAGCAGACGTTAATGACTGCTGCATGTTTCTCTTGGGAAATTTAGAATTTCCACATTACTTTTATTTAATTTTCTCCTTCATACACAGTTTGTTGCTGAATTAAATTAATTTTATCAGTAACTTTTAACTCGACAGTGTCGAGTTAACCGTCGAGTCGACACCAAAATAATGTATGCTGATGGATTGAAGCAGGCATTACAGGGAAAATGTACGGGGATGGGGTGGGGATGGGGACGGATGTGATAGGGATGGGGTGGGGATGGGGAAAATCTTGTGGGGATGGGGTGGGTATGGGGAGAACAAGTTGTCCCCATGCAGCTCTCTAGTCCGTCCCACGGTTGCTTCGTGGTACCAGTCGGACTGCCGTGACATACTTTCCGCCCTGTTCTTTCGTTTTTTTTTAAATTTTTGTTCCTTAAATTGCAATTCTGTCTACGTGCTGATTGACCCAACTCGTGCACGTTAAATAGGCAGTCTTCGTGTGGTGTCGTATCGTATTAGGTGTTCCTGTTGGTATTGGATGTTTTACCATGTGTACGCAGTCCAGAATTTTTGCCGCAGCAGACAAAAACTGCTTTCATAAGTTACGCGCCTAACAATTCTTGTTGAAAAGAGAAAAGGGTTGACTGCCAATTTGGAATCTGAAAAAATACAGCTGGCTGGAAAATAATTGGCTGATATTCGGATTAGCCAAATTATCACGTAAACTAAAAAATTTCAGTGAAGATTCGGCTGATTACAAACAATTTTGGCTGAGCTGTTGAACCGAAACTGAAATGACTGCCAACGTGAGTGATGTACTTGTTGTTATGTTTCCTTGCCGTTACAAAACCTGCTTCCATCTGTAATCACAAGAAGTTTCGAAATCACGAGAATGATTAACTTCAAATAACACGCTTGTCACTTATTGGAGTGTTGATTTCACTTTATTATTCGAATATCCGTATTTTTTTCGGCAGACAAAAATTCTGCGGCGAATTCGGCTATGGGCGGCGGCTTGGGGGTCTAGTAAAAGACCACTGCTAGAAGGCGTTCTTGTTGGTCGCTGCTGGGTTTCAGTGTGCCTGTGTAAAGGGTTATCCGGTTATCTATGGTTATCGACCGTATGGCTGAGAGCGCGCCAACAACTGAACGTACGTGGCTTGAAATGGAAGGCCAAGTATTGGCATTTGCTGATAATAGGCTACTCAACTCGTTGGCTTTATGTGTAGTCCTGTTTCTGGGATCATGCCATTAAATGTAAATTTTAGACCAGTTTGGGACAAATTCTATAGATTACTGGACCAAAAAATGTGATAAATGTTTTTATGCTTGCGCCAGTCTAGTCTGGCCGGAGACGTACTGTTTTATATTGGTTCGTTCCTTTCCAAACGTGTGAACGTGTTATTTCATGAATGAATGAACCTCGCTGTACCAAACGTAACAACCCACCCATCAACGGCCAGCAGTGGTCAAATTGTAAAATCAGAGCAAGGGGAACGCTTTCCCCTCCCTTCCGTTTGTCTCCCCTTTTTTCCTTATCCCTTTTCCTCCCTCTCCCCCTTCCCTTTCCTCTCCTCCCTCCCCTTAGAAGTAGCCCCCCTTGAATCCAGCTAAGGGGTCTGGGGGAGCGCTGTAAGCTCCCTTAGCGATGTCTGGGGCGGAGCCCCAGCCGAAATCGAATTTGGTGCATTTTAGCCTTAAAATCTGACATCTGGTAGCAACCATTTTAATAATTTTCCTGAGAATCAACTGACCAAATGTCATGCATTTTATGATTACAAAACATTCCAACGAGCCAAGGCCACTACAAAGTACAGAATGCATTATTTAAAGTAACCCCTATTGACAATAGGGGTAACTTTAAAGCGTGCATTTAACGCATATTTTTTCTGATGCTTGTGTTGTAGGTAGCTGTCACCGAACGACTGAAGGCCGTTTTCACAGTGTTGGTGTTGAACACTTATCTGCAAGATGCGACCATTTTCTGTGACCACAGCGGAATGTGGAATTAAATAATGATTGACAAGTTCACAACTGACATTAAACGAACTAAAACTCATTTAGCTTCGTTACATAATGCATTGCATTTTCTATTTTGTTATTTCGTCCACAGTTGTGTGAGCTAGGGGAACGGCGTTCCCCCGCCAAAAACGGAAGGGGAACGCCGTTCCCCCGCGTTCTCCCACAATTTGACCACTGACGGCCAGTGTACGAATTGCTGTATAATGGTCCGTTGCTCTGTGGTTTTAGCGTGCCTATAAAGGCTTAAAATAGTGTAGTACAAATGCTAGAGAGGATGATAGCCATGAATATATTGATGGCGTAAAATGCCTTTAACAACTGTTACTCATTTTTTTCAACACCCTTGTAAAGAGGCTGTAACTGTTGGTACTGTCCTGTGCTGTGGAGATCTAGTTTACAATACACGTTTACGTCGTCGCGTTTGCTGTTGTGAGTGCTGGAGCACGTCTAGTCGAGTTTCGTTCGCTTTCCGTCGACGCCGACGCACACATCTGACGTCAGTCTAGTCTTCCCGGCGGGCTGCTGAAGTAGCGCGTGGCTGTGCGTGGAATTTGGCGCATCTTGTCTGAGACCGATGGAAGCTGATGGAGTCGTGTTGTTGTGAGAGTGATTGACCAGCTGTGCTGTGATGAAGCTGCTGCTGCTGCTGCTGCGGGGCGCTGAAAATGCGAGAACGGAAAACGCGAGATTGGAAAACGCGGGAACGACGAAGTATGGAAAGCTGAACGTAACTTAACGACGTAGATAATGACACTGAACGACCCCTAACCCATTTTCAACGTCACGCATTTCTTTGACGCTGTATATCTATGTATGCGTTTTGAGTCCAGAGAAAGCCATCTGCGGCACCTTTTTAACTATATAATAATAATTTCAAGTAATCGTATGGGTACGTGGCACGAACTTTGCGGTCTTTGATTATTAGTGATTTGTGCCATTTTTGTGACTGAACTGTTTTTCCGTACTGAACACAAGGGAAGGGGAAAGAGTACAGCACAGATTTACGAGAGTGACTGAAGGTTTTTCGTCTATGCCATATGCAGCAGAAAGACTCTTTGAGGTTACGTTTATGGACGCTTGAAGACAGAAAAATTTGATGTGATTTAATAGAAGTGTTTATAATGTTTAATGGTTACACGGAGATAGATGGAAGGATTTTATTCGTATTTCCTAGATGTATGTGTACCTTGATTGTGTTTTTTAATTTTTTGTAATGTTTTTAATTGGTGATGTCGTGTCTAACACTTCGTACTGCTGACGTATATATTTTTTCACCCTCAGACTTTCTGTCTTAACATAGGATCAGTTATGACGTACATACTTGTCGTAGTATGACTGGATATTGGTATTACAAGTGCTCCTTATATACTTACGTCAACGTGTGTTCATTATCCACTTTACAGTTTTGTGCGTTATTGCATTTTCGGCGTTCCTTAGCATTCGGTCCTGCATTTCCCACCCCCTACACACTGATGCCGCGTTTTCCGTTCTCGCATTTTCAGTCGCCCCGCTGCTGCGATAGATGGAGATGCTGTATCAGAGCGCCACCGTCGCGCCTTCTCTCAGTCTGCCTACCCTTCTCGTCCGTTCCAAGTTTCTTGAATATTCTCTTACACGATGTTTGTTCAGCACTTGCTCTATAACTTCTCTGTCATCTTCTGTGTCTTCATAGCTCTAAGCCTTTAGAATTCAGAGGCAGTGATAGTGCCATATCGAATAATATGAAGTTGATACACTGGCCGTTGATGGGTGGGCTGTTACATTTGGTACAGCGAGGAGGGGCCTGGGCGAGCTGGGGCCTCGCCCAGTCCCGTCCTCGCTGTACCAAACGTAACAGTCCACCCATCAACGGCCAGTGTACCAATCGCCGTATGGTTGTATAATGGTCCGTTGCTCTCCGGTTTTAGTGTGGCCATTAAAAGGGTTAACACGGTTTATCGGAAAGGGCATTTGCCTGTACAAAAATCCTACTCCAGTAGTTTCCAAATGGAGATCTTTCGGAGAATGGGCTTTACCTGTGATGTGACTTGTGAAGGGAAAATACGTACGACTTTCAGTATGGCGTCGACATCTGCTGGAGTGAAATGAAAAAAAAACGAGGATTGAGGAGGGCTGGACTTGCTTGCCGTCACTCAAAGTTTCATGATAATGTAGACGTGTTGCGTGCTATACTATGCAGGAAGTTATCATCTGAGCAGAATAGTCGTTTTACGTTGTTAGCGAGCGTTACGTGAAAGTACGCTCCGTCATTACGGTGACGTCACTTGTACTTAGAATGCAGTCAGTCAGTGCAGTATATTGCCATATTTAATGTTTATAAATGACGTCACAGTGACGTCATCGTAATAAAACTGGTAGCTCGTATGAATTAAATCCCCTACAAAATGTATATTTCGGAATTTTCATAGTCTGAAAATGAACAGAATGACGCCGTTTTGTAACTTATTTATGGAACGACCCTCGTATTACGTGCACTTAGTCATTGCAGAATCAATACATGTAAACATAAGATCATTAAATGTTGACTGTCAAATATTAAGGTCGTGGGGGTTTCTGTCCTGCTGGGCTTATTGTCCTCGATTTATCGCGCGGATTCTCTGTCATACAGCGGTGATGCGGCTGCTGCAGCTGTGATAGATGGTTATGATGCGCTTGAGCAGATGTCGCGATAGTCCGTCTCTCACAGTTGTCTGCATGCCTACAACAGCCGTTCATTTCATTCTCTGTTTCTTTCTCGACGGCTTCCCCAACACATTCTGTTATCAGCCAAGCTGTTACAGTGTTGTTGCACAAGAACAGTTGGCACGGGTCCCAGGAGCGGTTCTAGGCCCGGGCCAGTGGGGCCCAGGTCCCCCAGAATTCTGGGTCTAGAACCGCCCTTGACGGGTCCTGTTCTGACCCAGATTCTACTGCTGAAAAATGTCTCTCTTGTGCATTTTTATGACTATCGAGTTTCCGTTTGACATACTTTATTTTTTTTCTGCTCTGTTGCAGAACAGTGTACGTTTAGATGACTGAGTAAAATGTTAGATTCTTTGTTTGGAATTTAATGAAGCTAAAACATGATGTGTCACGTCTGCTTCAAAACAGTTTACTCATGTTACTGGTGCTAAATGTTTGACATGAGGCACAAAACTAAAGTATTTTTATATGTTTTATGGGTGGTTCATGTCAACGTGGCGTCTTACTAGAGTACTGTGAATCGCAGACTTTTAGTCGCATCGAATCATATCGGGGGTAAAAGTTCGAGTTCGAATCAAATTGAATCAACTTAATTATCACTAACTGATGATGACATCAGCGCCAAAAACCATTAAATTTTAAATAGAAAAGTGGACTAATCCAGTCGGCTATGAGCAGCCATAGACAACTGCTACCATTGGGCAACCGATGAACGTAACGGACACTACCGCAGCGATAACCGACTTAACGTTGATAGGCGCCCTTGTAGTGACTCACGCCATGTTACGGCGCCTTATAAATTGTCGTTTTTTATTATTATTATTATTATTACAGTTGTCGAATAATACGAGACTTTGCCGCGTGATGCTGGGCCGTCATGCGGTATCTGTCCGTCTGTCAGGGTATCTGTCTTGTTCGTGTATTGTGTTGAAATGAGTAAACATTTCTGGAACTTTTTTACCATCGGGTAGCCACACCATCTAGTTTTCCGTACCGAACCTTATGGCAATATTCTCACGGGAAACTCCTAACGGGGGCGTCAAATGTAGGGGGTATGAAAAAATCAACTTTCGACCAATATCTTGCTTTATCTTGGCAGCGATAAAAGATAGCGCCATAGTTACTATGGAATGCCAATAGGAATTCATATGCAATCTATCGAATGGCGCCATTTCCAATGATCTTGAGTGACCTTAGGTGACTTAGCGAAATATTCAATGACACGATGCAGCACGCGGCCTGTCTGCGACAGCTGAGCTTCTTGTTGTACTTGGCATAAGTCTAATCTTGCTGTTGCCTCGTGTGCATTCAGGGTTTGCATTTGTGACATTTGAAAGTGAAAGCGTCGTCGACAAAGTCTGCGAAATTCACTTCCACGAAATCAACAACAAAATGGTGAGCGCGGCCGTCTCAGTTCCATAATATTTTGTAATTTTGCCTTAGCACCTTTCTCTCAAATCTTTTTGTTGTTAGAAAGTGATAGGACCTACAGTTTTTCCGTTTTTCATGCTGTTGCGCCAAGGACGTTGTGTTTCTGGATCGGGTTACTGAAAAAGGCATGGATGAATAATTTTTATCGCATGTCGGCACACTGACGTGCGCTAATGATATAGTAATTCTGTCTGTCTGTCCATCTGTCCGTCTGTTGAATTCTGTTATTGTATGGAATAGCTGAAGATATTGTTATAGTTTTTTCACTACACGGTAGGCCAGTCATTCCACCTTATAAGTATCAAACATCTTCACAAAATTCCGACGGGGTCACCCCATGTGAGGGGCGCTAAATCCAGGTAGGGTATAAAAATTTCGCGATGTTTGACCTGTGAGTTGCTATATCTCGCAAATAATACAAGATAGAGCTATAGTTACAATGGCCGACCAATAGAAAGTCGTATATGGTCTGCCGAACGGCGCTGTTTTCAGTGACTTTGAACGACCCATAACCCAGTTTTCAAGGTCACACTATTCTTTGACGCTGTATATCTCACAAACGGCTAAAGATGCGACCATAGTTACTATAAACTGCCTATAGGAAGCTGCGCCTCTGAAGCCAAGGCCTTAGGCGCTTTATAAATCGGATTATTATTATGCCCCCGCCCCGCAGGGGTGGGCGGGGGCATTAAGCGTTGATCGGCGTCCGTCGTCCGTCCGTCCATCTGTCTGTCTGTCTGATGTCGCGTACATCGGCTCTAACTCGAAAACCAAAAGGCCTAGGAAGACGAAACTTTGCACAGGGGTACCCCAGGTCACATGACTCCCACACCGACTTCAAGGTCAGAAGGTCAAAAGTCAAGGTGGGGCGGGGGCATATTGTTTCGGCCACCTAGCCGCACAGCTTGTTATGATTATTATTATAACTGTACCCAAGCTTTCGAATGGTACCAGTTTTAATGACCTTGAGTGATCTCTAACCCTGATCTCAAGGTCATGATATTATTTTACGTCAAATAACTTAAAACTGTTATAAGATAAGAGCTATGGTAACAATGGCCAACCACTAGAACGTCGTATAATATGGTCTATCGAACGGCACCATTTCCAATGACCAGAGTGACCCTTAGCCTAGATTTTAAGGTCACAGGATTACTATTGATGTCGTTGATGTTTTGTGTTGCGCAGCTGAAGGGCGATCTGTTTGCGATAGCAAAGTTCTTGTCATGAAAGTTTTGGATTGAGCAGGGCAGTGGTGTCATTGCAGTCAATCACTGGGGGTCTGATATATCCTCCTCCTCTTTCCCTCTTGCTGCACAGTCGTTCCGTTACTGTGAGGTTGCAGTGATGCTGTATTATACACATTGCTGTACTGTATTTTGATCAGCAGTATTTTATTCACGACAGTGGTACACATACGCCTGAAAATACTTGCCATAACTAGATTATTACAAAAACGAAATCTTAAATAAAACAGCAATATCTATAACAGTCATTCTTCACTCAGTTATATCTGGACAGAAACTGGTATTCTTGATGTTGTTCTAGGTGGAGTGTAAGAAAGCCCAGCCCAAGGAAGTGATGATGCCTGCCACTGTCAATAGAGGTAACGACATTTGGACTTTCTGGGAGTATAATTCTGCTGTACAGTTGCACAGTTTTTACGGCTATTTTTTGTTTAGAATTTGTTTAAGGACAACGTGGTTGGCTGTGGACGCTTACGGTATCTGGGTGACGTGGGTCCCTGCTAAGACTCGCATGACTCATCAGTGACGTCAGGAAGGGCATCTAGCTAGAATTGCTGCAGTGCTCAGAGGTTGGCCTGGATTTGAGTCACCACCATAGAGTTGATCCGCTGCAAGCTGCCATGGATTTTTATCAGCTGCATCATAGAAATGTTAAGCTGCCATCAGCCATAGCATTGGTGGCAGCCACAGCTTAAGTCTTAGGTTGTATATTAGGTTGTTTTTTGGTCTCTTATGCAACAAAATACTGCACTAACTCCACGAAGATTGCAAATCACTGAATTTATGCAAAAATACATCTGGCAGTAAGCTTACCCATAGAATGTTTGTTCAGTGTACAGTAACTGGCTTGCTGCTAATTTCATGCAGCAATGTCTTGCTAATATGCAAGACATGTTTGCTAATATTTAGTTATGACAACTAGTTTATGACTTTATCTGTGATGTGTGAATTTGTTGTTGATTTGTGACGTGTTTGTTTATTGATCAAATTTAGGCTTTTCCGGCTTGAATCCTGACTGTTGTATACACGACCATATCAGAAAGTTTAATTTTGCGATTTAACATACTTTGCATGTTGTATTAGTAGTGATTCTACATTTTCAATATTAATCAGCTAAGCAGTCGCAATTGTTGAAAATACTGAGTACTGACCTTTCTGCAGCAAGTTGCAACTGAATGTTGGCCCACCCTCTAAGTGATAAGCCAAGAGTAGTAAATGGCTGACTCCCGTGAGGCAGCTAGCTGCAGCTGGCCGCCAATTACAGCTTAGCCACTGTTAGCCAGCTTATCAGCTGTAGCAAGTGATCAGCGAGCCGTAGAATGTAGATGGCACAGTTTCCTACTGTGTAGTAGAGATGTGTGAGCCCTTAAGGAGCAGTTAGTGCACAACACCCGAGAGGCATTGTTTGTCAAAGAACAGGAGTTGCAGCACATCTGTGCTCGATTCTGGCAGTTTTGATTATGGATTCGTTACATGTATACGATAACACAGAATTTTGTATTTTATTTGGCGCAGTGGACGCCTCTGTCCTACTTCAGTTCTGTTCACTGCATTGTTCCAGATTCTTGTCATTTTACTGTCCAGTGGCACCTTTCAATCTGAGATCAATCATTGGGACCATTAGTCATTGGGACCAACTATAGAGCTGGTCCCAGTGATTGATCTCAGATTGAAAGATGACTTACGGGAATGTTATGAGCGATTTACTTGTGGCCATTTTGGATCAGAACTATTTAGGTCAGGCCAACTACACCGTCATAGCAAAAAATGGCAAAAACATAGTTCTCTGTTGGATCCCAAGTCACGTGAGAATCCCTGGTAATGAAAAAGCAGATGCAGCTGCAAAGTCAGCACTCTATTTATCTGTCACTCCGATG
>Ga0209149_1001240_pt1 | contig 12567 bp, 6 predicted proteins | sample WorMetTyACAVOLI2_FD_187423 | JGI IMG/M metagenome (GOLD analysis project Ga0209149, IMG submission 187423) | Marine gutless worms symbiont microbial communities from Max Planck institute for Marine Microbiology, Germany - Olavius algarvensis... ... | reverse complement strand
GACCCTTCTAACTATCGCCCAATTGCTCTCACAAGTTGCATTTGCAAGGTTATGGAGCGCATGATCAATAGCCGTCTAGTTTGGTACTTAGAACGAAACAAGCTTCTCTCCTATGCAATGCGGTTTCCGCAAACAACACAGCACTACCAATCATCTGGTACGACTAGAATATTTTGTCAGAGAAGCTTTCACTCAGTGTCAACATGCACAAGATACACAGGGGGTCCCAAATTTTTTTTGGATGCTCCCCTGGCCAAGACCCCCGCCAATTTTGGTCCAAAACGTTGTTTTTGGTAAGCTAGTCCCAAACCCAAGTTGTGTACCAATTTGAAGTTGCTAGCTTCAATGGTTGCAAAAATATGTAGGGGGTCCCAATTTTTTTTGATGCTCCCCTGTCCCATAGACCCGCCTATTTTGGTCCTAAACGTTGTTTTTAGTAAGCTAGTCCCAAACCTAAGTTGTGTACTAAATGTGAAGTTGCTAGCTTCAACGGTTGAATAGATACACAAGGGGTCCCAAATTTTTTTTTGGATGCTCCCCTAGCCCAGACCCCCGCCAATTTTGGTCCTAAACGTCGTTTTTTGGTAAGCTAGTCCCAAACCCAAGTTGTGTACCAAATTTGAAGTTGCTAGCTTCAATGGTTGCAGAAATACATAGGGGGTCCCAAATTTTTGGATGCTCCCCTAGCCCAGCCCCCTCCAATTTTGGTCCTAAATGTTGTTTTTGGCAAGCAACACCCTGTACCCAAGTGGTGTAAAAATTTTGTAGCACATGTGCATGTGTGACGACGGCCACAGTGTGTTTCGAGCGAAAAAGCAATATTTGTATAGCAAAATTTGGGAATTTGGGGGCTAATGGGGTCAATGGGTCAAAATTTCTAGTCGAAAATGTCATATTTGGAATCGCCGACCCTGATTTGCCTCTTCACTATGCAACTTTTATGAAGCTACGATGATGATTAAGGGTAGTTTACTCTTGAGCGCCCCCATTGTTAAGCATTTTCGGGCAATTGTGCGGAATTTTGTTGCAGTCGGCTCATGGGTTTCAATTCTATGAGGGGTCAAAATTCGCCATTTCCCATTGACTTGGCCGGTTGCCGTTAACACAGTGCTGGCACTACCGCGCAGCCTGTGATTATTGTACTTATTATTATTAAAGGCTGTTGAGAGAATTTCCCACAAGGGTTGGAAACTTGAAGTCATGGATAGTCTGCTGAAGAGAATCTGCAAGACAGGTACAATTGTGCAGCAACCAGGTAGCAGATCGTGTTCAGCACGTAGCGATGACAACTTCGACAAGGTGGCAGATCCCGTGATCAGTCAAGATAAGCCAAAATGCATGTTTCATGTGAAACTGGCAATCAAGTGTGCACAAGACAATTCACCATGATCTCCAGCTCAAATGCTTCAAACAACGTTGTGCTTAGCTGTTGTCTGAAGGTAATCATGTCGCCCGTCTCACTCGCTGATAAGCAACCTTATCATCTGCAATAAATCTTGTTATTGTTCTTTTATAAACTGTAAGTTAAATAGTAAGTAAGTAAAATAATATAGTAACAGTTTTGCATTTAATATCCTAGCATTGGGAAAATCAAGCAACACAAGGCTAAATTCAGGACATTTAGGTATCGACAGTTTCCCAAGGCAAAGTAGCTGCACTAAACAGGTAAGACCACTGCGGTAGAAAAATAAAAACATCTTTCAATGGCGTATAGTCTTTGTAATAACTATTCCAAAAAGGTTTGCAAACTGACAGTTCTAGTTCAACTTATCATCAAAGACATGGTCACATGTTTTTTGTGGAACACAGTGTCACCCAAGGTCACTGGAAATTGCACCATTCAATAGATCGTATACGAGTTCCTATTCGTCTTCCATTATAAATATGTCTCTATCTTGCACCATTACTGATTCAGCACCGAATATTGGCGTCACCTTGAAATCCACATTAAGAGTTCATTCAAGGTCAATGAAAATTGTGCCGATCAATAGATCACCGTAAAATAATGCGTATAATATGCACAATTTTTACCTAAAAATGCGTTTCTAAGAAAGGCGCGCATAATATAAACGTGTAATAAATTTACAAAAAAAATTACTGCCGTGGCCATGCTACTGGAGTGACACAATGGCAGGGAACAGAGCAGTCGAGCGTTAGTTCGACGGCGACTAAGTTACGACGTCACCCACACCGGCCGTAACGCTGAGCGCCCGCATACTCATAATTCTAGATATCCAGGTGTGGGTAAACACTACATCGGCCCTGTCGACTCTGTTGGCCAAATTACACTGTTTGCTGGCACATCGGCCCTGTCGGCCACGAGGCGGGGTCCTGACCCTAACCAACCCACAAGGTGGGCAATTTTGTGAAAACTGGCACTAACCTGTACTCCTGACCCTAACCGACCCAAGAAGTGGACAACTTTTTGGAAAACTGGCCGGCAGGGACCATGTTGGGTCGATGTAGTATGTATCCACATCGCTCACTTGGCCTACATCAAAACTATACTCACTGCACCCAGAGAACACCCACAGTAAGGTTTTGTTCCCCAGCCGGTGGACGCTACGTTGACCCACCCACGGCGATGAGTAACACGTTGCGTAATATCCAGACGGCTGCCGCATTAACCAGTTTACGTGGACCACCCACGCAATCGACATTGACACTGAAATGAAGGGAGGAGTATGCTCATGGAAGCAACGTAAGCCACTCACCCATCATTGAAAGGATTTTAGCAGCAGCAGGTGCGTATCACACGTAAACTTGTATTTTCCCCGTCAATAAAAAGTTGTCCTGCGTATTATACACGAGTGCATATTATACACAAGATTTTACGGCATATATGACTTGCTATTGTTCTGCCATTGTAAATGTAGCTCGATCTTGTACCATTTTAGTTATGTGACACTGAATAATATTGTGACCTTGAAATCTAAGTTAGGGGTCACTCAAGATCATTGGAAATGGCACTGTTCGACAGATTGCAAACGAGTTCCTATTCGTCTTCCATCACAGTCTGCATCAATCTGAACGGTAGTTTTAACGGCAACCTTGAATTCCAATAGGAATAGGCAAATTTCCCCCCCCCCCCCACAAAATCAATACCCCTGAACTGATTGACAAAAAATTTGACATATTTGATTATGTCCACAAAGGGACACTATACCAAATTTGGTAGAAATCCATCCATTGGGAGCTTCTGTGCAAATGGGTGAAATATAACAAAAATGATTTTTTTAAAATTTATTTGGTTATACTTTTTTCTGAGAATCTCCTATAGGTCACACCTGTTGATTGATTTTTACGTACAATAGCTCAAAAATGTTAAATCACATAAGGATGTGCCTTTTAGGGGTTATAAAACTTAAACTTAATTTTAAATGCCTATTTATCCCCAAGACCGGACTTTTTATGGACGTGTTATGGTGCCTTATAAGTTGTCGTATTATTATTATTATTATTTGTGAACTGAAAATGCTTAAAGTGGGGGCTCAAGACTAAACTATCCTTAATCATCATCGTAGCCCCATAACAGGTGCAGAGTGAATAAGCAAATTCCAAATATGGCACATTCGATGACGAATTTTTACCCGTCTCTAATAGCCTCCAAATCCCCAAATTTTGCATTGTAAATTTACAAATATTACTTTGTTTTTGCTTGAAACACACTGTTCCCACCATCATAGATGCACATGTGCTACAAGCATTTTTAGACGACTTGGGTACTGGAAGTACATTACCAAAATCAACTTTTTGGGCCAAAATTAATGGGCGTCTGGGCTAATGTAGCGACCAAACATTTTGCGACCCCCTATTTATTTTCTGCAATCACTGAAGCTAGCAACTTCAAATTTGGTCTACGATTTGGGTTTGGGGTGTGCGTATGAAGACAGTACATTTATGACCAAAACTAGTGGGGATCTGGGCTAGCTAGGGGAGCATCCAAAAAATTTTAGGACCCCTACTTATTTCTGCAACACTTGAAGCTAGTAACTTCAAATTTAGTACACAACTTGGGTTTGGGAGTAGCTTACCAAGAAACAACTTTTAGAGCCAAAACTGGTGCAGATCTGGGCTAAGGCAGCATGCAAAAAATTTGGCCCCCTACTTATTTCTCCAACCGTTAAAGGTATAGTAACTTTAATTTAGTACACAATTTGAGTTTGGGAAGTAGCTTACCAAGATACAACTGTTGAAGCTAGTAACTTCAAATTTGTCACACAACTTGGGTTTGAGGAGTAGGTTGCCAGAAACAACATTTAGGACTAAATTTGATGGGGGGTCTGGGTTAGGGGAGCACCCCAAATATTTTGGGTCGCCCTACTAGTTTGGGCAACCATTGAATGTAACGACTTCCAAGTTTGGTATACAACTTGGGTTAAAAATTGGGGGTCTGGGTTAGAGGAGCATTTAAAAATGTGGGACCCCCTACTTATTTCTCCAGCCTTTGAAGCCAATAACTTCAAATTTGGTATACAACTTGGGTTTGGCGAGTAGCTTACCAAAAACAACTTTTATGGCCAAAGTTAAGGAAGGTCTAGGTTAGCGAAGCATCAAAAAAATTTGGACCCCCATTTATTTCTACAACCATTGAAGCTAGCAACTTCAAATTTGGTATACAACCTAGGTTTGGAGTGTAGCATACCAAGAAAGAACTTTTAGGACCAAAACTGGCAGGGTCTAGACTAGGGAAGCATCCAAAAAATTGGGACCCCCCCACTTATGTCTGCAACTGTTGAATCTAACGACTTCAAGTTTGGTATAGAACCTGGGTTTTGGGAGTAGCTTATCAAAGCAACTTTTACGACCAAAACAGATGGGGTCTGAACTAGGGAAGTACTCCCGAAAATTTGGGACTTTACTTCTGCAGGCATTGAAGCTAACAAATCCAAACTTTGTACACAACTTGGGTTTGGGGAGAAGCTTGTCAAAACAACTAGTAAGACAAATTGTTGGGGTTCTAAGCAGAATTCCCCAAATTTTGGGACCCTTATGAGGACGATATGGTGTATTTAAAATGCAGTCAAAAACTGACACGCAGCCAGCTTAGTCCACTACATGGAGTCAGACCGAAAACTTAAATGCAAAATGAACAAAAAATTAGGGCTGTAAAATTAACACGTTAACAAACACAGTAACGCATCAAAGAATTAATCGCAACTGAAAAAATTTATGCCGTTAAAAATTTTAACGCAGGTAAAAATTACGCAAACCAGCGGTGACAACAGTAAACACAAACGGTCCGAACTTGAACGTTTCTTGACGTAAAACGGGCGAATAATTACTTTCTAGTTGCAGCATCACTCGTCCGATCTGTTTCGTTTTCGAATCCATGCCTCTCAGTCTTTTTAGTTTATACTCAACACTCAAAGGACTCCGTCATTGTCAATCAGTAAGTTCAGTGACCTATACTAATTGTAGGCTGAAAGCCTATATTGTATTGACTTTTTAGGTCGAAAAATCATCTTTCCAGAATAAGTCCAGCAAAGGGCAGCCGATCTGGACCAAATTTGGTATACGTGGACATGTCAGGGGGTGACAACGTTCAGGGAATTTTGGGCGCGATCGGCCCATTTTGGGCAAAATGGGGGCTGGGACCAGTCCTACAAAGCCCGAGTTCTTTTTATGAGGTAATCCAGAGGACCGTTCGGCAACTTTGCAACGGCCAATGTTCACCAGATTTGGTCACAAAACGTAGTTCGCTGTCCCGTCGCGGAAAACGGAATGACATTTTCGAAACTTCTCACCTTAGGGGTCATTTGCCCCCAAAATCTGAAATCGAAAATCAATCAAACAGGTTACGGGATGCACTGCAGACAGATACTGTTTACTCCACGTTGCACTCCAAGGACCAGGGAGTTTCCAAGATCCAGTCAACTTTTCTGTACGACGTACGGTTGCAGAGCTACGGGGTGTCAAAGTTGCCCAATTTTCGGATTTTGGCCTATTTTCTCTATACAAAACCCCTAAAACGTACCTTCTGGTGACCAGCCTACAGCCCAGGTGTTACATCGCAGAATGATTCCGATTTTTACGTGTGGTAGTCGAAGGTTCGAAGGAGTGCCTTCTGGCACCGGAGGTTTCCAGAGACTTCTAGTAGGGGAGCTGGGGACCCCGAAACTTGCCCAAATTTTCGCCTATGGCAAATGGCTATACCCATACATAATGCTACTACACGGGGTGTCAGATCTGGTATGTCTGAAAATGTGCAATTCTGAGGACGAATGTACTTTCCCACCAAACATCTTCGCACCTACTCATATTTTGGGGGACCTTTCAATGTGATAACTATTATACAGAGAGCTCTCCATCAGTCACACGTTAATGGAGGTATGACGCTGAAACTTTACGGTGATATAGGTATAAGCAAGTACTTGGGGTGTCAAAATTTTTCCACTAGGAGGCGTCTGGGGGCGCAGGGCGCCTTAATGTAAATTTGGGACCCCCTGATATCTCTGAAACTATTAGAGCTACAAAGTTGAAATTAAAAACACAATTATATGTGGTAAAGTACTCGCTTCGAGTACAAATATTTTTCTGCTAGGTGGCGTTCAGGTGGCGCAGGGCCACCTAATGTAAATTTGGGACCCCTTGATATCTCGGAAACTATTAGACGTAGAAAGCTGAATTTTAAAATACCATTAGGTTACAAAAATTATTATATTATACGACACAACATGAGGACGGCCGCCATATTGATTTTCGAAAAATGTCTATCTCCGAGGCAGACTATGGCTAACAACTGCAAGATGGCTTTCAGCCTACATGTCGTCGAGAGCACTAGCGATGACTACAACTTATAGTTAGTGACTGTAATCAATCCTGCTAAAAGTAGACCAGTGTTCATCAGCAATGGGCCGACGACGTTTACCTGCAAATGGAACACAAACTGAAAAATGTAACAAACAAAATAGGCGTTAAAACTGTGATTAATGCACAATTTAAAAAATTAATCATGTGGTTAACGTGATTAAAACATTAATCGCTTGACAACTATACTAAAAATAAATCCATGAGCATGACGATGAAGTACGGTCCAGTCCAGTGAACCACGAATGGAGTCCACAGTTTGTAAATGGCAATCCAGGGGCAACAGCTAGAGCAACATAATAAAACTGCAAATATAAATGTAAAAAAACTGCAGTTTATCCACAAGTTAATGGCGAGTGACGCATCTAAAACTGCAAAAATCACAAAAAAAGTGATATTACTCAGCAATACATTGACATTTAAGCAATGTGCTGGTTGGCAATATTACCTTTTTGCCGAACAGTTAAACCCTCTGGGTAGGGCACAACAACCTTACACACAGACCCTGACTAGTTACAGCCACTGCACACACTGAATAAGCAGAAACAGCACACCACACACACATGCATTTTTTGCATGTATGTGGTCAACGCATGACACTGAAACACAAGAAAGCATATCATACGTAAATCAGACGCCATAAGCATGCAATATCTTGCATACTCAATACACACAGCATACAGATGATTCCACTAAATGGAACAGCCTATCTCATTGTAACCCTTATGAAATTGCTAAAATGATGTCATAAATTTCCCTTTAGAATTACCCTAGCAGAAATGACAACTCTGACCTTGAAATCTGATCTTTATGAGATCAAGAGGATGTACAATCAGCGTCGACAAGACACCTCCAGTAACTCCAGCCACCAAATGTTGCCATCGGACGTGATCACAAAAAGAAAGTCCAAAGCTGCCATGACGTTTAGACATTACAGTATATGGAATGAAACACTGATGACACCTCATATGAGGCCACAAGTGCTGACAAGTGACAGCCTTCAATAATGATTAGCATTAGCAGACCTGCACTTTTACCTACAAACGTAACAAATCAATCTGCTAATAATGCCACTGTAAATCTGTAACATATGCCCACCTGTATTTTCGTTATACATGTATTAAGAATCTAACATACTATGCCAAATGGCTGGCAAAGCGACTTAAGAGAGAACTGCGAGTCTGCCTATGATTATGTCTTCCACCTCACCTGCATAATGCCCATACCTGGTAAACGTTAATTTTCATGATAAACAAAACACTCAAACAGTATAACCCCAAATTCAAAAATTCTGAGCACTAACTAAACACACTGTGACAGTGAACCATGAAAACACCACAAAATGTGCTCAAAATGTCCACTGTGAGCCCTGACACAAGCAGAGAAACGGCAATGCCACTGACTGATGGCTGCAACAACAATCAAATGGTCTAGTTTCTCCATATGACTAATAGTCTCTGTTTCAGTTCTGCAAGACGTCTTTTACATAAAACATCTCACAGGCTTCACTTCATTGGAAATGCAACTACAGTTGTGTCCTCAATACACTCAACAATAAGTCCACCAAATTTTATAAAATTTCATCCGTCCTAAATAAAATTAACTAAAAATTGTCTGGCTTTGTTTTTTTGTAAACACAATGGGTCACTTTATGTTTCGCTGAGACCAAAGTCTGAGACCAAACAAGAACTTATCTATCGCAAACAGATCGCGCTTCAGCTGCGTACACAATACGCTGAGGGCATCTATAGGTATGAATATTACACCGTGACCTTGAAATCTAGGTCAAGGGTCACTCAAAGTCACTGGAAATGGAACCATTGGATAGATCATACACAACTTAGTAGTAGTCGAGTTATTTGACACTGAATACTATCGTGACCTTGAAATGTGGGTTAGAGGTCAAGCAAGTGGTACCATTTGAAAGCTTGGGTAAGGTTTCCTATTCACCTTCCATAGTAACTATGGCCGTATCTGCAGCCATTTTGGAGATATTCAGCGTCAAAGAATGGCCTGACCTTGAAATCTGGGTTTGGGGTCGTTCAAGATCATTGAAAATGGCGCGTTTCGACAGACCACGTATGACTTTCTAGTAGTCCGCCATTGTAACTATAGCTCTATCTTGTACCGTTTGCGAGTTATTTAACGTTGAATATTATCGTGACCTTGAAAGGTGGGTTAGCCTGCCTCGGTGGCGCTGTTGGTAGCGTCGCAGTACGCGCTGCCTGGCTACGGTGATCAGTGAGTCTAGGTTCGTGGCCCAGGCTGGCCCAATCATCGTGTCAGGTTATAGCGGCGTATGCTTCGAGATTAAATTCTCGGGCAGGCACAGAGGGTTCGACGGTGTCCTCTTTAATATATGACCGTTGGGTTTAGAGACGCTCAGTATTAGTCGCTGCTTGAACCACTGATAACAGATGGCCTCCTGCTGTACGCCTGGACGGTCATCAATGGCTCTGTTCACACGCGCCGCTAAATTGGACCCTGGGGCCCACGGTGCGAGGTGCGCATGAGCTATGGCCGTCCATGATGCAGTAGGTATTAGTCGCCAGAGAAACAGTGGTTATAGGCCGAGCAGGGTAAATATCGTCCCGAGGACCCGTACCCATTTTGGCGACCGGAGTTTTTCCGCTGCCGGCCCCCGGATCTGGAACAGCTTGCCGCCGGAACTGCGACGGCCAGACACTGAGCTTGGCGAATTCCGTCGATCACTGAAGACATTTTTGTTTGCTTAGGGACAGCCGAGATGGCGGCGCACTCATACTCTGTAATTGTGGCGCCGTGTATAAGCTCTTCTTACTACTACTACTACCACTACCACTACCACTACATGGCACAAGGTCTCTCCACTCCCAATCCCCCCCGTTAGCCCTACACACTTCTCTATATAAGGAGAGGTCGCGGAACAACTACACACTACACACACCATCAGGTTAGGCTGATGGTGTCACGCAACACTACACTAGTCCCTTCCCTGGGGTTGTGCACTGGGTCAGCCTGTGAGGCAGACCTCAGCACTGGCATGCGAAGGTAGCGTGTGCCACCCCAAATAAGAAAGCAAAAGAAAGAAATGTGGGTTAGAGGTCACTCAAGGCCATTGAAACTGGTCCCATTCGAAAACTTGGGTGCGGTTTCCTATTCGTCTTCTATAGTAACTATGGCCGTATCTGTAGCCGTTTTTGAGATATTTAGCATCAAAGAGTGGTGTGGCCTTAAAAACAGGATTAGGGTGCGTTCAAGGTCACTGGAAATGGTACCATTTAATAGATCGCATATGAGTTCCTATTTACCTTCCATAGTAACTATGGCGCTATCTTGTATCATTTGCGAGAGATAGCGAGTTAGTCCAAAAAAGCGCAATTTTATACCCTACCTGTATTTAGTGCACCCGCAGGGGGTGACCCCATCTGAATTTCGTGAAGATGTTTGATGCCGGTAAAACTTGAATGGTAAAAAAATATGACAATAGCCGTTTTCATACAATACCGGAAAGTAACGAACGGATGGACAGACAGACAGACAGACAGAGGGACAGACAGATTTCCTATATCAACATCGCGCATCAGTATGCTGACGCGCAATAAAGACCGGTCTGAGACCTGATTAATGCAAAAACTGAAGTGACGCTAAGTTTCGGTCTTAGACTAAAGTCTCAGACCAAACTTCGGGCTAAGACCAAAGTCTAAGACCAAAGTTTGGTCTGAGAGCAAACTTAATCTCAGCAGTTTGGTCTTAGACCAATCGATTGCAATGTATTTAGATAGGCAAACAGTATTAATCCCTTAGAGCTAAGACTTTAGTCTTAGACCAAACCACTTTACGTTCCACTTAACGTAGGCCTAGACAAACCTACAGCGATGAATCCAATGGGAATCGGTATTGTTAACAGCCGGCGTCGTCAGCGAGGGCCAGATGTCCGTAGGATATCCTGCCAGAGCATGGAAAATTTTGAAGGGCATACGAGTGTGACAGAAATGACTGAAGTGACCGTAAGATGCAGAAGTTTGGGAGTAGCGTTCAATCTATGGTGAATCACCATGGTAATAACCATAGATAGCATGCTGCCGGCGGGGTTGGGCGAGCGTTGGAATGCTGCCGGCGAGGCTGGGTGAGCGTTGGAATTTGAAGAATAGAGAAAATTCCGGCGGCCAGCGGGCGACCGATGCATAGCTAATAAAATGCGTCCTCAGTCTCAGACCAAAACTTTGGTCTTAGACTTTAGTCTCAGACCAAATGTTAATCTGAACTCGGTCTAAATCCAGGTTTTAGCCGTTCAGATTTAAGTTCGGTCTCAGACCAAAGTCTCAGACTTTGGTCTCAGCGAAAGATACAGTGACTCAGTGTAATAAGAGGCATCATAGCCGCATGCTAGCATTGCGTTAAAAAACAATTAATATGTGAACGACCATCCATTCATCATTGATATCATTGATATACTAAACGATGGACATGTAACGGCTACCCTGGTGGTCGTGAGAGACGTTTGGTCAATAAGCGTCAATGTTGATCGATGACATCATAGCGTCAACCAGTGACAGGAGATTGACAAAAGAACGTTATGATTGAACTTGGTTATCTCAGTACGGTATTGAGAACGTTTGGTTGCAGTCACCTTTCTGTGAAGTTAATAGACTTCAAAGAAGTCACTAATAACAGTTCCGGTAGATAGACCAGACTGGTTGAGTGACGGAGAAGAGTGAAGTCGTGCTGATCCGGGCTCGAAGTGAAGCTGCCGGTGAAGACAAGCGTACTAGTATGGCGCCGTATTGTGGCTGGCACACGTCAGTTATGTCCCACTGTTTTTCATTGTAGCGCCATTTGCCTTTGACTTGTGCTGTCAAAGTTGGTACGTACATTCAGCTCTTGATGTCAGGAATTCAGTAGTCGTCTCAATTTACGCGTATCTGCAGCTATTAATGCAGAATAATAATAATAATAACAAAAAAAATAATAATAATTAACGGATTTGTATAGCGCCTTTAGGTCCGAAGATACAGAGGCGCTTGATGCAGCACAGGAGGACTAAGTGAGTTTGAATAGATGGGTTTTCAAGTGGCATTTGAAAGTGAGAATGTTTTCGCACAGTCAAATCTCAGCAGGTAGAGAGTTCCAGGTGGATGGAGCAGCAACAGAAAAATGCGAGGAACGACGAGCATCGAAAGAGCGCAGTCTGCGCAGAACACGAGGTGGTGCACGGGTCTGTACCAGCTTGCTGAGATACATTGGAGTGGCTGTGGTCCGCACCTTGTGAGTCAGTACAGCCAGTTTATAGGTGACCCGCTGCCTCACCGAAAGCCAGTGTAGTGAGTGAAGCAGCGGCCTGGCGTTGGTGCAACCCCAGCTTTGGCAGACGACTCTGCCAGACCAAATCTGGCAGACCAAATCTGACAAAATCGGGGTAAATCGGACCAAATCGGAAATACCCAGTACCAAATCGGGGCCATATTATAAAGTACCTGTTAAAGACCTTATCAGAATGGTCCGATTTGGTCCAGATTAGTAACGCCGATTTGGTGCGACCTTTTTGGGCTTGCATTTTTTCTGATGCTGATATATAGAGAACTGAATTTTGATACAGATTGTTTTATTGCTTATGTGACCAGCAGTGAATCGTCGACTAAACATCTTGTGCGCGTCGCTAATTACTCTATCTGTAGCCAGTGGCGGTTCTAGCCGAAACATTTTGGGGGAGGGGGGCGGGCCCCAGAGCGCCAAGTGGGGGGTGGCAATAATAAGTAGTCGGTGGGAAAACTGGGG
>Ga0209149_1001239_pt1 | contig 12573 bp, 9 predicted proteins | sample WorMetTyACAVOLI2_FD_187423 | JGI IMG/M metagenome (GOLD analysis project Ga0209149, IMG submission 187423) | Marine gutless worms symbiont microbial communities from Max Planck institute for Marine Microbiology, Germany - Olavius algarvensis... ... | reverse complement strand
AAATGAAAATAAAACGGTTACAGTTAAAAAGATTGGCTGACACTGTAGTTGCTGTATAAAACGCGGTCTATAAAATTACGAGAATCGTGCTGAGAACTAAGATTAAAATTATGAGTTCTATTTCTGGGGTTATAGAACTACTGACAGACATGAAGAATCGCGCTGCCTCTCTGCGACATCAGTGCTACGTGTCTCCTATTATAGCCATGGGCGTAATCATTGAGAGATATATATATTCTACGCTTTACAGGATATCATTGGGCGTAATGGTTGTACGTTTATTTTCTGCCATAAAGCAAGTTTTATTTCAGTGCCAAATAATTTTGACGAGCAAACAACAGAGCAACACTTCGAGTGACAACTGACAAGGACGATGCGGGTTCGTTGACCATCGATTTGCCCAGCTGTAATTCTACCTAAATAACTCGTCCCAACATCAAAGGCGGCCACTAAATGTAGCGCTAATTTTACGCTGCCGATTCGCCATCAATTACCAACGCAGGCAATATGCCATGCGGCCGGCGGCGAACACCGGCTTCCAGCCGGCCAACCTTATAGCAATGAGGCTGAGCCAAGGCATGCGATGCAAAATTGTAAAAACTGACCGCAAGCAAGCATGATGCACCTGCGCATTAACTTATACACGCATTGCCTCAAGTCGCAAATAATGACTGGAAAGCACTGGATTGATGCAGCGGCAGCGGCGGTCCTGGCAGTTCAAATCACGCGCCTGCACCGGTTGAGCGCATCAACTGAATCGCAGATTAATCGAGGAGTTGAGAAGTTTAGTCAGATTAATCAACTTCTGTCGATATGACAGTTGTGTAATTATCGAACTGAAAGTGTGATCAGAGGAAGCGATTAGGCCTGAAATGTCAGCTGTCTCTTCGTCGTGGTCGGTCATAATCGACATCGACATCGCACGCGTCGCGTCGCGTCCCACTCCGCGAGATCGCGTCCTTGTCGGATCAGATAGATGCGTGTAAAACAGCAGCATGCATCGACCTTGTCGTAGATCGAGATTCGAGAATTCGTGTCTTTTATGACTTATCGTTTTAAAATCGTCGAAATTCGGTATCAGCATAACACCTAACATGATGACATCAAAGAGGTGGCACTCAACAACAGTCTCGGCTGTATCTACCGGCGTCTGTGTTCTAGTTTCAAACACAGAATACCGGTATACCAAGTTGCGAATGCTCAATTAAAATGTATATTTAACAGACGTAATGTAATAATTGTTGTCCTGAAATAACTGATATTACTAATTACAATCATTAATTATTGTTAACTAAATTTTATTTTATTTTTAATTCTTGACATTTCAACTTTTGCATAAATTGGTGAATTTAGAAAAAAATATCGAAAATTCTATAAATTTGAAATCTCGATCTACGGACTGTGACGGTGTCCGGTTCTTGCAGACAAATCACTCAACTGCGACCGACCGAAGTATCGAGCGATACATCTCTCACACTCTGAACACTAAGCGTTTATCACGACGCGCCACCTTGCGACCTGTATCTGTATGGAAGTTGGTCTGAAAAATCTAGAGTCCCTGGTTAAACAAGAACTTAGCTATCGCCAACAATTGCGCGTCAGCTGCGCACACAATACGTTGAGGGCATCTATAGGCATAAATATTACACCGTGACCTCGAAATCTAGGTTAAGGGTCACTCAAGGTCACTGGAAACGGAACCATTGGAAAGATCATACACGATTTAGTAGTAGTCGAGTTATTTGACGTTGAATACTATTGTGACGTTCAAATGTGGGTTAGAGGTCACTGAAGGTCATTGAAAGTGGTACCATTTGAAAGCTTGGGTACGGTTTCCTATTCGCCTTCCGTAGTAACTATGGCCGTATCTGCAGCTATTTTGAAGATATTCAGCGTCAAAGAATGGCCTGACCTTGAAATCTGGGTTTGGGGTCCGTCAAGGTCATGGCGCCGTTCGATAGACCACGCATGACTCTATTAGTAAGCGATTGTAACTATAGCTCTATCTTGTACCATTTGCGAGTTATTTGACGTTTAATAATACGGTGACTTTGAAATATGGCTTAGAGGTCACTCAAGATCATTGAAACTGGTGCCATTCAAAAGCTTGGGTGCGGTTTCCTATTCGCCTTCTATAGTAACTATGGCCGTATCTTTGGCCATTTCGGAGATATTCAGCGTCAAAGAATGGCCTGACCTTGACATGTGAGTTTGGATTTGTTCAAGGTCATTGAAAATGGCGCGGTTCGATAGACCATGACTTTCTATTAGACCGCCATTGTAACTATAGCTCTATCTTGTACCGTTTGCGAGTTATTTGACGTTGAATGATATCGTGACCTTGAAATCGGGGTTAGAGGTCACTCAAGGTCATTGAAATTAATGCCATTCGAAAGCTTGGGTGCGGTTTCCTATTCGCCTTCTATAGTAATTATGGCCGTATCTTTGGCCATTTCGGAGATATTCTGCGTCAAAGAATGACGTGACCTTGAAATGTGGGTTTTGGGTTGTTCAAGGTCATTGAAAATCGCGCGGTTCGATAGTCCATGTACGACGTTGTATTAGTCCACCATTGTAACTATAGCTCTATCTTGTACTGTTTGCGAGTTATTTAAAGTTGAATAATATCGTGACCTTGAAATCGGGGTTAGAGGTCACTCAAGGTCATTGAAATTGGTGCCATTCGAAAGCATGGGTACGGTTTCCTATTCGCCTTCTATGGTAACTATGGCGATATCTTGTATCGTTTGTGAGTTATAGCGACTTATTTGTAGAAAATCACGAATTTTTAATACCCCACCTGTATTTAGCGCTCCCGCAGGGGGTGACCCCTTCAGAATTCCGTGAAGGTGTTTGATACTGGAAAACTAGAATGATTGGGCTACCGTATGGTGAAATTACTATCACGATATGTTAAGCCGTTTTCATCTGATACCGGAACGTTACGGACGGACAGACAGACGGACAGATTTGCTATATCAATATCGCGCGTCAATATGCTGACGCGCGATAAAAAATGTGTGATCATATGGTTATTAATGCGACGGGGATGTCTCTTAGTCCGTCTGTCGCGAAAATGAAAAAAAGGTGATTTTTCTTTTTTTAAACTAAGCAATTTAGAGCCATGGTCTCTATTGACGACCTATAGCAAGTCGTACATGGGCTTTTCAAAGAACCCATTATTGGACCCCTAAAATCCAAGATGGAGGACATCCGCCATCTTGAAAATCGACATCACGTCATTTTTTTCTGCCTAGGGTGGTCCGATTTGGATAAAATTTCGCAGACTGGTGCAGAAGGACATGTCGATTGCAGTGATATGGTCGAAATCGAAACCAGAAGTAGAATTCCAGTATGGCGGACGTTTGGGCGAATTCAAGGGCATGTCATTTCCGAGCCACGTGTCACATTGTAGGGTGCTGCCACCTGGCGAAATCAATGTCATGATCGTGTCACATTGCAGGGTGTAAGAATTCCATGCGCCATATCGAAAATCGTTATTCGCCATATTGTTTGTTTTCTTAATGCAGTTTGGGCTTTGACGAGCGGCGGGTTTCGTATCGTCTTCGATACACTTGTTTCTATGTATATTGTATTTAATTCTAGTACGGCGGTTGGCCGACAGACAGAAATTAGCGTGCTTGTGAGTTATCGCCAAGGTCTTGGCTGCAACGCAAACTAGCGTCATAGCCGCGGGAGGTTGACCATGTATAGCTGACCGCCAGATCGTGGTGCCAGGCTCCGTCACGCCTGTTTAGCGGTCCCACAGCTTGCCAAACAGCCGCGCCGATCAGATTTCTCACTTGACACTGTTTGCAGTCACGAAATCATAATAATAATAATAATAATAATAATAATAATTCTTTATTACTATGAACAACCAGAAACAACAAGCTGCTTGCAGGACAGTACGGTGCAATAGAACACAAAGAATCAGCTTTGGCACACAACTCAACCAAGTACAATACACAGGTTTAGCACGGGCTGACATTAAGCTGCTATTATACTAAGCGCCTTTATTGTTTTAATCGCAGCCATACTTGTAGCACACTGAACAGCGTATTACCTTGCATCGCCGGCAGCCATGAAAGGTAATGTTTTCGGCAGCCTGTGTTCGTTTGATTGTTTATTTAAGCAAGATTACGGACAGCGAAGTTTATCGTCATCAACATTCACAGTAGATCATCGACGATACTGGGATCACCCCATTATATATTAAAGTTTGGACCAAAATCCACACCAGCGTGACAAAAATCCTCATCCCTGTGCGGCGACGTAATATTCAGTAGCGGCACCTAGCGAATGTTGCGGCCAAGGTTCGTCGTGCATTGCACTGTTAACCCTTTATCGCCACATTAAAACCGCAGAGCAACGGACGATACGGTATAGCAATACAGTAATTGGTATTCTGGCCGTTGATGGGTAAGCTGTTACATTTGGTACAGCGATGAGGGGACTGGGCGGGGCCGCAGCCCGCCCAGGCACCTCCTCGCTGTACCAAATGTAACAGCCCACCCATCAACGGTCAGTGTACCAACTTCGTATTATTCGATGTGGCACTATAATTGCCTTTGGAGTCTAAAGGGTTAATAATCGTCTGGTGGACAGACGAAGTGCTTAATCGACTTGTACCGGTAAACATTTACGTAAGTACTATTATCTTAAAATCAAAATACTTACTGAACTTCCATTTGGATAAGCGTACGGCGGTATCAGCGGATATCCGAACGGAAAATGATCAGCCAGTAGATATTCAGACAGTTTAGCTGAAACATTAAACATTCAAAGTGAGCAACAATGTCATTAATTGCTTTTAATTAGAAGGAAACATTAACAAAGTCGATATAAAACGCTTTAACATCGCGCTCAGCATCAGCGGCGTCTGGTCTGCAGCCAATAGCAGCCAGCTCTCATGCGGTCACTACTAAAATAGCGCATTGATGTCAATGCAGTAAGTAAGTAAGTAAGTAAATAAGAATATTTCTATACGGCGCAGTTAAAAACAGTTCACACTGCGCCGTGGCCTCACTGTCCGAATAAAAAAAAATGTCTTTAGTATAACCGCCTGAACTGGCCGTATGACAGCCCACATAGTCTGAGATTGGGCAGCAAACTGTTCCAGACTTGTGGTCGTGCGACGGCAAAAGTGCTGTCTCCAAAACTGCTGCGCGTCCAACTGACAACGTGTGTTTTAGTGTCGGCAGAACGCACTTGTCTGACACGGGCTTCAGTAAGCACGGATGGCACGGACGCATACTTACGTGGGGTTTTCCAGGCGCGGATTTCCAGGATTACGGTTAGAGTTAGGTGTCCCTACGACCCGGGGTATGAAAGTTAGTGTCACAAACTTGGGCTGTCTGTCGGCGAAAACCGCATAACTCTAGGTTCATTAGTTTTGACGCATTACCAGTGTGTGACAGACGGACACGCCGCCTACAGCTAAGTCGCGCTCTAGCATAGCTGAGTGCGAAAATAACAAGAAACTCATCAGTAAATGAGATAGGCGAACGTTACCGCTTGAACCACGCCACCGTTGTATAAGCAGCTTGCCAAGCAGTTGTCTGTGGAACGATGTACTTATAAGCCGCTCGTAAGCTGCTTAGTTATGGAACACACCTTGACTGACGTCATAGTGCTATTTACAGTACTTTGACAAATATGACATTGGATTATTGAGCGTAGGCAGCACAGCCACCATTGTTTATGAACTAAAAATTTGCAAGCCACTCAAGATCGTTCAAAGTCATTTGAAATTACACCGATGAGTAGGGCGCGTGCACGTTCTTACCAGTTATCCATTTTAGGTCTAAACACGGTATATGTTTAGCAGCCTTGTTTATCAGTCCGTTAACGCCATACTCAACGTTGAATATTGGCGTGACCTTGAAATGTGGGTTAGGGGGTCGTTCAAGGTCATTGAAAATGGCACCATTCGATAGATCGCATGCGAATTCCTATTCGTCTTCCATTGTCACTATGGTCGTGTCTTGTACCGATTCGAAATAAAGCGAGATATTGGTAGAGTCAAAAAATGCCAATTTTTCATACTCTATTTAACTTGCATGATCACCTAGAAAGTAAAACCCTTCATTTTTTGTCAAAATTTTAATACAAAGTGTTCGAGTCCCTATGCTATTGGAGACGGTGCAAAAAATTGCCTAAAAGTTTAACCCAGTTTAAAGTTTAGCGCGCAACAACGTTACAGACAGACCACAGACGACAGACAGACGGACGGACGGACGGCTCATACCATAACGGCTCATAGTAACGTTCGCCTAAAAACTATATAATTAAAATTAAAATGTCACAATAGACATATTCACTATACAGTTGAAGTTAAAATGGAGAAAACTGTCCAACGTATAGCTCTATTCAACGGTATCGTATCTAAGTCATAACAGGCTTAACGTGTATGTAGAGGCACGTGGGACTATCGTCATTCCTAAACACAGCTGAATATTATAGACCACGTAGTTTGGTGCAGAGAACTCGCTAATTATGCTTTACCAACCGGCTGAAGAGTGAGAACCACTAGAGTCATCATCAGCTGGTAGACTGCCAATGTCGTTGTTCGCTGGTTTGCCCTGTAACATCGTATTATGATTATAGAAAACGTAGTTAGGCAGATCGCCATGTAACCTAATTATATAATAATTTTATGTGTTCGTGCGCACGAGATAAGTAAGTTAAGTTATGCAATGCACATGTTGCATATGCACAACTCTTTCGTAATGCATATTTCAGCGTATACATATGCCTAATAGTAAATGATAACATGAACCCGTAAAATTAGTACACGGTATCTTTATGGCCATAAACAGCTTTCAAAGATCGCACTATGACATACATATTTTTAATTTAAACATTATGGTCAATGACGAATCAGAGAAACTCGGAGAGATCGCAAGATAATGAAAGGCTGACTATAAGAAACTTAGCTAACGCTAAGACGTCGCGCTCAGCATTATAATAGCAGTCCTTCCGATCGAATTTGACAGTGGAAATTGCTCACATCATGACGTCCGACAGTTGTAACTGACTTCGTACTTTTTATGCTGTATGTATTTTTGAGACACAGATAATGAAACCGTTTATCGGAAATAACCTTCAAATCACAGTCTGAACGGTAGTTCAGACAGTGTTAACGGCGACTTTCAATTCCTATGTGATAGGCAAATTTCAACCCCGTACAAAATCAATACCCCTGAACCAATCGACAAAAAATCGGCACAGTTGATTATGTCCGCGAGGGGACTCCCTATACCAAATTTGATACAAATTCACCCACTGAGGGCTTCTGGGCAAATGGGTAAAATATAACAAAAATTATTTTTTATTTATACCTTGTTTTTCTCAGGCACGCGCACAGGTCAGACCCGTGGATGGATTTTTACACGCAATAACTAAAAAAACATGAAATCACGCAAGGATGTGCTTTTTGGGGGTCTGAACGATGTGCCCTTAAATTTTGGGGATGAAACTCCCAAAAAACTGAAATTTTGGGGGTGTGAATAAGACTTTCAAGCCTGAACGACAAAAATTAAAAACCCTTATAACTTGAAACCTACTGATCCGATCATGACGAAATTTTTACAGGGAGTACGCACCACGAGTGTGCCTTCGTGGGTGGTCCCATGGCTTCCCCCAACAAATCTAAGATGGCGGCGGCCACCATCTTTAATTTCGGCAAAATGTCAATGACTCCACATTGGATAAAGATATCTGCACCAAATTCTATGGGAAGATGCATCCCGGCCATGCGCAGATGACCACGTGACCAAAAGTCGAAACCGGAGATTAAATCGGGTGACGTCATCAAATGAACGTCTGAAGCATAAGTGCGTCGATCTCAGTGACCAGTGCAGATATTTTAACCCAATTTGATATAGAGCACAAATACCACACTATCAACACACCCGAATGACCAAATTCACATAATCTGAAAATACAAGAATGCCGGCCGCCGCCATCTTGAATTTCGCAAAAATATCAACTCCGGACTGGATAAAGATATCTGCACCATATTTTATGTGAAGATGCATCACGGCCATGCGGAGATGACCACGTGACCAAAAGTCGAAACCGGAAGTTAATTCGCGTGACGTCATCAAATGAACGTCACTCTTAAGCATAAGTGCGTCGATCTCAGTGACTATAACAGATATTTGAACCAAATTTGGTACAACACTCAAATACCACACTGTCAACACGCCGGAATGGTCAAATTCACATAACATGAAAATCCAAGATGCTGGCCGCCGCCATCTTGGATTTTTAGATTATGTGAAATAAAAATGTCAGTAGCTCCGGACTAGATAAAGATATATGCATCAAATTTTACGGAATAATGCACTGGACATTGGCTTATACAACAGCTTATACTCCCATATAAGCTGTTCTCACAGTCTGAACAATAGTAAGTTGCAGTAACAAGTTTAGTACCAAACTTGATAATGGCTGTTGGGCTACGGTAGCACCTCAAAAATTATGCGGACCACGTACACCGTACCACGTACTACGTACGCTGAACAGCGTAACAGCTACAGAAACGTAATAAAACTGCAAATATAAATGTTAAAAACTGTGGTTTATTATTATTTAGTCAGAATATTGTTATAGTTTGTATTAAAATAATGAAAAGGATGATTAAATTTAGTGAAGGAGGTGATCCGACCTTGAGTGGTCCGAAGTCCGACCTGGGGGGGGGGGGTCGGAGGAGGTCCGACCATGACGAGTGGTCCGACCTGGGGGGTCGGCCATGTGCCCGGGCATGAGTTAACATGAGTTAACGGCGAATGACAAATCTAAAACTGCAAAAATTACAAAAAAGGTGATATCAGTCAACAGCACATTGACACTTAGGCGATGTGCTGGTGGGTAATATCACCTTTTTGTATAAACCACAGTTTTTTTATGTAACTCAAAATCATGTCATCCTTCGTTAGATCGGTTAGACTTTCTATCTGAGACCACAAAAGTTGACTACACTTAGTTTCAGACAAAAACGGCTGAATTGACTGAAGGTCGATCACGGTCATTGACAATGGCAGAATTCAATAGGCCACGTACCACCTTTTATAGTGGTCTGTAGTAACCGTGTTTCTATCTTGTACCGTTTCTCAGACATTGGACGTCGAATAATCGCGTGCCCTTGAACTCCACGGGTCACGCAAGGTCACTGGAAGATGCACAGAACTAAAAGTGTTCTTACCAGGAAATCTTGGACAACCTCGAGCCACAGGGTACAACTGATGTGCAATCTGACGGCGACCTTAAAACATCATCATTTTCATTTCAACCATCCAATCCATTAAAGAAATCAAAATCGGCTATTCACTCCATTAAAGGATAGCACTGAATAGTCTTATATGTGTTGCTGCTCGCTCACTCACTCACTGTCGTCTCCCAAAGCCTATAATATTATTGGTTCTCATGTATAGGCCTACGACATGACATCCTGAAGCTTCTTTAGTTTTTTCGTAAGTGGAAAATAGGCAAAAGTGCAAGCTACTGTAATCAGTTTATTATACTCCGCAATCACGCAACGTGCGTAACGGTAACTCTGCAACTGCAACAAACTTTCAGACAAATCTATGTCTGGTGCTACCGCGGCTGGACTACTGCAATGCAGTGTTGGCTGTATAGCACTCCATACACCTTGGACGGCGCTTGCAATCGGTGATGAACGTGGCTCATCTTCGCGTCATCAAAGTGCGATCATATCAAGCCGCTCCTGTGCTAATTACGCTGGCTGAAAGTTCCATGGCGGACAGATACAAGCTGGCCGTTCTGGTTTACAAATGTCTTCATGGCCTGGCACCGTCATACCTCGCTGACGAACTTCACCATCCAGCAGAATAGGAGTTTCGAAGGCGTCTGCGTTCCGCTTCGTCTCATGAACTGTCTGTTCTCCGTACCCGACTCTCAACCTACGGCGACCAAGCTTTTCCAGTCGCCGCTGTACGGATCTGGAACAGTCTTCCGCAGCATATCACATCTGCTCCGTCACTTCCTGTCTTCTGCTGTCGCTTGAAGACATACTTCTTCGAATTCTGTCAACCGTAATTACTGTTGTCGTGCCCGCGAAGTGACACTATCATTTATGGACACGTTAATCGCTCTTACTTACTTACTTACTCAACTGTCTGATTCTTTTTTGTGCTTTATCTTTATCAGTCACTGTCTAAAGTGAAATAATTTTATAGGAAAATGTCACCTGCAATCAATCGATCAATCAATCAACTAATCATAGACAAACCGCAACCAGAGAATAAATAATGATAATGGTGCAGAGACAGTAGTTAATTAGAAATAAAATCAGTGATAAAACGATGGAGTAGTTCTGACATGTAGATAAATCAAAATAAAACGAATTTCAACAAATGTGGTCAAATCTATTAATATCTGTATATAGCATTCTTGTCAGAAAGTTACTGTCATTGAGCCTGGATGTGTGCTACGGAAGCTTGTAGGCCTAATAGAATACTGGTGCAGCCGACGTTTTTGTGTTAACTGTACATGTACGGTCCTCAACCACGCAAATGGCTTGCATATAACAGACGACGTCAAGAACCAGAGCTGTTTTCCACGCTGAAACTTGGGTTTTACAAGCGATGAAGCTTAGCACTGAAGCTAATCGAGTGCCTTTTATCGTTCTGGTCATCCAGCTATCACCGATCAAAAACACCCAAATCCCCCACGGGGGAACCCTCCCCGACGAAAGGAAAGGGGTTCAGCACAAAATAACTTACTACAGAAATTTCACGTATTTACAACTCTGGTGGAAGAAGAATTGTAGCCTACTCGTTGCGAGCTAACTAAGCCTGTACAATAAACTTCAGCTGTCAACTATAAACACCTAGCTGTTCCTGTTTCACAGGGTTAACCGATCTACCGCTATCACTGATTTTATCGTAACGCGAGCTGTCTCAGCAATAGCTGAGCTTCTTGTTGTCTTCTGAAATATGAAAAGGCATAGCGCTATGTTATGGCAATATTCAAATCAAATCAAAATCAAATCAAATTTTAATTGTTTCAATAGCTTGTATAGCTAGATTCTACATCGACATCTAATGCTATCAGACTATCACAGACACACACTCAGTCTCACTCATAGACAACACTGAACATAACCTCTTCAGTTTCAGTAACCAGTCCGAACTTCTCTTCCGACAAATTTTCCGGCTTCTCGTCTTCGCCTTCGTCCTTGTACACTTTGACTTCGTCGGCGGCGCCGAAAGGATCTTCGATGCGGCGTGAATCAGACGCGTGCGGCATCGCGCCGGGCAACGACATACGACGAACGAACGAACGAACGAACGGACGGACGGACGGACGGACGGTCGGACGGTCGGTCGAGTAAAGTCGTCGCCGTTGAACGATCAAAGCGCCAACTCAGAAGCGCGATCGCAACCGCTATTATCGCTGCACGTCGGTCGACGGGCGGCCAGCACTGCGGTTATCGTTACGGCTGAACGAGGGACGCAGCGCAAATGAGCCCGCTGACTGATCTCCAGCACGGTGATTCTGCAAGCACGTTAGCGGCTACTGCTCTCGCTGGCGCTAAGCTCTGTGCTCCTCTGTTAACTTACAGCGAGAACTTCGAGAAGAGAGCCACTTTGAGTTCAGAATTAAAAAGTGACGTCAAGTTTTAGGTTATATCGTTGCTTCTTTTTTATCGCGCGTCAGCACACTGACGCGCGATATTGATATAGCAATTCTGTCCGTCCGTCCGTCTGTCTGTCTGTCCGTCTGTCCGTCCGTCCGTAACGTCCCGGTATTGGATAAAAACGGCTTAACATATCGTCACAGTTTTTTTGTCACCATTCGGTAGCCCAATCATTCTAGTTTTACCAGCATCAAACATCTTCACGAAATTCCGATGGGGTCACCCCTGCGGGGGCGCTAAATACAGGTGGGGTATAAAAATTTGACGATTTTCTACCAATAAGTCGCTATATCTCGAAAACGATACAAGATATCGCCATAGGTACTATGGAAGGCGAATAGGAACTCGTATGCGATCTATCAAATAGTGCCGTTTCCGATGACCTTGAACGAACCCTAACCCTGTTTTCAAGTTCACACCACTCTTTGACGCTAAATATCTCACAAACGGCTACAGGAACGGCCACATTTACTATAGAAGGCGAATAGTAAACCGCACCCATGCTTTCGAACGGCACCAATTTCAATGACCCCGATTTCAAGGTCACGATATTATTCAACGTCAAATAACTCGTAAATGGCACAAGATAGAGCTATATTTACAATGGCGGACTAATAGAAAGTCGCATATGGTCTATAAAACGGCGCCATTTACAATGACCTTGAACAACCCTTAACCTGGTTTTCAAGGTCACGGCATTCTTTGACACTGAATATCTCACAAACCTGCTACAGATTCGGCCACAGTTACTACAGAAGGCGAATAGGAAACCGCATCCAAGCTTTCGAATGGCACCAGCTTCAATGACATTGAGTGACCTCTAACCCCGATTTCAAGGTCACGATATTATTCAACGTCAAATAACTCAAAAATAGCACAAAATAGAGCTATATTTACAATGGTCG
>Ga0209149_1001236_pt1 | contig 12577 bp, 14 predicted proteins | sample WorMetTyACAVOLI2_FD_187423 | JGI IMG/M metagenome (GOLD analysis project Ga0209149, IMG submission 187423) | Marine gutless worms symbiont microbial communities from Max Planck institute for Marine Microbiology, Germany - Olavius algarvensis... ... | reverse complement strand
CATGACCGTTCAAGCGTAATATGACAGAAAATCACTGAAAATGTAAATGCGTTAAAAGTGGTCGATCGCATCGATCTGACTAAATTTAAGAATGCGCGCACATGACTCACTGTCAATGCCGCACTATACGTCCGGACTACGTCCGCAATAAAGAGAGTCCCATGTTTTTGCGTAAAGTATTAAGTATCGTTAAAATTTTGCGTAAAATATCGTTAAAAATCGCAAGTAGATCAGCAATAAAAATAGAAACGGTCTCTGGCCCTGCCAGAGACCGTTTCTATATTTATACAAGTCTGAAGACTGCAAGCAGCGCACCTATTCACATAGGCCTAGGTTGCTCGTTCCGGTTTGGCGCATAGCATACTAGACTATAGTAACTGGCGTTAACATGAACGGTACGCCAGTCAGTTATGTGTAAATAATTTACTGCGCTTACTGTTCGGCACAGCTTGTAGCCTACTACAGCATACTTTTCGTCATTAAGTGTCTAACAGGCCTGTATACGTCGCTATGGTTGGTGCTTACGCGAAGTTACGCCATAGCAGTAGTGGCTACACGGTTTATATAGGCCTAAACTCGCCATTTCTTCTCTGGTGGTGGCCTTGACTAAGCCAACTCATTCATTGCCTTTCCACCAATTGAGGCTGAGTTGGTCAACCGTAAATATGGACATGTTGTACACGATACACCTATCTCAGTAGTAACCATGCATGCCTCGAAGTAGAGTAATTTCCACGATGTACAGAAGGCCGTTTCAAATAAGCTAAGCAATACTTAATATTATTGGCGTAAATAGGATTTCCATACATATTCATACATCAATATTAAAAATACTGCACCGGTTGTTTGCTGTTAAGCTGGCGTTCTTCGACGTTGTTTCTACACACAGGTTGCTCCAGTCACCAGAGTCGACGTAAGTGTACGGAGGAGCGGCAAAATGCGGGATTGTATAGATTCCGAAGCCAACGCCAAGCACGATTAGCGAACCACCTATCCACACGGGCCGTCGGATGACCGAGCCAAAGTAGCCTACGACCAGGAGGGCAGGTACTCCTGCGATCTCATAGGTGGCCAGTATCCAAGCTGATTGGCTACTGGACAGCCCAAACCGACGTTCTATCGTTGAAATTGTCGTTCCGACTAGCCCGTTCGTTATCATCGAGCGGAAGAATTCGGATATGCACATGAAGAAAAGAAACCAGCGCGCGCTTGCCAGAAACTGCAGAAATGCGGGACGACAACTCAGACACCCAAACCCAGTTTGGAATCTGTCGCTGTTGTCGGTTTTGATGTCCTCGGATGTGGTAGATCCTTCGACAGCAGTGGACAGCTGTGACTGGTGGCCGTCTGAGATAGCGGTGTTGTCCATAGGCGTCGAGTTTGCCATGGTAACGTACGTGGTCTTCTGGTAATGTTTACCACAACGCAGCGAACATCGAATAGGCCTACTGCCCCAAGAACCTGCAATTTCAGATGCAATTATTACGGTGTTGAACGACTAAAGAACACTGAATTCCGCCCGCCATCTCAGCAATCGTCACCCCTCCAGATAACTCCCAACCGTAACTTTGATCGTTTGCGTTCGTACAGTGTGGGAATCCCGCGGGGTTGGGTTTAACGTCACGGGAATCCGACGGGGATAGGATAGATCGCCTGCGGGAGTCTCGCGGAGTTGACGGTGGATGATGTAGCCATAGTCGGACTCACATTTAATCTATACATTTAATCTGCTACTATTGTACCGACTGACGAAACTGACCAAGCCAATTGTTGTATACATGAATTATTTTCACCATTATTAATGGTAGCATCACAGCATACATAATACGTGGTTATGTGACATGTCAATAACGTAAATTAGACAGTAGGCTATACAGGCTCGGGCGCTGCGTGTGGTCTGCGGAGCTGTGGTGGGTACAGCGACATCAGCACTACAGGTCGACACGGGCGAGCTGCCGCTACAGCTCAGACGATTACAACACCAGCTTCAATACACTGTTAAGGTCAAATCAGATAACAATCATCCAGCAGACAATGACTTCCAACCAAATTGGCTAACCATTATGATTCAAATTAATGAAAAAAAACTGAACAGTTTAAAAAGGTGGGTAAGGACGACAGTCATTAACTCGCAGAACTAAAACAGCAAAAATCAAAAAGGCTGATATTACTTTTGCAGCACATTGCAATAAGTTCATAACGTCAATGTGCTCCTAAGTAATATTAGCCTTTTTGATTTTTGCTGTTTTAGTTCTGCGGGTTAATGACTGTCGTCCTTACACACCTTTTTAAACTGTTAAGTTTTTTTCATTAATATTTGCTGTTTTTTACTCGTTTATCTTATCACTTCTAAGATACTGTGATAGTGCTTTTCAAAATCTCATCAAGTTCAATATCAGCTGTAGTACACCAAATTTTGTCAAAATCGGATAATATTTTCACTAAGATATGGTGATTTAACGATTTTCAAAATGGCGATGGATTTTAAAAATTTGCAGTTTTTGTCACGTGGCTTTCGTCGGCATACCGTTCTGCTTTTTAGTGCAAAATTTCGCTGAAATCAGAAAATCAGTTGATGAGTTATGGCCAAAAAAGTGATTTTCAAGATGGCGGCCGCCGCCATCTTGAACTTTAAAAAAATCAATTTTTGGTTACGTGGCTACAGCATTTGCTATAGTGTACAGAATTTCATCAAAATCGGACTATTTTTCACTGAGATATGGCGATTTAACGATTTTCGAAATGGCGGCCGTCTGTCATCTTGGATTTTAAAAATTTGCAGATTTCGTATTTTAGCCCTTGTCGACATGCTGTTCTGCTTCCTCATACAAAATATCGCTGAAATCGGTCAATCGGTCGATGAGTTGGCCAAAAAAGCGATTTTCAAGATGGCGGCCGCCGCCATCTTGAATTTTAAAAATTTTAATTTTTGGTCACGTGACTGTAATAGGGTTCAATATATGATGTTGTGTACCAAATTTGATCAAAATCAGACGTTTTTAAGACTGAGATATGGCGATTTAACGATTTTCAAAATGGCGGCCGTCCGCCATCTTGGATTTAAAAAATTTGCAGTTTTTGTTATGAAGCCCTCGTCGACATACTGTTTTGCTTCCCCATACAAAATTTTGTTAAAATCGGACAATCGGTCGATGAGTTATGGCCAAAAAGCGATTTTCAAGATGGCGGCCGCCGCCATCTTGAATTTTAAAAATTTCAATTTTTGATCACGTGACTATAATCGGGTAATATATGATGTAGTGTACCAAATTTCATCAAAATCGGATGTATTTTGACTGAAATATGGCGATTTAACCATTTTCAAAATGGCGGCCGTCCGCCATCTTGGATTTAAAAAATTTGCAGCTTTTGTCATGTAGCCCTCGTCGACATACTGTTTTGCTTCCCCATACAAAATTTTGCTGAAATCGGACAATCAGTCGATGAGTTATGGCCTAAAAAGCGATTTTTAAGATGGCGGCTGCCGCCATCTTGAAAAAATTTAAAAATTTCAATTTTTGGTCACGTGACTGTAATCGGGTTCAATATATGATGTAGTGTACCAAATTTCATCAAAATCGAACGATTTTTGACTGAGATATTGCGATTTAACGATTTTCAAAATGGCGGCCGTCCGCCATCTTGGATTTTAAAAATTTGCAGTTTTTGTCATGTAGCCCTCGTCGACATACCGTTCTGCTTCCTCATACAAAATTTCGCTGAAATCGGCCAATCGGTCGATGAGTTATGGCCAAAAAAAGCGATTTTCAAGATGGTGGCCGCCGCCATCTTAAATTTTAAAAATTTCAAATTTTGGTCACGTGACTGTGATGGGGTTCAATATTTGCTGTAGTATACCAAATTTTATCAAAATCACACGATTTTTCACTGAGATATGGTGATTTAGCGATCTTCAAAATGGCGTCCGTCCGCCATCTTGGATTTGTTGTGACGTCACAATACTGCATCGCCGGAGTCCGGACACATTTTCGTTGTCCAAATATCGTCCTGAAATTTCATGTTGATCGTTGTTGTAGTTTCAGAGATACTTGCAGTATCATAAGTCGGCTTTTTGGCTGTACATACGGACCATAGCAATTTTGGGGTTGCGCATGCGCTGTATCACGTGACCCTTAGTCCGGGGGTCCAAAATAACCACTCGTATGAATTTTTTGACCCCTATTTGCCTATTCATTATGCCACTTATATGCGTCTACGATGACGATTAAGAGGTGTTCTAAGGTGAGCATCCCCATTGTTAAGCGATTTTTAGGCGAAAATTTCAGTCTCGTCAAAAATGGTCCCCAAAATGGCGCTAATTCGGGAAAATGGGGGTCTAGATATTAGATTTTGTGTTCGCGACCCCGAAAAGGCACATCCTTGGGCGGAACCGCGTGTTTTGGCGTATTTTACGTCAAAATCCGTCCACGGCCCTTCGCTGTAGCGAGTTGCAAGAACCCCAAAAAACTAACACATTTTGGCGCGCAAAGTCACGCATGCGCGGAAACGAAACGCGTGGGCGGATCGTGACGAACTGTTGCATAGGTGTAGTAGGGGTCCACGACGTAATCACGTGTGCCGATTTGTATTACGATCGCTTACGGGGTTCTGGCGTGGCGGGGGGTCAAATTTTGGGTTTCTTCGTTGAGTTGCTTCGTCGCCCTTACAACACTCTCGCACTACCGCGATGTGAGTGTGTGATAAAGACCCTATCATAACAAAGTCAGTGATTTCTCAAGAAAATACCTAGAAAATATTGAGAGAAAAAAAACTCATCTCAGCCGTCTGTTCCTCTGTGGCACCGCAAAGAATGTATCATAGACATCTCAATCTCAAAGTCTGGAAATAAGAAAGAATCACCAAATCTGCTAACTTCACTGGCTAAAGAACGACTAGATACATATTCTGGTAACATACAGATTTTCACAGATGCTTCAAAAAATCAGGACGGTAGCTAGGACAGCTGCTGCCTTTTACATACCAGGTTTTCAAATAAAACATGCAACACGATTAACTGATAACCTTACAATATTCACAGCAGAATTGACAGCAATAAAACTGGCAGTTCTGTGGCAAAAAGAAAACGAAAACAGGTTCAGCAAAACACAAAATATTGTGATTGTCAGCGATTCATTGTCAGCTCTAAAAGCAAGTAAAACATGTAAAAGTATGGGCAGCCCTAGTTTATTGAACGAGGTACTCGACCTAGTAGATAGATATCAGAGTACAATGTTAAATTTTTGTGTGTTTCAAGCCATCTTGGAATACATTGAAACAAAACTGTGGACAGATTAGCTGAGAATGCTGCACACTCTGCTGAAACAGAACTTAATGGGCATCTCAAAATAACAGACCTTTATCGGTAGTTGATTCTTACATACTTAAAAAATGACAAGATATTTGGACAGCAAGCGAACACGGAAAGTTCTACAAGAAAATAGAGCCTTCAGTTTCATTTAGTATCAAATACCAGCACACAAATAGAGCAAAGGAGACAACAACAGGCTTCGACTAGGCAAGTGTAGACTAAATGATTACCTGGCAATGATTAAAGTCTTAGACTCAGATAAATGTACGCACTGCGAAAGGTTCACAGAAACAGTGGAACATTTCTTGATAGGCTGTAATTGTAGTCCACTGGTAAATGCGGTAAAATCAGCCTGTAGGTCAAGTAGTGTTACTCCGAGTATTGAAAATATTTTATCAGACGAAAGCATAACTAACGTCATGTATAGAAATATAAACAGAAAAATTTAAACCCACAGAACTAACAAACGTTGTAAATTTGTCGTAGGTGTGTAGTGAGATGAGGACATCGTGACGTTGGTGATGACGGACAAGACGCGGAGACAGGATCGGCTGCCCCGGGGACCAGTGATGACACCACCAACTGACTGCGACCCGACAGAGGAGACGAAGAACTGCTGAAATATTTGCGACTGTTATTGACTGCTTGTAAACTGTATATAGTTGTGTAGGCCTATATATATGTAAACACTCCCCTGACTACAGACCTACCCATACAGACGGTCGCTCATCATCTGAGAAATGAGTAGCGATTTAAAACTCCACAAACACACACACACGCTGTGGTAGCATATGCCTACTATGCAATGAAATTACAGCAGGGCTAGATGAGTAAACGCGAAGTTGGGATGGGGTTGGGTATGTGTGTCAACACGGGGTTGGGACCAGGTTGGGGACTGAGCGGGAACGGGGTGGGGTTTGGGAAAATTTATATAAAAAATCTGCGGGGTTGGGACGGAGTTGGGGATAAACCATGCGGGAGTGAGTGGGGATGGGGATCATTAGATATAGATAACCCGGCGAAGGCCGCTAGTGTTCACTACCAATCTGTCACTGTCCAGATATGTAAGTATAAATTGCCAAATTGGTGTACATACGAAAGCTCCAGGGATGGGGCACGTGCCCCAGTTTCCCGTAGCAGGTGACGCCTGTGCATGTATGCCTATATGGAAATGTTAGCGCCTTGGCCTATCTATGCACGTTACGGCGTATACGTGTGCAGTTTGTTGCACTGCTCAAGACTTGCCTGTACAGTACTACAATAGTATAAGGTTGTGTTATTACAACTGCTGACAATAATGACTTACTATCAGAGCTCACTGAAAATAACCATACCTGTGTTCTAGAGTCGCAGCTCATGCGTATAGAAAAACTCGTCAGTATAGAATGCACGTGACACATGTAGGCCTACTGTTGCAGCAAAACACCTGAGTCACGTGCATTCTAATCTACGGACGACTGAATTCGCTGCTTGAGCAAACATAATACATACTCTAGCTATTTATAGTCTTTGGCTTCAGAAATGGGCGTGCTCGCGTGCACGGTCATCTGTCACCCGTGTAGCTTGAGTAAGAATTACGGGGATGCATGACGCCGTATGGTTACTGCAGCCGTGTCGAAGTCAGCAACCGTAGTCGGTATAGTCAGTGTTGGCAGACGTCGTGATGAATGTGGGAGCAAATATAGTAGCTACTATATTTGGTGGAAGCTATAAAACAAGAGCAGATACAGCCCCGATGGCTGACACGATATGCGTGTCTTCATGAGATTGGTTCATCAAGAATGTATTCATCCTTCTTCTTCTTCTTCCGAGGTATGACTCAACTTTAATATATTGACTTTTCTGAGAAATAAACATGGATGGATGGATGGAAGACTCCAAGCCGGTAGTAGACTAGACGGGTAGCGTAATCGATGGTGTGCAGTGCAGTGAGCAAACAAACAGAAACAAACTAAAAGTGCAAACAAAACTAAACAACCAAAGCAACAAAAAAGCAACCTCGTGGTCATCATCATCATCATCATCATGGTAGGGGCGATTGTCGGTGGAGTACCACGATACAGATGGGGTTATCCATGAATCATACCCCTGAATACCTTATGGGAAGAGGCCCTGACGACCGCTTCAGGAAGTATGTTCCAGTCACGAACAGTGCGGGGGAAAATCCGTTGGTATCTGATTATTTTGATACTCAGTGGCGTAACCAACGATCTTTACATTTTGCCAATGAAAACTTTCCTTCATAAGTTCCACAATTGCAATTATCACTGGATGCGTTTATTGGGGTCAAAGTGCACTGAATTTCATTTGCCACCCGCGCTCCCTCAAGACTCACTGGGGAGCTCACAGCGCCCTGCAAATGCAAACACCATCGTTGGATTATTGATTTGGAAAACGGAACGGGGCAACATTACCATAGGCCTATCGGAACACCGGAACTGCGACTGGATGACGACTCTGTCGCTACACTCGTTCATGCATTCGTCGCGAGCCGAGTCGATTATTGCGAAAGACGACCGACAAGTTGCAACGTGTCCTCAACTGGGCAGCACGAATCGTCTCGAACACGCGCAAGTTTGACCGGGGACTCACTCATTCCCGGCGAAGTCAGCTACACTGGCTGGACGTTGTCGACCGGGTTCGGTTCAGAGTTTGCGTCCATGTGTTCAGATGTCTGCACAATATGGCTTCTGAATACCTGTCTACCTATGCCAACCCGTCTTCGGCATCTCTGGCCGTCGCCATGCACCTCCGATCGGCTGACCGTGGTCATCTCGATTTCCCACGTGTGAAACTTGCTTCATACGGAGGACGTTCATTTGCATACGCCGTCCCTTCGAATTGGAACTCACTTCCTTCCTGCTTACCTTAGAGACAGTAATCTTTCTCTTTCATCTTTTGAGCGCCACCTCAAAACCTTTAGTCTCTCTTTCTACTAGGCTAGCACACGCAGCGCGTTTGGGGTTCTTTTACAAAAACGCGCTATATAAATTCACTGTTATTATTCAGTGAAGGCATGCGCGGGGATGGTCAGTACGGCACTCCTTCCGGAAACATATTAAGAAGAAAAGGAGGGAGAATTGGGTTAAGAGTAGCCAATGGGAAGGGTAACAGTGAAAAATTCTCCCAACACTCTGGGTACGCCCTGCTGAGCGTTTGACTAAGTTTTTTGTTGTTGCGTACATACGTATAACTTTGTATCAGTGTTGGACATGGGTCCATTTTGCTAAATCCAATCCACTAGCTGACCGACCCAATCCAATCCAATCCAATCCACGATAACCATGTGTATTCCGACCCACATCCAATCCAATCCAATACAATCCATTGTACTCCGCAGTGGCGAAAACACTGTCAGATAGTTGCAAACAAAAATGTTTCCGTTATCGATCTAATATGTGCAGCTAATAAAAGTTACTACAGTACACCCATTAAGCTTTTTAAGTATGTAAATCACTACTCACTAATTCACAAAGTAAAATAGGAGTAAAATAGAAAAGCATGACTATGCCAATAAAGTCTGTCTCCATGTATAGCCAGTGGCACCATCTGGCGACTGTCCGACTAATTCGGTTCCGCACACCAAACCTAGCCTACCTCCTGCGACAAATGTTTTGATCCCATAGCAAAAACTTTCTGGCCGAAATATTCATCATAATACTGGTAGCATGAATGTTCCTCACGAATGTGCACGTGCAAGCGACACCGACAAAAAGTTTGTGATAGTCCTAGGCCGAAAATGTATGTTTGTTGGGGCTGGCTTCCAATGAAAATTTTACATCCCGCAGAACTTGACCACCAAGAAATATCCCAACTTACATCGAAATCGACAACGCCTTATTGCAAAAGTTGTGTTTACAGACAGGCGACTGAAAACACAAGCACAAGCGGTTACTAGCAGAAGATCAGAAAATCATACTGACCAATCTAAAATGACTTAGAAAACGAAGTAAATGAGAAAAAAATAGAAAGTTATAATACCACCAATACACCACTGGATCGAACTCACGACCTATAGCATAACGCCGGAGCGGCTTACCACTGGGCTATGTGGCCAGTCGGTGAGAGCGGTGTAAAGCTGCAATATAAGCTAGCGAAAACACGCTTAATATAGCGCGCAAGGTGACGATCCTACAAGCTTGATTGGTCGGTATGATATACTGCACTTCTGCCGATAGCTGCTTTTCTGAAAACACACGACAAGAAAATGGAGGACAAAGAGATGAAAAAACCTAAAATGCAAGAGACGAAAAACCAGGACCAGGGGTAGAAAATGCAGGACCTGAAAATAGGCTACAGCACCAACATGTCAGGGGGTCAAACGCAGTAGGCCTAAGACTAAGAGAAAATGCAAAGTTTTTTGATAATGATATAGATGCCATAATTTTAAATACTAACAACAAACGTCGAAGTTACGATGAAAACTGTCAGTGCATCAACAGTGACTTCAGACGTTAAAACGTATAAAAGTTCCTGTTACTGCCATCACTGGCATCACTCTGATTCTGTGATTCAGTATCACTACTGAATGTGCGCGAGTTATAAATGCATGTATAATAATAACCCTGCACTATTTACGATACATTAACACTTGATTATGAGATACATTTGAGAGTAATTTTGTCCAGGGTACGGATTCGTCCTCCCAAGGCCCGTAGCCAGCCCACATTCGTGGGGTCTTCCTCTCCCTTCCTTTCCCCTTCCCTTCCCTTTCCTTCCACTCCATTCCCTCCCCTCCTTTCCTGTCCCCTCTTTTCATCTCCCCTCCCCTCCTCTCCCTTCGCCTCCCTTCCTTTCCGCTCCTCTTAGAAGTAGGCCCTCCTAGTCCTATTGCGGCTATCGGGTTTGGGAGAGCGCTCAAGCTCCCCCACCGGGTCCAAACGGTTTTTGGTGAATTGAAGGCTAAAATGCGCCAGTAGTAGCAATGGTCTTGAGGAGGTTCTCAAGAGATACCAGTACATGATCGATCTCAAAAAACATATCTAAGCAAACGACTCTATTTCTCAAAATTTAACATGCACCAGAGCGTGATACATTTCCGGCCACCTTACTGAAGATGGAGCAGAATGCAGAAAAGCAAAACAAAAACTAAAAAAGACAATTGTTGCAAAATCAACAAAACAAACAAAACAACAAAGTGCGACTGTTTTGTTTGTATAAAGGGAGTCGAGTGGGAGAAGGAAGGAAAGGAATTACCACAATGAAATTTGTGGACCTTTTGGAATTTGGGGGTCTTCAGACTCCCAAGAGTCCCCCTAGCTACGGGCCTGCTCCCAAACCGACGCTATAAAACATTAATAACAGTCATCGTCATTTATTAATATCTCCATTATCATCATGAAAATCGTTAAATAATGTCAATGCTTGTTTTCTTTCTATGTCATATCGAACTTGAGACGACCGCATTACTGACTCTACAGCTCGAAGTAATCAGATTGTCATCAGAAGTCGCTGATCTCGGCTTCCAGCTTCCAGGGCTGGATTGCTAATCGCGACATCTTGATCGCTGTGCACTTCGGCCACGGTGTCGCCCGTCGATCCGTTACTGGTTGATCCATTTTCGGTTTGACAAACTGTCGGCATATGTTCGAGTCTCGTTTGCGGAAGATCACTTTTTTGACACTTGTACACGTACAGTCGCCACGAGGCGAGCCCACACACGATGTTAAGCACCTTGCCGGATGCACAGACAGCTAACAACAGCCAAGCCATCTGATGGTTATCGTAAAAGAGACAAGATCCTGTGCTTCCGTCACATTCCTTTTCCCATAACAGACAGCTGTGATCCAGTGCGAAACCGAACAGAATTGGTCCAGGCACGCCTCCTGTACACAAATTTAAATGAGAATGCAACAGTTTTTACTAACTCATTGTTAATGTTAATTACTATAATCTTAAACCGTGAAAAGAAATACCGACATTTAACAAAAATATTGCCACTGCGATAGATAAAAAGCTGATCTGCCCCGGTGGCGCTATTGGTAGCGTCACAGTACGCGCTACCAGGCTACGGTGACCGACGAGTCTGGGTTCGAGGCCCAGGCTGGCGGGATCATTATGTCAGGTTATAGCGGCGTATGCTATGCTTTGAGATTAAATTCTCGGACAATCACAGAGGGTTCGACGATGTCCTCTTGTAACTTCTACGGTATGGGTTCAACCGGATGTGTATATTATCCTTTGGCATATGAAGACCAAACTGTGGGATACAAGACTCGCTCTCAGAATAAGTAAAATCGACTGTTTGGATAAGTTGGATTAGACTCAGCAGAGTGTAAATAATTCCTCGATCCTTCTGCTACGTGTTCTGGTGCTTGGACAAGGAAAATGCTAAAATGGCCATGACCGTTGGGTGATAGCACGAATGTTCCTCACAGACTAGTTGGTGAATATGCCCAACGTATCTTTTTTTTTGTTAAATTTTTACAGAAACCGGGGTGGGATCGAAGGGAAATTTTACACCCCCCAGAAGCAGGCCGTACCAAGAAATATCCCAATTTACATCATAATCGGACAATGCTTTATTCCAAAGGTTGTGTTTACAAGGGAGACTGAAAATGCATGACAAGAAAATGGAGGACAAATTGTCAAAATAAGAACGAATAAAGCAGGACTGAACTGCAAGACAAGATAAACCAGGACAAATTTCAGGGGAATAAACTGTATACCAGTGAACAGCCAAACAGCCGGTGAACGACAAACCAAAGACGACACAAAAGTAGAAGACAGAACGTGATAAACAGCAATAAACTCACCTGCAACTCGCTGAAACAGCCAGTCAACAGCGTACGCAAGTGGGCGTTCAGAATGCTTCACAATTCTGTACAAGAAACATACCTCTGTGTCACTCGACGTCTTACCATGAATTTAATATTAAATTAATCGCAGCTTGAGCACCATCTAATAGCTTAGGGATTTGGACAGTTCGTATTAAAATTTCGGAAAAATTTCTAGGAAATCTATGTGGTCGTGCAAGTTAAATAAATAGGGTATGAAAAATTGGCGTTGTTCTACCAATATTTCGCTCTATTTCAACAAGAACTTAGCTATCGCAAACAGATCGCGCGTCAGCTGCGCATACAATGCGTCGAGGGCATCTATAGGTCTAATTACCCATGACTTTGAAATCTAGGTCAAGGGTCATGTAACAGTTGAAATATTTGATAGTCTTATATAGGAGATGATGCTGCTCAGCTCTCTGATTTCCCTTAAAATGTTGAGTATTATTATGATTGATGGGACGAAGTGTGTGTCCGACTGGATGATTCA
>Ga0209149_1001235_pt1 | contig 12578 bp, 6 predicted proteins | sample WorMetTyACAVOLI2_FD_187423 | JGI IMG/M metagenome (GOLD analysis project Ga0209149, IMG submission 187423) | Marine gutless worms symbiont microbial communities from Max Planck institute for Marine Microbiology, Germany - Olavius algarvensis... ... | reverse complement strand
AAATTGGCTGCAGCAAGTGGAAGAAGACGTTGGCCTATCTGTTGGTGCTGCCAGGATCGTTCGATGTGGAGGACGCTACGACCCTCAGCTGGTCAAGCGCAGCAGTGAGTGAGTCTAACTTGTGTATGTACACGAAATAAAGAATAAACATTAAAAAAACGTAAAGCGCATAGTATTTCTTCTGGACTTGTTGCAGCTAAAAATACGTCAATTTGGAATATAATAAATTTTGCATGCATGGATAATGACGGACTTTCTCAGTGTTTGAGAGTTTGTGAATCTCGATCTATTACCGCTGCTAGAAAAATCTAGGAATTCCACTACGATTTAACATTAGCATCGCCAGGATCGTTCGATGTGGAGGACGCTACGACCCTCAGCTGGTCAAGCGCAGCAGTGAGTGAGTGAGTGATCAGCATAACCTAATTACGTATCTTCGCACCACTGTTGCTAAGTTCATCTGTTTGGTCTCTTCACGTAAGTGGCAACTCTATGCTGATATATATTGACGATATCCTTACAGCATCACTGTATCTTAACTCTTTAATGGGGCACATTAAAACCGCAGAGCAACGTACGGGATAATTACACACTGGCCGTTGATGGGTGGGCTGCCAGGCCTACATTTGGTACAGCGAGGAGGGGGCCTCGGCGGGCGGAGCTGTGGCCCCGACAAGTCCCCTTTTCGCTGTACCAAACGTAACAGCCCACCTATCAACGGCCAGTGTACCAACTTCATATTATTCGACGTGGCACTATAATTGCCTTTGAACTCTAAAGGGTTCTCTCCCTGCTGCAGCTACAAACATTCGTACCGTTGGCGGCGTCGGGGCCAGCACTTCGAGGGTCGACGATAATCGTTCCGCAGCTGACCGAGTGCTGGAGTGATCGTGACGTCGGGTCGTCGAGCGCCGAGTCTCTGGCATTAGCTTCCAGTCTCTTGATCGCCTCTGTCAGCGACTTCACCGTCTACAGTAAATTAAACCTGAATTTGTATAGCGCATGATCGCGAACACGCCTATATAATGCGCTACCGCTTCCCGTACGTCGGCGCTGACCTCCGTTTAACTAGTCCACAGCCAGACATCAGCCCACGCTGCAAGACGGCGAATACTGGCTAGTGTATCATGCGATGTGCCTGTTTACTCTCCCAGCTTTCGCTGGGTACTCACACCGTTTACTCACAGTGAGTAGGCCTGGGTGCCTGGTTCTGTGCCAAGGTGGTTTACCCGTCTAAAGACGGTCACCCATCCAGGCACTAACCGGGCCTGGCGTAGAGTAACTACGTTGATCGAGACCAACGCGTTATCGATAAACCAAACCGACGTAAACATATCAGTCAACGGTCTAGGCTAGTCAAACTACCAGAAGAATCCACGTTTATTCACAACAAGACTGATCGCATAAATTGTGTTCCACAGATAGAGCACGCTGATAAGTAGGGCCTGTCCATCGGATCGCCAACAATATACACAATTTCTGCCTTTTCTCTGTCATCACAATATGTCACCAGTCTTCTCTGAGGATGATTGCACGTCGGGGTCGCCACACCGTAGTTATTATGTGACCATCTCCTACGAGGCCGCATTACACGTTACACCACATTCGTCTGTCTGTCCGTCTGTCCCGTGTCAACCATTACCTTGACAAGAAGCTCAGCTGTCGCAGAGACCGCGCGACGTTTCTTGTCATTGAATATTTTACTAAGTCACTAAAGGTCATTCGAAACGACACTGTTGAGTGGGGCATGTGTAAGTCCCTATTAGTATTGAATTGAAACTACGTCTGTATATCGTACCGTTACTGAGATATTCAGCGTCAAAAAAGCGTGACCTTGAAACCGGGGGTAGGGGTCGTTCAAGGTCATTGAAAATGGCACCGTTCGATAGACCATATGCGACTTCTGTTGGTCGGCCATTGTAAGCATAGCTCTATTTTGTACCATTTTCGAGTTATTTGACGTTGAATAATCGTGACCTTGAAATCTGAAGGTAATCCAAACTGGTACTATTCGAAAGATTGGGTGCAGTTTCCTATTCGTCTTCCATAGTAACTATGAACGTATCTTTAACCGTTTATGAGATGCTCAACGTCAAAGTATAGCGTGACCTTGAAAACTGGGTTATGGGTTGTTCAAGGTCATTGAAAATGGCGCCGTTTGATAGATCATATACGTCTTTATATAGGTCCGCCATTGTAGACATAGCTCTGTCTTGTACCATTTTTGAATTATTTGACGTTGAGTAATATCGTGACTTTGAAATATGGGTTAGAGGTCACTCAAGGTCATTCAAAATGGTACCATTCGAAAGCTTGAGTGCGGTTTCCTATTCGCCTTCCATAAAGCCCGATATTGGTCGCAAATCGCGATTCTTTTCATACCCCCTTTGCATATTCGGCGCCCCCGTTATGGGGGGGGGGTCCCCGTCGGAATATTGCCATCCCTTGGTGCGGAAAAACTAGAATGGTTGGGTTACCAGATGGTGAAAAAACTTTGAGGATATGTATAACCGATAAGCGTTTACACACAATACCGGCGTGTGACGGACGGACAGACATATAGACAGACGGACGGACAGACATCTTGCCACGGCATAGTCTGCGCTATGCATACGCGTCGCGCGGTAAAAACGGAACACCATACAACGTTCAAACTTTGTCGAGAGGTTACGCACGTGAGCAGTAACTGGCAGAGCATTTTTGAGGTCAATAGGTTAAAGATCAAGGTCACTGGGAGCGGAAATATGAAAATCTATTTGACGCATATCTTTGCAAAAAATGTATCAGTTCACACAAAACCAAAACCACGATGAATCCCCCCCACTCCATGCTGCACGCTTCGTTCAATACAGTGCAGCAGCAAAAATGCGTAGTTTTCGAGATCACTGGACGACACTACAGCGGTAACATAGTGTCGGATGAGTTATGTACAGTCCCTCATGACCAACCACCGTGCTGTCTGTACGTAAGACGCTATTCAGCCGACAGCTGCGGGCGCCTGTGCGGCAACGCAAGCACGGAGAGCCGCATATCGTGTCACCACCACTTGTTGATGACAACGACGGCGGTAACGACAACAACCGTCTCCGTAGTATACGTTCCTCGTTTCTCATACATAATACATATTCCCTAAATTATTATTTTTGCAAATTTCCATTCCGGCAATGTCTCTAATAGTCTAGCAACAAGGTAGCCAAAATGTGTCTCCATGTAGGCCTAGTTGCAGCTTCTTACATACAGGCTAACAACGATGTCAGTGGTAAGAAACAGCACTCATTAAAACTGTCGTACCTCCACGCAAGTTGGTCTGCTGTCGAAGCATCTGCTGGACAAATCCGAGTCGACTGATGACGATCCGTGTTGCTTCGCCTCCACGTCTATGTTTGCATTACACAACGCATTACATAGGCCATATTCTCAAAACAGTGATTTACAAGTCAACTAAAACAAATTAAAATACAGCAAAATTGAGTCAAATGAAACAAAAAAACGTCATTTTGGGGACTGAAGTACAGTGAAGAGAAATGCAGATAAATTATAGTGACTGACTTCCATTTCTGTCTTAATTGTTGGCAATTATAGCCACCAAATGTCTAAAATAATAATAAAACAAACAAGTGCAAAGTACGACAAATCTCGTTCCGGTCGCTATATCCACACTCGCCAGGTGGCGTCACAACTGCATTCATCGGTTCAATATGCCAACTTCTCGATTCTGGTCTATTGCGGGCCAAAATTTAGTGCCCTGATCCCACAGTCATTTCCGATCTATTCCAAATGCTTCACGACGAAAACTATAATCGTTTTCCCGTAATTTTGCTACAAAAAATGTTGGTCACAAAAAACAGAAAACATGCCACCAAAACAATATCGCGCTGACAAAGGAATAAAAAACTTACGTATAGGCTACTTAAAACCTGCTGATATCGAAAATACAGTTAATAATACATATCAATAACAAGATGTGCTCAGAGATCTCAAACTCCGCCAAGGCTGCTGCACTCAGTGCACTGTCGGAGAGAAGCGCGGTGGCGCCCTCTGTTGAGTGAGAATATATCGTATAATGCACCATCTGTGTTATGTTAATGAAAGTGAATGACAACGACAGACAAACAGCAACGATCACATAACTCCGCCTTGGCATACCTGTTGTTGTATCACAGGTGCCGTTATCGACAGTCTGCTGCTGCAGTTGCTGAGGAGAACCCGGAGTTCTCAACACTGACTGGTAGATAACTTCGTGGCGTTGAGGACGCTGAGACCGCGTCATCCGGGCCGGTGGGCCTGCAGGCAGGTGCGTGCAGATCATCGTCGGTCCGGGACCTGACGACGAGCGGCAGATCACTGAAGGCGGCGGCGGTGCTCGCAGCGCCGGCGGTGGCGGTGGCGGCGGCGGCGGCTCGAACGTGGCCGCCGAGACGGTCGAGCGCGCGTGATATCGCTCGTACGCCGACGAGATGGTGTGAGGTCGCATCTCGTACCCGGGCGACGACAGGTGTGTCGGGAAACCAGGCGCCTGGCCCCCCTTTGGGTCTACCCCGACCAACGCCGGCTGACTGCCGCCAGCACCCGCCGGAGCCGATATAGCACGCTGATAGCCGAACATCGCGAGATGAGGAGATGACGACGTCATCAGCAACCTGTTGCTATGTACCGTCGCTTCTGTGTCCGATGCTGAACCGCTCTGTTGTTCATAATTACTCAATTAACAACGACATACCGGTATATAGTCAAAACAGGCCAATACATCGACTTGCTGCTGTGTACGACTGCAACAGTCATTCAGCAAGTAAAAAAACAGCGGTTTAAAATGTAAATTAAAATGTAAAATGCAGCACCAAGACTATTAATACTTTATAAATGCACAATATCGAATCAAGTATTAAGTGTGTGGAGGTCAGTGGTGTCATGTGATTTTGTGCCCACAAATATTAGGCTATTGTCCACTTATGACATAATCCCCTCCCCTCCATGTCTTTTGTGGATGACCCATTATCACAAGATAACTGCGACGTGTTAACGTTTTACGGACAACAGTATATGATGACTGTTCCTGTGAACTGGTGTAAATCAGTTATCAGGCAGCGATTAGGCCTAACACTCATCACCATCCGCTAATTCTGCTATGCTGCTAATGAAAAAAGGAAGTGGATTTATATAGCGCCTTTATTGTAGTATCTCACATTCAAGGCGCTCGGATACGGATCACACAGTGTTAGCTGCAAATTACACCATACCTGCCTCCACCTCGTAAGCATTCACCAGATGGCGCATCCCCAGACTGAAGTTGCGGACATCTAATTGCAGCCTACTACTCATTCATCTACCCGACAGGATGAAAGGCAGAGTCGGCCTGGTTGGCTGACCTACAGCGGACGGTTTACCGACATAAGTGGTCAACCGTCAGCCGCAGGTCGAGCGCAGGACAACGAAAGTTCGCCTGTCAGAGACCGACGTTCTACCACTGTGCCACGCAACCAACCGATGAAGAATGAAGAACTATGCATGAGGCTAGCGATGCTTTAGTTCAGTGGCAGAACCACAAGTTTATATTTCACTGACCAACCCCTTCCAATTCCTTCTCATCCCGATTCCCTCCTCCCACCCCGCCCCTAAAATCCAGCATGAGGGACAGCTGTAAGCTCCCCCAGTTGATCTAGGGCTTTCTTGCATTTCTGACCATTTCAAGTCCACTTTTTTCTCGTCTCCGAAATGACCTATAATGTGTCGAGTGGGACGTTAAACCCTGCTACACCACATCTCCAAGTCCAGTCGTCACGTAGTTACAGTAATACTATGTAGGACGCAGTCGTAAATGTTATGATTTTAGCCATTTTTGTAATTTCTGTACTACGTGGCCTCGAAGATGCATTTGAAGGGTTACTCCAGTTGCAAAAAAAAACTGGATAAGAATTTCTAGACCCAAACAGGGCAGTCGCCCCCCCCCCTAGACCCGCCACTGATTGAGGGTTTCGTGGAGCTGCTGACGCCAGTGAACGATAGCGCACCTCGAGACTGGACAGCGATCGACGATCAGGTGACGAGTTGTTGCTGACACTGCTGACGCTCGACATCGATGACGTCACTGACATCGCCGCCGGAGACTTCGGAGGACTCTACATCGTAAAAAGACTAGTCATACTACTGGAATAATCCGTGTTTATCCGCGTTATAAGGGACACTGCGGTCAAACAATGAATTAGCCAAAACTATACTCGCCATGTAGTGTATTTATACACAAGTTATTTTTAGACAGGCTTAGTTAAATTAACTTTACTTTACTTGTGTGGCGAGAAAACAATTTTTTATTCTCAAATGTACTAAGTATACCAGCTTTTGTGTTTATCATGTCAAGCCAACGCGAACGTACCGGACAGACCCAGTGTGCACTGGAGCCGGAAACGTCGACAATGACTTGTTCGCTGGACGCAGGAAGTGTATCCGGTTCCGTCGCCTGACGGCTAAGACTGTCCATGATCTCCTGCAGGTGAGTCGCATCTCCAAACAGCGATATCTCGCCATCCTGCAGCGCAGCATAACACGACACGTTGTACTTAGGCTGCTAAATTAATTAGCAACCGGTTAAAAACAACGTTACGTTACGTACTAATGAGATCTCTTTTCCGTCTGTTCATGACGCGCGTGAGCAGTGCTCAGACGGCGGATTTTTTGGAATCTACACTGTGTTCAGAAAAAAACATCCATTTTCGTTTTCTTGTATAACTCTTAGAAAAATTCTAACAGCATAAAATAATTCGTATTCTTCTTAAATATTCTTTGCTAGCAGCGATAAACCGGACGTCAGTAAAAGTGTCGTTACATCAATGGCATTTACCACTGTGAGTGAAAAAAATTACGTAGAAAAACGCTGCTCAAGATGTTTTTGACAGAAGATGAAGTCTTGATGGGGTAAATACACTGATCAAAATATCAGTGCGAGATCTTTCACTTTGTTGATCTTTGCAGTGGGATGAGGCATTGTGTGGTCGACCACAACCCGAACACAAGTCAGTGATGCCACTGCTGTCACTTTCTCCGTTAAATGTTTTAACTCATGAAAACTCTATCCTCTGTCAGCAAACATCTCCAGAAAGTGGTTTGCTTTATACTTTTTATTTATTCACGAGCATTTAATAATCACGTGATCTCCAACGGTAAATCTTATTGCTGTAACAACACTGGACGTCAGTCCGGTTTACATAGCTACAAGCAAAGAATGTTTAAGAAGAATATAAATTATTTTTATGCTATTGAATCAGTATTTCATTGGCTATTTTGTCTGCAATTTTCATTCAAATTGGGTACTTTTTCTAAGAGTTATGCAAGAAAACAATAGTGGACTTATTTTGGAACACAGTGTATTTATAGCACCTGGTAGGCCAGGAACATCAGTCTATCCACTTCTAGGTCTTACAAATAAGAAAGTTAGTTGTCATATCTCTTGTAATAAAAAGAATCGCGAAATATCGCGAAAATATTCGCAACGATTATTTTACTTCATTAGCAGTAACTTGTTTCGCCCAAACATACACTCCCATTGCTACTGCGTTCGTTCTTACTTACTTACTTCATGCCACGACATGCGCAGTACACTGTACATAATCTACACATGCGCGCTGACCTGACCTGACCTGACCTATCTGTGGGCACATTCTGTCGGACGATTCGGCGATGTATAAACAGACCAAAGTGGATATTGCGCCCTGACGGCTCATCTTAGCAATAGACCTAGCTAAGTTTGTTGTTATACATTTCATCCACGCATTACCAGTGCATGTGTTCGGCTACACGGCACTTTTGTTTGGTGGATTTGTCAGCCCCTGGACTGCAGGACGAGACTCTTACATAAAAAACAGATATTCTCATAGCTGTACCAGTAAAAAATAGTTAATTCATACAGCAGTCAGCAAGTTCTGCGTAATAAATCGAGTGGCAAAGTGTTTTTAAATTAAAAACTTAAATATAAATACATTTATAAATCAGCTGGAACTCAGCAGTAGGCTATGATTATACTACATATTGAGTATGTCACATAGTGGCGAATACTGCCAATGCCTAACGCCGAAATGTGTTCCATACGATGAGAGGTTTGATGGCGCCGATGAAGAGACAATAGCGAGCTCGTTCTTCAAGCATTGCAGCTCGTACAGCATTGCGCTCGACGTCCTGTGCCGCGTTCAGCTTCTGTCTCAGATCGTCGACGGCGGCGTCCAGCTGGCTCTGAAGTTCACCGCGACCTGTCCACAGTACATCAGCATTTCTCGCCGTACGTGCTAATCTGGTACGCGGAACGTGCGGGTCGGGGGAGGCACAGGGAAACCCCCCTTAGCCTCAATTCATGCCCCAAAACTGGCATAAATGTCCCGAATTTTTAAAGCTCAAATAGTGTTTCTGTCTTAGCTAGGTGTCGTCATTCACCCAGAAAAGTACATCGTGGCAGCAGGACGTTTTATCAATATTCGCTAGAAAGCGTCAGTGAACAGTACTTCGCCGCAGTCAGTACTTCGTGGCATTTTTTTGTCCACTCACAGTGACGTGAATTTACAAATTTACTACCGTACTGAATCTGCCGATGAAAGTATTTTGAAAATCGGTCAATACTTGGCAAAGTTGTGGACTAGAGTAAAATGTTTCTTTTTGAATCCTCGTGTATAGGCCTACACTGTACAGCAGTACCAGCCTGAAAAGGTTATAGGCCTACAGCCACATTTTTTATACGAATAGTCATACATTCTAAAGACCGTGTTTGCCAAGAAAATGTTTTAGAACCACTCACCTTTTTTAACTTTCTTCTGTATACGAGCAGCATCTACAGCTGATTTTCTCATTTCTTGCTGCGCCTTCTTCGACTCTGTCACAGACACAAAAACATCACCGTCGCTTTCAATTAACCCTTTAATGGTCACATTAAAACCGCAGAGCAACGGACCACTATACAGCAATGCGGTGATTGGTACACTGGCCGTTGATGACTGGGCTGTTAATATGGTACAGCGATGAGGGGCCTGGGCGGGCTGTGGCCCCGCCTAGTCCCGTCCTCGTTGTACCTAATGTAACAACCCACCCAGTGTACCAACTTTATATTATTTGATGTGGCACTATAATTGTTTATTTTCACTATAGGGTTAACACGTTTGACGGTTCGGCTACGGAGTGATGAATACGTTCTGGTTAAGTCGACAGCATTGCCGAACAAATGCAGAGACTGAATGAAGATGAGTGCATGATCTGTGGCCTATGCTACACTTGAAATGACAACGCATAAGTAGGCCTAAGTAGGCCTAGGTAGTTAATTATTATCTAAATTTAGCAGCTGGCCTACACGCTAGTTTATGACGGTGATGTTAACGACGACGACGATTTGGCTTGGTACCGAAGGTCACAGCCAAGCCCCCTAAATATTTTGAACCTCCAAGGTTGAGCTAATTTAGACTGTTTTCTTAACAAAGATATTACTGACCACACGTGAGGTTTTTTTGCACTTTTCTGTAACTTACGAACTTTAGATTAACAGACTCGTCAACAGCTGGTGCTCAAAACTAACAATACACGTTCAATACGTCTCAAATATACTTCAATCTCAGCCACCCCTCAACATTTTCATATCCGAAAATCTATAATGTGTCGAGCGGGACGTTAAACCCTACTATATACCATACCCCTCAACATTTTACGAGCCTTCCGTAACACATACGGATGGATAGTGACCTGGTATCATTTGTGTGTTACTGTTGCGGCGTAGGCCTACAGCATTATTCAATTTTCATGTACACTGCAATTTAATGCAATTGTAACTGTGCATGTGTTACAAATTGGTGAAATGCATTTTAGTGTTAAATCACAAACACTGCGCGACTACGAAGTTACGACTTACTTGAGTACAGTTATACTTGAGTACAGTTTACACAGCTCAGGCAACTATGCACGGTGCAATTTTCAACCAATTTTACGACTGGTAAGAACTTCTAAAAGTTTTTTTGTGACTTTCGTTTCACCGGACACGTGCAATGGGCAAAATCGTATGACAGAGGCTCGACGCTAAACAGCCAGCAATAACTGCTCTGCCCGAAGGTAAGAATTACAACTACTGCGTGATTACAGAGGTTACCTTTGCTGTGTTCCTTGTCCAGTTGTACAGCCACCTTTTTCCAGTCATCCATTCGTTCTTGAAGCGGCGTCACCAACATGTCCAACACCGACCTACATGCACGATTCATCACAAAACATCAAGAAGTTGAGGACAGCGTTCGAAAATAAACAGCTCAGCTGACGCAGATAGGTCCATCTGCGTCAGCTGAGCTTTTTTATAAGCCGCAAGGCTTACCATTCCATGAAATGTGATGAAAACTCAGCCACAGCCTTTTGAATAATCCTGCTAACAGACAGACAGACAGACAGAGAGTCAGATGGACAGCATCGTCGCTTTGTGGCGGTACTGACGTAAAAGAATACAGAACAATCGACTAAAGTGTTCAATAGTCAGTCTGTCTAGTCATATGGTGTTTCATAAAATATTCTAAAACACTGAACATACAGTCAGACCAACACTGTCGTGTGGACACTTGCATACAATCGTTTACCGGAAGTCGTAGTAAAGTTGAGTTAACATTGAGTAATTTATTCTGATTTTGTTTTGTGATTGGAAATTGTTTCGCATAACGGATTGGACACAGAGGTCTACGACCTGCGTCCAGCTGTCTACACTACTACTACTACTACTACTACTACTACATACAGTATCGGATGCTGGATGAAACAGCGTGCTCGTATACCCGGTAATAATCTTCAGCTTGTGCTCGATGCTGCGATGTCTCAAGCAGAGCCGCGTCAGAGCCGACCCGATATCACGTGTCGCACCTGTAAACGCACGCGCGCACCTGTATTCAACGTGAAGACACGGCATCGTGATACCTCGTTATAGAAGCACGCAGGTATAATAGCACGTTCGTCCGTGAACTGAATGTGAACATGTATCATCATCATCATCTATTCATCATCATCAGTATTATTTATTTTGCTCTAAAATGCAAAGGTAACAGAAGTTATGTTACCTCTGCATTACGTTACCCGTCATGGCTGATATTGTTATTTCAGAGCCTTTATGTTTTTATGCAATTATTTCGGAAAAGTGGCTAAATCAGTGCTAATAACTAATGTCGCTGGATTTTATGAAGAGAATGAGATTGTTGAAGCAAAGAATGTGCTGTTTAACGTTGTAACAACCATGAAGTTGGGGCTCGATGACGTGCCGCGAAATAAACAGCGGAAGTCCGGAGACAACAAACGCAGGTTGGACGTTGATGACATTATGACGATGTTGGAATTTCTGGATGTGAAGAAAGTCTCGCTTCCAGATTTTGTTGCAAAGAATGTGAAACGCTTACCTAGCATATGTCCGACTGATGTGGAGACGTACAAGTGGGTGGAAGCAGTCAGCGAAGTCAAAACCCAGCTAGCTGACGTGCAGTTGATGTTGAAAACATTGTCTGATAACCAGGCTATCCTCGCTAAAACTGTCAGCTCTGTTGCAGGCATGGCTGCTTCCACCAAGCAATCAGATGTCCCGTACAATCTTCCGGTGTCAAGCGCTGATAATATGGGATCTGGTACTTCTGCTTCTCTGAGCTTCGTGGATATGTTCGCGAACAAGGACGATGAAGGAGAATGGTTTCCACCAAAGATTGTGAAGAAGCAGAATGGACGAGCAGTGAGAAGGATCGTTGGTGGCAACAACTCCACTGATCTGAAGGTAAAGGCAGTTACTGGTTCTGCAGAATGGCATGTATTCGCGGGACGCCTCGATCCAACAACTACAGAAGGTGATCTGATTGATATGCTGACTTCGAAGAACATTAATGTCGTCAGTTGTAAGATGCTGAGAAAGACCGAGGACTGGCATCATAAATATGCAGCATTTCGTGTTGTAGTTGATGTAGGTGATAAAGATAATGTGTTCAATGATTCAGTTTGGCCTGTTGGTGCAGATGTACGTGATTGGTGGTTCTCATCTAAACACTCATAATGGCTCGGTTTATTAATTTTGCTTCATATAATTTGCATGGTCTTCAACAAGGTAAATCACAATTGTTAGAATTATGTGACTCACATGACATAATTGTTACGCAAGAGCACTGGTTGTCTAGTTGTGACTTAGATAGGATAAGTAATCTGCATAGTGATTTTACTGTTGTGGCTAAATCTGCTATGGCCGAAAAAGTACAAACAGGATTCTTGCGTGGGCGTCCATTTGGAGGACTGGCTGTGCTGGTTAAGAAATCGGTTTCCAGTAAGGTTAAAATTGTGGGTGTAAACGATAAATGTCGATGTCTAGCTGTTGTGATTACGTTACATAGTGGGTATAAAATCCTGGTAATTGATGTATATTTTCCATGCTATGAACCTGGTCAGGAATACCAATCTGTTATGCTGGATTGCATAGGCTTCATTGAGAATTGTATTGTGTTGAATGATCACGATGCTGTACTGATTTTAGGTGACTTTAACTTTGAATGTGATAATAATCATGTTGGTTATAAAATGTTTAATAATCTGTGCAGTGAATATAAATTGATGTGTTG
>Ga0209149_1001234_pt1 | contig 12584 bp, 10 predicted proteins | sample WorMetTyACAVOLI2_FD_187423 | JGI IMG/M metagenome (GOLD analysis project Ga0209149, IMG submission 187423) | Marine gutless worms symbiont microbial communities from Max Planck institute for Marine Microbiology, Germany - Olavius algarvensis... ... | reverse complement strand
CTGCTGCTTCGGGGAGCGTAAGGTGGTGTTGTTTCAGATCCTGTTGGACGGTGCTGAGCCACGTGATGCAGGGACGACCTAGTTGTCTTCTCCAGTCTGCCAGGGGAGGCTAACAGAATTCTCTTGGCATCTACAACCACTAGTCGCAAATAATGAAGTATAGAGAGTTAATATAAATGAATTTACTAACTAATTTACAACTCTGACAAAATTACAACAATGACGTTTCAACATGTCACACCTTTAACTTGGAGATCATGCTGGCCTCAGCGTCGTCTGACGTCGACATATGCTGAACAAGCCGCTTGGCCAACATCTTGCTGTAGAACTTCTGGAACACGTCCTTGTCTTCGATGTACTTGAAGACGACCATCTGTCATCGTGACAAATCACACTCTTTGTACAATAAACTTCACATGTCAACTAATCTAGTAACTACTTTACTATGTCAGACTTGCAGTAGTTCCTACTATTACTACTACCACTGATAGAACTGTGTTTGGTGAAGGACTATAAAAACAGCAAAGATACATGGGGTCCAATTTACAGAGAATCTCAAGATTCATTAAGACTGTCACAAGTTTGCACTGGGCAACAGTCCACCATCATAAAGGTTCGCCATTACAAAAAAAGCACAAGGTTACAAATAGGTTGAGGGCTACAGTTAGGAATAGGTTCTGTAATCTGTGCAATGGTGTAAATTTGTCACCGGGTGACCGAGGTCTTCAGTGCAACTCTGACAGTTCAGAATTCTGCATCATGCTCTGGAAGTTGCCAACCTACAGAATGCAGTGCACCGGACAACTCAGCCACCTACCCTCAGCAGAAACGAGATGACAAATAGCTAACCAACTAGGGGTATACACTAAAGGCTGAGGGTGGGTGAATGGGGTGATGGTATGTCTGCAAGCTGAACCATGGTTCAGAGTCTATTATCACTGGCTGCAAAATGCAATACAGTAGCATAATTTGTGCTAACCAGCTACTACTTAAAATGTCACTGGTCACGAATAACAATTTACATAGCAAGCATCTTCCTCATCTTATGTTATGAATTACATTATTTATGAATGTTATATCTCAGCATAGCTGTGCAGTTACTATCACTTACAACTTGGTTTAGCGTGTCCTCCAGTTCTGCCTCCTCGGGATTCTTTGAACTCTTCTTGAGCAGTAGATCGCAGTACCGGGCGAGCAGCTCCGGTGACTTGCTGGACATATTTGCTGCCTGGGTCACAGAGTTGTTGTTGATGAACTTCCGACACGCCTGGAGTCATCACAAGCACGAGTTATATTCTGAAGCGGCAGCATAAAATTTAAGCTATTTACACTAATGCACAGTCATCTCATAGACTCAAACAAATATGTCAAGTCATTAAAGATCATCAAATACTGTTCTAGCGGACTGCTGAAAGTATCAGACGTCCGTTTGTTATCTTGGTTTTAACTCAGACTCCACATTTTCTTTCTCGCAACACAATTCTCAGCTCTCTCGTCATGCTTCTATGAGCTGCACTGTATTCAGTCTTGCATTCAAACCGTCCCAAGGCCATCAGCACTTACTCCTATCAGTTACTGTAGTTGTTGTATTTTTTGGCCATAATGAAAAACAAGTGGTTCAACTATAGCAAATCAAAATGTAACCAAAACAACTCAAAATTAAAACATGATTCAGCTGCCTCACAGGGCAAGTAAACGAGGTCTTCTATTCTGCACAGGGATAAATGCCCCACTGCCACATGCCCAAAACAGAAACAAAAATAACTCAAGCATAACATAACAGAAAACTAATAAATTATCACAATTTATCACAAAACTGAATTGTTAGCTAACAGAACAGACAGAATAAAAGTTGTAAGTAGTGAACCTTGTCCAGAGACTCGACAAAGCCACTGTCGTTGCTAAATGCCGTCATCACCAACATGTTGTACTTCTTATGTATATCAAGGATCGTCTGTACATAGATCTTAGGATCCTGACAGTTACAACATGCACAATTTGCACATGCAATGTGATAAGTAACTGACCACTGCTAGTCAACATAGCCACATATTTATTATGACTACAATCAGTATCTGCAGATGAAACTTGCCTCACAAAAGCTACCTGCCAGTGTATCAATTATGGTTTGCCATTTTAGCACTAACAGCCCATCATTAGGGATGTGCGGAATAGATTTTTTTAAAATTTCGGTTTGGTTTCAGTTCGGTTTCGCAAAACAACTCGTACTCGGTTCAGAATGAGTTTGATTTGGTTCAATAAAAAACTTGGTTCAGTTTGGATATTGTAGTTATTTACTACTTACGTAATAGAGTAGTAGTTAATTTACAGCAAATGTTACAGCATCACTTCTATGTTGAATGAAAACTATGCATACCCCCTCTCAATGCGCCCCGATTCTTTATATATGTTGGTGCTTTATAAATCATTTATTTACTTACTTACTTACTTACCAGACTTTGATACTGTAGTTAGTAACAAAATCTATACGCTAAACTCTGTTTTGGTCATGTTTTAAAAAGTTCTTCATCTGCACACTAAACGCAAGTAAAGTTAGTTTTCCCCACTTTTAATTTGAATTACGGACTTCATGTAGTTCGTCAGAAAAACCATCTGAACAGATATCAAATTTTTGGACAGTTCAATTCTTTCAGAACCGAATCCGAACCGATTTTTGGTTCTCTGCACACCCTTACCCAGCATGCTTGTAGAGTGACCGTGATGTAACTTGGCAAACTAGATCACAACTGATGGAACGATGTTCACCTGGAGGTAAAGACAGTGATTTCTTGTATCAATGTCTGATGGCACTTCAGCTCAGTTTCCATCCATCGTTTAATAACAATAATTTTTCACCACCAATCTAAATTCTCATTTCATAAACTTAAACATGGAACTAGTATGCCAGTGATCAGCTTACGTCAGCATACCCAACTTAATGGATCTAGTGAAATAATAGTAAATGGTAATTAAATGAGAAATAACAATTTTAACAATAACAAACCCAGTACACAAGGATTACTTATCATACAGAATGTCCAACCTTTTACCAGACAAATTTTAGACTCGATTTGAATGCAGAATGGCATAACAGAGTCAGCCATAATAGTGAAACAAAGTAATAAAACAGCAATATAATTATTTTCATTTTTTAGTTTTTTGTTAGTTCTTTTCACTGATTTTTTCAGTGTTTGGTCCAAGCAGTAGACAATGATGGCAGTATTTGAGTGCATGATGAAGCAGCGCACTGTTACTGTTAATTTCTTCTACTGAATTGTATTCCCACATGGTGGATGTGTTGTTATCATACGTCAGCTAATCAGACAGTGCACTTTGTGCATGCACAAGTCAGAATCACTTAAAACACTAAGTGTGTAAAATGGCAGCTCCTTTGTTCAGTCGTATGTCTTCGTTTTTCAATCTGTCCCGCTGACTGGCATGCGGGTGCTGTTGCTGCTTATTCAGTGTACCGTATGCATACAGTTCATACTGCTGTATTTATGGTTATGGTTAGGTTTAGTGTTATGATTATTGTTAGTGGACCATCCTGTGAATATCGATTTGGCCTGCATTGTGCACGGCTGCCATTTGTCTAATGCAATTGTTGTGCACATGGACGGCATGTGCCTACAGTGACAGTGAGGCAAATGGCCTCCATATGTCTAAGCTGGGAGTTCTTCTACAAACTGTTACAAAGCGTTCACATCACGGTGTCACTCACATTCAGTGCACTTTCACCACACTTTTCTATTGCTGAAAGTCCCTGCGTACAGATGTGTTTCTCTAGCAGACTTTTGAGTTTGCCTAAGCCGTCAGCAACGTGCGACACCAGCTGGTACATACGGCCAAGATCTGTTTAATAACAACAAACATCAAATGAGAATGGCAACACGTGCCACGTTCACATTACAGTCACACACTACAAAAGACAACAAACATTTGACAAACTGCACATGATGTAAGGCAGAAAGCTGCTCTGTAGCAGAGATGATTTAGTACATGGAAAGAAGACGGGCGCTTAGTGTTGTTGTGATATCAGCTGCTGCGATGGTTACACGTCGTCGTCTTCGTCGTTTCTGGCATGCAACTCTAAGATTGCGTAGTGCCATACGTCGACATCATCCTCCACAGACAGCGATTCTGAGCCAAATCTGCTGCTACAGTGGTTACACAGCAGTTAACAATGTCAGTGATGTGATAAAAGCTAAAAATGTCAGAGGTTCAGAGTATGGGGATTCTTGGGAGAAACCGAGACCCACTTATAACAGTGTAGCTATGTCTGGTAGGATACCAGAAGGTAAAAACAGTTTGAGGATATGTTTAGCCATTGTCATACAATACATGAACATGACAAACATCCAGCCAGCCAGACAGCACAGCGCCATGCCACAGGCTGCGCATATGCTAAACATCACTTGGCAAAAATATTCCTTCGGCAATCTCCAATTGTTTGCTTGGAGAACTTTGGAGGAACTTCAGCTAAGTTAACCTAGGTATCATATCATTGGTATGGTATTGCTTCGTAGGTTTAACGTCCCATGCAACACATTATAGGTCATTTCGGAGACGACTTTACGGGTCGTATAACCCAACCAACAGTGTCATAGCACTGAAGGGCAATGGTTAGTCAACCAGCCTCAGCTTACTAAAAACGAAAAAATTGAACCAAAAACATTTACTATGTATATAGCACCATAAAGATTGAAGATACAGATGTGCTCAGATGATAGAGAGCTAAACTAAGAAAGATCAAAGCCCAATATAGTCGATCAACCTGTAAGAACTGCTCACACCTTTGGGCACCATTATAATAGTACATAATACTGTAGCACAGAGACAGTTTTCTTAATATTCACCGTCCTCTAGACCAACATCACATCTCAAATAAAAGGTAAGTGTATTTATATAGCACAGTTTGTGTAGTACCTCACACTCAAGGCACTCAGGCACAGATCACACAGTGTTACCTGCAATTATGCCTTTACCTCGTAAACGTTCACCAGATGGCGCCTCCCCAGACTGAGGTTGCGCATATCTAATTGCAGCCTACTACTCATTTATCTACCCCCAAAAGGATGGAAGGCTGAGTCGGACTGGTTGGCTGACCTACAGCGAACGGTTTACCCACATAAGTGGTCACCCATCAGCTGCAGGTCGAGCACAGAACAGGGAAAGTTCGCCGGTCAAAGACTGACGTTCTACCAACTGTGCCACGCAACCAACCAATGTGGCCGAGTGGAGGAAAGAAAACCGTGAAAACTACTGTGAAAATGTTGTGCCAGTGCTCTCACCTTCGTCCTTGTCATTGTCAAGCAGGCTCTGAAATTCGGAATGGAAGATCTCCAGATGTTTCTCGATAAGAACTTTCTCACAGACACGCGCCAGCTGGTCATCGGTGCTCTCGTGTAAATACACGCGGACACGACGCTGCTCTTCCAATAATCGCTGTTCTGCCTGAACAGACAAACACACAGTTCAAATGCACGTTCCTCGGCCTTCTGTCTCATGCTGGCTGAATAATGGATGCTGGACAGCCTTGGTTCAATTCTCAGTCTGGATAGGTAATCTGTGTCAGGATTGATGTGTGTGTGTGTGTACATGCTCTGAGATCAAAATTTCGGACAAGCAAGAGGGTGTCATCTTCTTCTTCTAGTATGCATGTCATTTACCATAATTGGTCTGGATAGGTAATCTGTGTCAGGATTATTATTATTAGGGTATCATCTATAATCTGTGACTGTTGGCGGTATTTAAAATTAGTGGCACTTGAATTTCATGAAGGTTGTGGCTCTTTTAAAATTGAGAACGACACTGTGCAGCCGGGCAGCGTATGTAGAACAGGTGAATCTGCATTCTGTTGTAAGCTAGGAAGGCTAGATGATTTGAGAACCGGCCTGGCCTGGGTAAGTATGTTTATGTGCTCGCCTAGGTCATAGGTTAGCCACAGCCCAAGATGATGTAGTTGACGCCTTCGAGCGTCTACCTACCATCTTGGGGTTGGCCAGGAGTCATGAGCTGGGTTAGGCATATGGACAGGCCGTATGTCACATGACGGAAAAGAGGTACTGTAAAACTTCGTCAGTGCCACTCACATTCCTGCACAAATCCACACCACCTTCGCAACATGCACATAAACCCTGTCAAATTATATAAATCCTAGCAGTAATTAAGATGGTCACACATCACCCACTAAGCAGACTCCCAACACATGTAAAGGGAAAAAGTGCATTGGGCACAACTAACTAGTGCCTCATCACTGCAGTGATCATAAGCCAAGATGACATACGAGAAGGACCAGAAGGAAGGATGGTGGACAAAAACATCAATGAAATGGATGAACTCTCCAACTCATTCTTTTTTTCTCTTCTCTAAGGACTGAAAAAGGAAAAGGAACTGGCATCAAATTAACTCATTTATGAACGTATTTTGCTTGTCATCTGTCAAATCATAACATACATGTAATTTCACACAGTACTCTCTTACAGATTTAATATAGTCATTGATTTCCAATATTTACAACCTAACGTGTAGCAAAACAGCTAGAACACGTTTTGAGAAGCCTCCGTGATAGAAAGTCTCACCTTCTTCATGTATTCTGTCACTGGGTTCTGACGCAGAAATTCGGAGCTTTCACGTATGTAGAAGGCATCTGTGTCTTCAAGAAAACTGTTCTCAAAGTGCTGTTTATAAACACCGAGAGTCGGACCACGGGCTGTTGGCTCCTCTTCATTCAGCCCCAGCTCAACTGTAGTAAAACATGAAAATATTGGATGACAAGTTCCAATTTAAATTAAACTTTAGAATGTGTCAAACACTGGCAATTACTATAATATTACAAAAGACAGAAAAAGCAATATGAAGTTGCTTTCCAATGCAAAAGTTATAAAACAATTTTGCTATTCATTTCGAGTCGACAGGCCTCAGTCACACAACTGTTTACTACAGCTGTGGTCACAAGAACAACATCATCAGGTTTAGGCCAATACCACTACTTGCTATCGTCATTCGCATGAGTACCGTCCTCGATACCAATACCAAGAACTACTGGCTGCAGGCCGTGGACATTAGTTGACAAAATGCTAACCATTGTTTCACGCAATCTGCTGCCCTCTGATTCCACACTCAGAGACAGCCGTGGCAGCGGCCAGCGCTATCAGTTGCAATATAGCGAAGTCAGTGGTGTGACCAGCATCTTGCTTCACTGCTAGGCTATCTCTATCCCCTGCTCTTGCTATCTATGTATGCAGTGGAGGGGAAGATGTAGTGCATGGCCAACAGTACCAGAGACTTGATGAGACCAACACACATACAATACAGACACCAGTAATTGTGATATCATCAAAGGGCATCGCCAGCGATCACAGCAGTTCCTACAAGTGTTGTATGTGTCCTTGCCTCCACAAGGCTCACCAAACATTAGTGACAGAGGCACTAGTTAATTATTGCATCTGCTCCGTCAGCATCTTTAGACGGTACCACATGCCAGCACTTCCACAGGTTATGCTGCTTGTTCAACCAGTTGTTTCCAGTATCCACTGTATAATGCACTTAGCGGACTGTCCCGCTGCTAAACCATGAAACGGTTCACATACTGCATTCTACAGGTGTGCACTGCGTGGTCAGTAGTGCAGCTAATCAGTCTGCTGGTGTCTGGTAAATGCATCAGTATTGTTCTCGATACTGATATTGGGCATGCCCAGAAGTAAGTGGTATCGTTTGACAGCCTGGTATCATCCTAACCCCAGATATGACTATAATATAACTGTCACATAACTACGATAGTCTACGAGGGCCTACAATTTTGGTACGAGAAATCAGAAGATTAGCTCATCAGTTCGTTCTTATGGCCCCAACATTCAACTGCACTGTACTTCTGACCACAGCTTACGAAACCACATACAGGGTCAAGATGTGCATTTCATGTAAATTTAGTTGCATCACACCCATTAGGCTACATATAGATTGATTGGGTCTGTTCCACAGAACCCTGATGGACAGCTTGGGAGTTAAATGAACATCGCGCAAAATTACCGATATATTGTAAACAACAGCACTTCACCCACGGCACTGGGCAACAAGTGTCCTATTTTGCACGGCAGTACTTAATCTGTGCTTCAGCTCAGCATCAAGCAGCGCCACGGCCCGCATCACTCGCTAAATAAACAAAACCTTCACAGGGAGAACGTAAAGATAAACATCACTGTGCACATGGCAGGTGGGTGTGAACTGCACTAGACACGCAGGCGGCCTCGATAATTACGCAGCACCTGTTCGGCTTGTTCTCCTTTCACAGAGGGAGAACAGTTGATGCCAGTGTTGGCGGGTGTGGTGTGTGGCAGGCAATAGTGGTCGTTGGACCATGATGCTCTGGTCAGCCACGTTGATTACGTAAAATACTTCCAGGTGATCGGCACATCATCTGATGCCAACGCTTTGATACATCCCGGACCAGCGTCGACCGTCGTACATCAATCGAATTGTACAAACCAATTGTCAATTACGAAAAAATCGCATTCCCCAAGAGCAGCACAATACCAGATAATTTCAGCAAAATTCTTTATACCATAGCAGCAGATGACGCCGCTGACAAGTCGAGTGTTGATGGGTTCGCCGCGTCGTTCACGTTCTATCAGCCGCAGTACGGCATTCGTTACTTGTGTGTGAAGGTCGCGGAACAGGTTGTCGCGCCACATCACCAGTGCCAGCTGCATCACACACCACCAGCGCTTTTATCGCATGTCAACACAGCAATGCTGATGTGCAACATTCGGCAAAGTTGACTAAAAAGTTAGTTACTAATAGTTTAACTAGTTTATTTCAGTTACTGCATTAGTTTAACTAATTTAAAATAGTTTAGTTAAAAACATAGTTTAACTAATTAATGTTTTAAATAGTTACTAACTGAAAGTTTAACTAAAAGTAATTAGTTTTTTGCCTATTGTTAACATTATTGAAATCATTTTTCATAAATTTTGAGATGCAAAAAGCAATCAATTTACGTAAATCAACTACTTTGTGCAATTTATCTACAGACTAATGTCTCACAAGCAGAGTTTGAGGGAAAACCTATGGGCATGTGTTTGTTGACAGCATGCAGCTCTGTTATCAATCTTGGAGCGGCAATGATTTTGAATATTCTGTCACTTCTGCCTCTGTATTGACTTCTCATCAACATGACACTCGACATACAACCGAGTGACAATATATAACAGTGACAAGCATCTAGCCCCGAGATGGTGTCTGGCTGCATGTAGTTGTACTAGTGTCTACGCTGTGCAGCATGCTAAAGTGGTAAAACAGTGTGCACAATTAGCTAAGTATCACAGACAAAATAAGGCAGCAGTGACTGAACTGTTACAGATTGGCAAAGTGGCAGTTACAATTTGGCTGTCCGACTGTCATATGACGGCTGAAATCTGTATATCTGAACATCCAGATATTCAATAGCAACTTATCTGCAACCTCTCAACTCAACTCTCAACTCCAACGCTCTAATCACTGGTGTACCATAAAAACCAACGTATCATTCAACATAACTGACCGAGTAAATTTCGTAGATGCCTTTGCGACCTTCATCGTGTTCTCGGCGTACCCAGTGTCGGTTAAGGTAGTCACAGACGCCGTTCAGCACCTTGCTGGAGAACTGGTAGTCCTCCCACTGCTTGGTGTAGTATTCCAGCACCGTCTCACCCATCAGATCTTTACCATCCTGATTTTCATTAATCACACAAATAAAACAATTGATGACATTCGCTGGAAAATACTGATAAACATTATTCCTGTGATTTCTCAACAACACAAACAACTGTTGACATGCTACATAGAGCAATTTAACGTTTTCCTTCATTCAAATGTTACTGTTATGACACATAGCTGGTAGTAAGCGGCATTGTTGATTGCAGGAAAAGACGACAAAATGTTTACGACAAGAAGTCTCAACGTTACGCGAAAGACAACAGAACAGCGCATTTAACTGCAGGCAGTGATAAATCTGTAGCCTACGTAACTAACAATAAGACTCTACTCGACGTTTTGTACTGTTGAAGCTAACTACTGACAGACACAAAGCATCATGCGTCCTCTTTGTGACAGCAGAGCTACTTGTTTTCCATTAATTTCCATGACCAGGGGACACCCTGTAACATATAACTGCTCTAGAGATATTGTCAGGATATGCTGAGGAGAAAAATACAAAAGAACTGTAACAATCATTAAGCAAGCCAAAAATATTATTCATTACCTTTAAAAGATTGGACAAATATCCTTTTAGAAACTCTCTCAATCGCTTGTAGAGCTCAAGTCCTACAAACTGTGCTCCCGGAGTCGGCTGCTGTCCCTTCTTGCTGCGTACATTGCTGGCCCGGACGGCAGCGTGAGTTACTTGATTGCCTTGGCTCACATTCGTGCAGTAATTATATACATGTCTGCAACAGCACAGCAGTTATCACTTACACAAAGTCTCCACATGTCAGTCTCAAGACAGTATCGAGTCTCGTATTATATTTTTACTGACGCGGTCTGGGTCTTGAAGGTTACTTTCCCAGTCTCTAGCCTTGGTCTCATGCCTCAAGACCACAACAGTTTCATGATAGCATTCATTATTTGTCAATTATCCGTAACATTCACATCTTCAATGGAACAGACGAACTCTTACAATCCTGCGGTTACTTTGGCATCTGAGTAGGCCCGAATCGTATGATCGTAACCAATGATATCGTTGCGGACTTTGCAACATGATGACACTGTAGCACTGATTTGGCACAACAATATGATTGTGCTTTGATATTGTGATTATCAAACTGGTTAGTAACACATGTGTACAAAGTGTTGAGCAGTATAACTTGAGCTTCGGCAGACTGATGTCAGAACAAGCCAACATGCAGCAAGCCGGAGTGGCGATGGTAGACAGCAACCCCCTATTCACCCCAGTGTCCATGAAGACCTAGACAGATTGCTGCACTGTAGGCTGACTTACATACACATACATAGGTTGCAATAGCAAATCTCAGCCTTCTTTTGTACGGGCAGCCAGTAGTAGGCTGCCGCTGGTCTCTCTAGGTGATATCAAGACCTTGCAGCATCCCAGTGGAGATAATGCAGTCATACGCACCGCATCCACTCACCACGGTGGTAGTATCATGCTATGGAGGGCATCGCACGGCAGTGCCATCAGACACTCAGTGTGACAGGAGGCAGCCAGCAAACACAGCCCTCTAGGGGACTGTAGCTGTAGCCATCAACAACTGCATCAGATGACATCATCAAGGCCACACAGATGGAACTAGAGACCTATGCCTGAGCGCCTTGAGTGTGAGGTACTACAAAAAGCGTGCTATATAAATACACTTACCTTTACCTTTTACCTTCATTTGTCCAAGCCAGCATATGACAATTACAGTTTTTGGTATCATTAAATCTTAAGAAATAAGAAACTTTGAAATGATTTCTGGAAGAATATGGGGTTAAAAATCAATCATCGGGATAAGCTGTCCACCTATGCTTCGTAAATTACATTATCACAAACATGAGATATGTTGTAAGATCAACATTTGCCTAGCAGACTGCTTTTATGCAACATGTACAAATATATCAATTTTAACCACAAAACTTACACTGTTCAACAGCCATAAAGACATAACCACATTATTAAGTATTAATCATCATTTTAACAACAAATAACTTAACGACAAAGTCAACAGAGCATTTCCTGAAGATAACAAAAGTCTTACGTGTACAGCTGAACAAAGCGCTGCCTTGTCATGCTTCTCCGCTCGTATACATGTTCAATTCCCTGTCGAAGATCATCCCACATCTGGTCTAAGCTAATCGGCTTGAGACCATGTTGGTGAGAACTGGCTGGATTATGTGCAGCCATTGTGTCTTAGAAGTGTAAAATTTGGGAGAAACTCCCTCTTGTTGGCCTCACAGTGAGGCACCACAGTCAGCTGTTGGCTACAATTGAAAAACATTGTCAGTGCAACATTTCAACAAATATATAATCAATAATTCTGGGTTCAGATCAGTGATCTGAAAACAAGTATACAAAAACTGCTAGTGTTAGATCACCAGATTGTGAGAACAGCATATTCTCTTCGCTCATAAGTCCTCATCTTCATGATATTCAGCTACATTATGCCATCCACTGTTGGCCACCGGTAAACCCACCTGTGATCACTAGAGGATACATTTAATGTGATTTATGGACTTGGGAGTTGTTGTTTGTCCATCCACTACGCCCTGCAACAACGTCACTGCGTAGCAACAGACGTACGCACTGCTTGAAGTAGTTACTGAACTCCGATGGACAGTCCTGCAGTCCTCCTGCTGGCAAATGGCTCGTACGGGGGCGGGGGTAAAGTGCGAGGTGCAAGGTGGTAAAATGCAAGGTACCGGTGCGAGGTAGGCTGTGATTGGTCGGTGGCTAGCGGGTCACCTCGCACTTTACCCAACAGTAATTAAGCTTCACCGACGACGGCAACTTTTGCGAGGAGGCCTGCTCAACGGCAATCGACGACCCCTCGGCTGTCCGGCGTCGCCGTCGTTGCACATCACTAGTACAGTTGCCGTCGCATTGCGTGATATTG
>Ga0209149_1001233_pt1 | contig 12586 bp, 8 predicted proteins | sample WorMetTyACAVOLI2_FD_187423 | JGI IMG/M metagenome (GOLD analysis project Ga0209149, IMG submission 187423) | Marine gutless worms symbiont microbial communities from Max Planck institute for Marine Microbiology, Germany - Olavius algarvensis... ... | reverse complement strand
CAAGAACGTCAGCGCATTCTTTTAGCAGCCACTCGTCCTTCAGTGCTGTGACACTGTTGGTTGGGTCATCTGACCCATAAAATCGTCTCCGAAATGACCTATAATGTGTCGAGTAGGACGTTAAACCCTACTATACCATACCATTTAGCAGCCACGTTGGCATTGGGTCGGCAGAGCACTGTTTGTCGGGCAGCAGCTTGACAGCCTTGATGACGTCAGAGATGTCCAGTGGTCGAAACTCGGCAATGCGCAGTGAGGAGGTGCAGATGTGTACGTCGCCGGGGTAGCATCTCCCGTGGTGGCGCGTACGTCGGCAACCTTTCGGTCGAAGAAGGCGTGGTACTCGGTGACGCTAATTATGTCGGACGTTAATACACGTCGGCGACCTATCAGAGCGTCGATGGATCGCCAAAGTTTGTGCGGACAGGTGCGTTCAACATCGATCTTCTGCGTCCAGAAGTTCTCACGCTTCTGTCGCAGCAGGACGTGGTACGCCCGGCGTTGTGTAGACCACGCGGCTTGGTCGGCAGGACGACCGGAGCGACGAGCAGTGCGTTCAAGTCGTCGTACTCGTCGCTTGAGGACGGGACAGTCGTCGTCGTACCATAGGTCAGATGGTCGCTGACGACACCTCACGGTCTGCTGAGGTACTAAATGGTCGAGGGTGGTGGTGTACAGCTGCGCCAGGTCGTCGACGTTCAGCCAATGCACGACGTCGGGTTGACACAGTGTTGACTGCTGCAACGCGTCTCGAAACTTGGCGACGTCGAGGTTGCGCCACGGACGCCGAGTAATTGTCTTGTAGATCGGCGGCGGTCTGGAGAGCCGAGTGACCGAGGTCAGCAGTCTGTGGTCAGACATGCCGGTGTCGACGACGTTGACGTGCGGCGCTGGTCAATCGTCGCGGGTGACCAACCAACGACGTCACGATACAGCCTATCTTAATAAGCGCCTCTTTTACTAAAGTAAAGTGAGGCGCTTAAAAAGTCGTTGGTGACGGACGCCGAGCCAGGACGGTAAAGTAGCAGCACGACACACGACGATGAACCGGACGTGACGCGGACGCAGAGATGCTCGAAGGTTGTAGGCACAGCGCCGAGGTCGACCTTCCTTAGACGTGTTCCACGCGCAGCGATGACAGCGACACCGCCATGGTTTGTACGCACTGCGTGGAGTCGCGAACACGCGGTCGGGCGTGCTCGATCACATTGAAGCCTTCGGTGCGGAAACGTCGGATGCTGATGGAATCGGCATCATGCCATGTCTCAGTTAGTAGCATGACGTCGATCGACTGCTCTTGCAACAGTGTCCGCAAGTCGTCGACTTTATTGGTAAGTGAGCGAACGTTGAGGCAGCCGAACACAAGCTTCAGCCCCGTTTGCGCGCTATGACGATCGACGTGGAGTCTCGTAAGTGACGGTGAGATCGGAACGGAACGACGAGCAGGACGGTTGCCAGTGACGACCGTCGCGCCGTTACCGACAGGTCGCAGGACCGGGTCTAGACGGTGACGGTGACGGTGACGACCCGCGCGACGGCGACGGTTAAGACTCAGCTGACAGATAGGAACAACTGTTGCAGGGCAGAGTACAGATGACAACGTCGATGGCAGTGGTAAAAGTAGGTCACAAGAGTAAACAATCCCATGGACCCGTCGACTTGGACGTGTCCATGGCGAAATTCGTAGGAATTTTCGCCCAAAGTACTCCGAGTAGTAGAGTAAAGACAAAATTAAGACGAATCTAATGATGTAACACTCTAACCAGGAACTGGCAGAAAACCAACAGAAAAGATGAAAACGCAGCAGCTAACGACAACAAGTCAGGCAGCAATAAACAGCGCCATGTGATCGATATGTTACCTAATGACAACGTCTCGATGTCCGTCGGACATCTTGATCACGTCTTGTTGACTGTTTACAACTCGATGAACTGGTAGCATTTCGAGGTCACGAGCCTCATCGAGCTGTAAACAGTCAACAAGACGTGATCAAGATGTCCGACCGAAATCTAAACATTATCATTAGTCAACAATAGTCGGTTGTGTAGAGTAAGTTACATTACCGCGCAAGCTGTCACTCAGGCGAGTTAATTAAACTAAAAACGACACAAAAAGAGAATTTTCTCAACAAGCTGTGTTGGAAGTAATCGCCGTCTGCATCAGTACGCGCCCTCAAGCCATGTCTCCACTGTCACGTAACTAACATGCTGCTGCAGACTACGCCCCGTGCTGCGCGTTCACTAGACGATTAAACCGGGAAGTGACACGTTTAATTTAGAGTGATAGAACATGTATTGTAGTGTCTACGGTGAAGTTTCCAAACAGTGCAATACTTATTCATATTGGTTAAGATTTTTATAGAGCTGTCATCGAAAGTGTATTGCCGCGTTTTTTTATGGACCACGTGTAGGTCAGAGGACAGGAGGGCGTGATGACACTGTCATGTCATATGTATTGTTCCATTGTTACACTACGTGATGATGTCGAGATTTGGTTGTCGACGGCGTGGCCAACTGTTTACGGAACTCCGCAGCAGCCAGCGTGTCTGTGTATACCCCAGCCGCGTGTCTGGCTGGCTGTCTAGATTGATGAGTTTATTAGTTGAACGGCCAGTCGTCAGCTGTTTAATACATACGTGCTATAATTTGCTGCGTGAACGTGCCCAGCCAACCAGATCGATTCTTGCTATTTACTGAGTGAGCGTGCCGTTTAATGACTTCGTCAATACTCGCGTATATTCACCTCGCTCGATGAACGCAAATGCTACGAGTTTCCCAGTAACTCGTTATTAGTAATCGAAGCCTTGTATATGACACGACCGAGTTGACACAGTGCTGTTTTATTTAATTTATTTTGGTTACTGCATGTACCCTTATTGTCTGCCCGTGTCTCTCGCTGTCTGCCTATAAACACTAGTCCTGCCTTTGCAAGAAGGCGTTGTCTGAATTGTGGTGTTCATTCGCACTGTGGTCTAGTTGAGTGGAGTGTGAAATTTTTCAAGTGTCGCGGCAGCGCCACAGCACCGACATACCTCAGTCGTTACATCAAGGCTCGCGTCAGTGAACGGACACTTCGCTCGTCTGGGGTCCCACTACCGGACAAGCCGTTCACCAGGACAGACTTCGCGAGACGAGCTTTTCGTTATTCTGCGCCAACTGTCTGGAACTCGTTGCCTGAGTCAATAATCAGCGCTGACTCACTGCCTGTCTTTAAATCTAGGCTTAAGACGTGCTTCTTCCGTAAGGCTTTTGAGTAACACCCACGACTGACCTGCCGCCAGCGCCTCTGAAGCCAAGGCCTTAGGAGCTTGTGCAGGTGGGGTATAGGCAGAAATCGCGATTCTGAACCTATGTCTGGCTTTAGTGCCTGCTGTTAGGGCTGCAACAAGCCAGGTGTTATCAACAGAGTCGCCGGCGGAGCACGGCCAGCGTACCGCTAGTACTGCGTTCCAGCGGCAGGTGCAAATAGCTGCGACACACCACGGCGAGTTATAACACTAGTCGCTGGTGAGCGACCGAGTTTGCTGGTGGTGGGAAACAACGACGAAGCGTATGACAACTAGCCTCAACGTTACGCAGTGCTAAATCTGAAGCCTATGTAACGATAGTAAAAGAATCCGCACGAGTTATTATTTTGTTGAGGCTAACTAATGACGGCTACAAAGCATCGCGCGGCCTCTCTGCAACAGCAGAGCTACTTGTTCTCTAACCGATTATTTTATTTTCTGAATCACATTATCCCTTGTGAGACACAAACCAGTACATGGCACTGAGATATAGATAGACGCTATCACCGTCCAGTGTATGTCCGTTACGGAGCGGTAACTATAGTTGCCAGTGCCCATAAGGTCTGGCTAAAGCCCGTGTTGCCGGAACATTACTAATACATTAGCATGTCTCGCTAGGCGACTACGGATAGTGCATCGGGTGACGCATGTCGTTCGATGATGCAGCTGTTTGACATAGACAGAACGTCAGCCAGGCCAATACCCAGGACCACCCACCGCAGCAGCCTGCCTGCCGGTGGTCTGCCGTGTCGTTATTTTGCACGATGTGACGTCGCATTACCGTACAGGGGATACAGCTGTCGGGATTGATTGGGGAGTAGCTATGATGTCGGCGACGTGGTGAAGCGGGACGTAATTTGCTTATCACACGATATGATATGATCGAATGTTGGCTATAACGACTCGACGCAGTATTTTGCAAGTTTAACCGTTGTCAGTGCAGTTACGATTAGTGTTCCAGCGCTATAATAGACCGACAATGTTTGGTCTAGTATTTTACCAAAAATAAATGTTTTATTGCCTCGTACATTTTTTCAATATAACAGGTAGTACAAAGCTGATATAATGGCCCCCACCCAGGCATGTCTTTGTTCTACCATTGAACCCATCCATCAAGGGCCAGTGTACCACTCATATTGCTGTACCATGGTCCATTGCAGTGCGTATATTATATGTGGAGTACTAAACCGTTTAAGCTTCATATGTAGAATGAAGTCCAGATAAGCAATAAATTCAAAACAGGAGTGCTGTGACATGTTGACTTCCATAATAATAATAATAATAATAATAATAAATGGTGCCAGGAACATCAATCCTTACCCCACGCTTCATTTCATGTTGCTGCCACCTTAGATATTTAATAGCTGATATATCCTAAATGTTTCAATCATAATGATACCTGTATTACTTCCTGAATACTGCTGCAACAGTTGGTTGGTTAAAACGTCACAATATCAGTAACAAACACAGACGACCGAGAACATAGCTCGCCGGCAATCACCGGGCAGAGATAAGTAATAATACTTGTCAGCTACGTCTCCCTCGGCACACTGCAGGTGCTCGTGTCGTCACGTCCATACGTCAGAGACAAACCTAATCCCTACAGATTCACACTGCCCGACGGCGACAGGTCCTCAATCCTCATGCATTCAGCTCGTTGATTGCGTTCGTTAACGGCGCGTGTGTCCGTGTGTGTGTGTGTGTGTGGTGGTGGTTACTACATGCATGAGAATGCGCCGTACTGGATAGTGCCACGAGCTAATTAGGTCGTCTAGTGTTCGTTGAACGACACCTAACAGTCTCTGAGCTTTTCTCAAAAAATTCTCTGTTGTTTGAATTGAATCTTCTTCCAAGTGATACTAGCCCGACAGAACGACTTCTCACCTTGTATTACTTAGGAAAATGCAGTCCCAAATATCTCTCTTCAACCTGCGACTGCTCCATAATTCACTGAAGGCTAGAGCATATGGATTACTGTTGTCAAGTTGTAACCAACAGGGAGAGCTGCCAACCTCTTTCTGTCAGATACCAGAACTTACAGCTGGTCTGTAATGCTGCCGAACCGAAACCGGTCAAGTTGGCTAGTCCAGCCTTCAGGTGTAAAGGTAAAGGTCTGGACACTTGCTATAGCGCCATTTACATGAGTCAGACTCGTGACCAGCAGCGCTTTACAATCTCGGAAGTGGCGGCTGATTGGCATGAGCAATGGTGCCGCAGCGCATTGAGTGGCCATTTATTGCCCGCGCTAACGGACAATTGGACCTACGGTGCAGCTAGGAGACACACCATCGCCCCAATCAGCCACACTAGGCCTTCACCCCGTAGCCGTAGCTAGTAGCTACGGTGTGGCGTGGTCGGCCTGGAGGTCGTTGCCCTGACTTTTTTTACTTAAGTGATTCTGGCAGATCTGGACCCTTTGGGGAGTGGGTGTCCGCCCCGGGCGTGTCTGCATTTAGCTGAGGGACATTACCAGGAGAGCCTGATCTCGTTGTGTGCACTAATACTGAGAATAATAGGCCTATAGCCTATTATAAACAGGTGCCAGGTGAGAATTCACCACTGATAATGTGGCTCCCGGTACGTAAAACATTGATGGTGAATTTATGCCTTTTTGCTGATAGGAGATGACCGACCAAAGTGTGACGTCCGTATTTGATACTTGGTGTTGTAAATTCTTAAAATTCTCGTAGTTGAAGTCGATGAAATATATTTCATTTGGGAGGTATATCGTGTGCATATTGTTGGCCCCAGTTTAACACTGACAGTGTATTTGCTGTTGACGCTGCGTAGAGGTGGGCCGAGATGGCGAGGCTAGTTCATTTGCTGATGGAAAGACACCTGTGCCCATCTGGGAGCCGCATCTCTGCGTGCTGCATTTTGACAGCAAACGCCTACTGCATTTCCGCACTGATAAGGTAAACATATTGCTGTGCTGAGTGACCAGTTGTTGCCTAGCAACAAGAGCCTGCTGCTGAAACACGCTGTTGAAATAATTCTGTTAAATAAACACATTGCTCGCCACTTTGCATATAATAATTGTCCATGCGTGACTGCCGATTTTCATTTGCATTTACATGTACATTAACTCAAGTAGTGCTTAATTGTGTACAGTTTCTCAGTTTTAGCGTAAGGTAGGTAGAGCTATATGTTTTTTGGAAGACGGGATAGTTGATGGTTATTTCAATGCTCGCGTAGGCACTTTCATAGTTTTTTTTTATAACAGGTGTAAGTATTGTTACAGTTGTCATTGAGCATTGGGATTAACTGTTTAAAAGACTTCCTGCATTGGGCCTCAATATAGTCTAGTATACGGTTGCCATTTTTCCATTGCCACCTAGGCTTAGACTAGGTATTCAATTAATGCTACTGCACTAATCAGCTTGAGTCACTGAGGCACGTAGTTGAATGTGGGTGACCTCTAGAGTGGCAAATGAGCAACTATTTGTAGCCACATATGATGTTACAGTTTATCATTGATACTGTGTTGTGTTTTAAACGACTGACATAAAGTTGAACCGCAAAATGAAAGTGGATATGTTGTGGCAACAGGCTGCACAGGACAGCGGCAAGCTGACTGATGCAACGATTGTCACAGTTGGTGGCAGTAAAGAAGAATTCGACAGGCATCATCGGATTCGGCCGCTGGAGAAAGACATGGAGATCATGTTGACTAAAGTCAACTTACCCAGTCAGTCTGCTGACATCTGTATGTGAACTATACTATACTGAATTATACTATTTAAGACAACCCAACTGGCTGTGACTGCCTGTAATTATCTCACCTGGCGATAGCGAGTCAGGTGTTGTTTGTGGTCACATGCGATTGTTTGTTAGCGTGATCACAAGGAACTATTTATAGCTGTTGTCAGTAAACTTTCAGGATATAGGCAGTGGTGGTACTGGGTTTGTATGGCTCTTATGTTAGTAAATTCCGTTCTGGACAGATTGGTAAAAATCCACATCACTTAGTCGAAAAAACCGTGGACTGGTGTCACCTCCTCGTTCTTGTTGATGAAGCTGACAGCACATTGGGCCAAAATCTAGTAACTAACATATGAAGCTAGTCAGTAAAGCCAACTAGCAAATGATAAATATGTTTAATTAAATATTAATTATGTAGATATTTCAGTTTTAGTATTACTTGACGTTTGGGTCAGTGTGAGTGTATTCATGCTGGCAGGAAACAGTTTCAACAGTTACTGTTGACCTCATAAATTTTTTAATCTCTGACCTGTTTAAAAGCAGATATCTTTACAGACACGAACAAGTTTGACATTTCTTTAGTTTAACCACACGAAAAATGGCAGTTAGAAAGTTGCCAAAACTTACAGCTTCTGTTTGTCCAACTTTTTATGCTACTGATTGATAGTGAAATTCTGGTATTTAAGTTACTGAGTACCAGTATTGCTCTATTGCTTAGCCACAGAAGAACAGAATGCGCCGACACCAGACAATTGGCAAGGACGAGGTGATGGTGAGCGACGAAGCAGCATATCGTCAGAAATCTCGGAGGAGTCGGTCAAACCACCTGTCAATCAGTCAAGAATTGTTGTGAGTGCTCCACAGTTTCACATAGCAACGACATTGGCAAACTTGCCCAGAACTGTTTTTAGTGAGGTGTACTTAGTGCAAATACTTAGCTTATGTGACAGGAGTTGGGAATTATTTCTGTCTGTCTGTCTGTCTGTCTGTCTGTCTGTGACGTACGTGTACAAATCCAAGTGCCAAATGGCAGATTTCTTGGCGATCTAGGCGATGCCAGGAACCTGGGGTCTTTTGTAAAAAAAGTTTGTGAAAATATCTGTAGCCAAGACAACGATACTTGCAGCCACTTGCAGATACTTGAGATTGCATTGGGAAGGTGCCAGCATAATGTACAAGAAATGTACAGAGTGTTATTAGTTACTGAAATCATTTTATGTCTGGTATGGTTAAGATGGCTGTGTTTACATTATTTAGTCATAGCGAAGAAACAAGGCTGAGGCTCAGTTCTCCACGTTTTAACATCTTACGGTGAATTGCGGTTATGCTCTGCCATGTCTGCAATAGCTTAGCTTCTTGTCTCAGTATATCTTGTACTAGATACCTGCCTGTGCTTCATACATATCAAGCCTGCTCTGCAGCTGAGGCTTTTATTCCCTGTCTACACTGCTTATTGGTCAGGCGGTTCATTGCATGTTACAGCCTGTATGCTGTTGCCACTTTCTGCCACATGTCTATCAGCTGCCATTGCCTCCCATGTGGCATGTTCGTTGCAGCCTGGCAGTGTCTTTCACATATGTGATGCAGATCGATTTTTCCTGGATTATTAGATCAGTGTGTATGGAGTCAATTTGATTTATCAGCTCTTCCCTCCAGTTTGGTCTAAGCTTTTGATCTTGATGTAGTTAACTTAGCTATGTTCTTTTTATGGAGAATGCACAGCTGGACAGAAGGAAGGACAGACAGACGCTGTTTACACCTGGCAAGACATATGTAAGCAGACTACTGCAGTAATTTCAAGCATTGAGGGTTGGGTTTTGCTGTGTGCGTCCAGCGTGTAAAAACTCTGCTTTAGCAGTCTCCAAAAGTTTGCTTGTTGGATCAGCAGCTAACCTGAGTGCATGTGGAAAATGCCGTTAGAAAGATTGCATGCATGTGTGTGTGTCACTGAATGTGACGCAAGTGTTGTATTTGTTTACTTATTGACAGACGTTCCTCACACGCCAGTTTCGACAGAACATCACGCGAACAAAGAGCTCAACGAAGCTTGACCGGAATGCCAAGAAGACTGGTAAAGATCAGTCAAAAGCTGGCGGAGAGGCACTAGAAGCTGGTGATGGCGGTATTGTTGTAACCACTGCTGGCAGGTGGGTGCACAATTGTTTCAAATGTTGTAGCTTTAGATATTTTAGTAGAAGCATTTTTGTGAAGGCTGTATTGAGATTATAAATTTTAAGCTTGTTGCATTATCTTACTGCATGCCGCATGAGGTCGCTGCATCATCATAGGTGTGATTGAAACAGTATTATGGCACGTCTACATTAACTGTGTGATTTTATGCATGACCCTAGCATGTTTTAAAAAATATTGTGGTATTTATAGCACTTTACATAACTCTGATGTCATCCTGGTTACTGCCTGTTGCTCTGTTGATTGCAAGAATGCATTAAAATGCCTGTGCTTGGTATGAAGTCTGTGTATTCATTTTTTCTAAGTTGGTCAGAGCAGATTGAATTATTTAAGTTTGTTTCCTGTTTTGAAGTATGCATGCTTGTTTTACAGTTGGTGGAATTATTGCTGTAAACTTGAGTTTGTCTTTGTTGCTTGCTTGTTAGTGTGAGTATGTTTGTCTGTCCTGCACTCATTTATTCATTATTTATTCATATATCTTAAAAACATGGTCAGCAAACTGTATCCACAAACTCGTTGTGAAAATAGAGGTTAAATACTATCGGTCAGTAAGTGACTGTGTACTACATTTTTTTATTATAAATTTAAATTTACTGTTTTTGCCGGCTTTGATCACAAGTGCAGAAATTTAACTTTCTGATTAATCTTTCTTGATTTTCTTTCTCCTGTGCAATTTCCTCCTTAACACCATCCTACTATGTCTTTCTCAGATGTATTTTCATATTATATCAGTCAATAAGTGACTGTGTACAGCATTTTTTAATTATAAATTTGATTCACTGTTTCCGCCAACTTTGATCACAGATGTGCCATCATAATGCAATATAAAATGGCTCTGGTCTCAGAAACTGCTTCTGTGTTTATCGCTTATTTGTACATCTTCATTAGACAGCAGAACAGGAGCTTTTCATCTGCCTTTTAGTGCTGTATACACTTGATTATTCTGCTGTCTTTATCATGTTATGATATAAATAAGCACAGATGATGATGCTGCTGCTGATGCATGTTGATTGTGCTAATGTATTGAAAAACTTCAAATATAATGCACAGTTTTTGCTCATATTTGCTTTGCAAAATTTTGCATAATACATAGGTTTAATATTGTCCTAGTTTACTGGCACTACCATAAATGCTGCACCCAGGATATGACATTGAGCATTCATATGCTACTACCCTCCCACTTAACCAGTCTCTCCCATCTAGAACCTGGTCATAGTCTGAACTTAGACTAGTTCTGGGCCCTTATATATGTAGCTATACGTGGATCCACAACGAGCCTTAATTTTCGTTTTATCATATTGTGACTGCTGCAGCTTTCAGACCAATATGCTCAGAAATCTGGATACATCTCTGAACAAATAAAGATGAGATGAGATGAGATTGTGACGGGATTCAAAGCACATCGTACAGTTTGGTGCATTACGTTGGAAGTTTATGATATTATTACGTGCATGATGGTGCATGATTGATTGATTCGTTCGGTGCATGTGGCTTGGACTGTTGTGTCTGTTCTGCACACAGACATCTTGATGATGATGATGATGATGTAATGCTAGCCGGCAGTTCACCTCTCAAGCGGACACGCAGCCTCGGCCGCCTCTCGCGCCGGTGGCTCACCCGACATGGGTTAATTTCTAAAGGCACAAAGCCAAAAGATGATAGCTTGAGGTAGGTAGACAGTTCAGGTTGGTTGTGTGAAAAGTCTTATGCAGCCCTCTTTGTAGTGGTCACGTGATGCATTGCATTGTGTCTGTCTGTCTGTCCATCTGTTTACTTGCTGCGTGTGACTTAACAGAAGTCCTGAGAAGTTCAGAATTAACCCTTTAGTGGGCACATTAAAGCCACAGAGCAGTGGACCATTATGCGGCAATACGGTGATTAGTATACTGGCCATTGATGGGTAGGCTGCTACATTGACTGAGCGGCCAGGGCGGGCTGCGGCCCCTCCTATTCCCCTCCTCGCTGTACGAAATATAACAGCCCACCTATTAACGGCCAGTGTACCAACTTCGTATTATTTGATGTGGCACTGTTGTTACATTTGCACTCTAAAGGTTTATTAGAACAAATTTGTGTCACACGTTTGAGATCTAAAGGTCAGTTGTCAAAATCATAATAGTCTTACACTTCCAAATTTGCTGGGAGGGTGGCAGATCATGCCAGCCATTGCTGGTCTGGCTTGCAAATCATGCCAGCCATTGCTGGTCTGGCTTGCAGATCATGCCAGCCATTGCTGGTCTGGCTTGCAGATCATGCCAGCCATTGCTGGTCTGGCTTGCAGATCATGCCAGCCATTGCTGGTCTGGCTTGCAGATCATGCCAGCCATTGCTGGTCTGGCTTATTGTTACAGTGACAACAGTGCAAGGCTGTGGAGCTGAAGCTGACTCATATCTACATCACCCTTTCTTTCCACCTTCGCACAGACAGCTTGAGATGCTGTTTAAAGGCGTTTCTGTTTTAGAAATACTACACTGTAGTGCATTTAGTGCATTAGAAGTTATATGATTTATTGAACTTGACAAATTGACTGCTTGCTTACATACTTCATTACTTTATATCAATAGTTGATGGCAATTAGTCATTGACGGATTCACGTCAAACTTGGTTTGCAAGAATCCAATTGAAATCGTCTTTACTCATTCTTTTACTTCTCTCTCACAGTTACGGATTGTCAGGACGCTTGAGTGTTGTGGTAACTGTTGTCTGCTTATATGTTACAAACTGATCATAAAATTGTGTTGTCGGACTTCTGTTCATTATTTTATTGATAATTTGCAGTTACAAGCTTCATATCTCACTATGCTTTGTTTATTGCTGCCAGTTATTCTCTGTTTGTAGATACAGTCTGCTTTTCTATTACGGTAGTTGCTTTCCGTATTTCAAATGCTGTTTGCTTTATGTCGTAATTTTTCCAATAGTTTTTGTTAATTTAAGTGGAATTTATGGCCATTTCAGTTAACAGTCGACTCATGCCTTTTGTTGAACACCAACATGGCTGTTGATTGTGATTTATTGTTGAAGAGTTCCTTTATTTATATGAGTTCAGTGGAGCTCAGTTTATTACATATAATACATGCACTGGTCCATGGCCTTAACACTGTACAGCCTGGCTACATTACCTGCATGTAATGATAAGTGATATGATAATCACACCAACAGTGCAGTAGTGTGTGTACAGGTGAAAGCTAATATAGTTAATATCAGATTACAGTTTATGGTACATGTCAACAGTTGGAGCTTTACAGCATACTAATAGTTGGTGTCATGCTTCGCAAGTGTAAGTTGTTAATTGAAATTTTGGTAATATGCATCTCCAATATAGAGAATGTTGTGCGTGTGTCCAGTGAGCTACTGTCAATCCAAGTCCGATCGTCTCACTCCCATGAATCTCTATGTCCATCTCCACC
>Ga0209149_1001232_pt1 | contig 12595 bp, 4 predicted proteins | sample WorMetTyACAVOLI2_FD_187423 | JGI IMG/M metagenome (GOLD analysis project Ga0209149, IMG submission 187423) | Marine gutless worms symbiont microbial communities from Max Planck institute for Marine Microbiology, Germany - Olavius algarvensis... ... | reverse complement strand
TCACATTGTCGAATCCTGTCCCCTGACAAAACTGAATGGCGGCTTATCTCGGCTACACTCTGCGGATGAGGACGCTGTTTCGTGGCTGACCAATTATGGTAAATGACACGCATACGAGAAGAAGAAGAAGACTGACTGAATTCAGCTGTCTTGTTGTGTGACTACCCCTTTACCTCTACTTGGACATATCTGAGATGTGATGTTGGTCTGGAGGAAGGGGAATATTAAGAAAACTGTCTCTGTGCTACAGTGTTGTGTACTGTTATAGCGCTGCACAAAGGTACGAGCAGTTCTTACAGGTCGGTCGACTATATCGGGCTTTGATCTCGCTTGGTTTAGCTCTCTATCATTCGATCTTCATGGTGCTATCTATATACACACATGTAGTAATTTTTTTTGGTTACATCTTCTTTAACTTTTAGGGAGCTAAGCCTGGCGGGATCGGCCCATGACCTGGTTGACTAACCAATGTTGTCGTTTGGTGCTCTGACACTGTTGGTTGGGTCACGTGACCTGTAAAACGTCTACGAAACGACCTATAATGTGTCGAGTGGGACGTTAAACCCTACATATGTTGTTGTGTGTCAGACACGGATCTGACGTCACCAGTGATGACGTCATCGTCAGCTGGTTCGGTGTCGGTGATGAAGAGTGGACCTGATGACAGTGTCGCGTGTCGCCAGCCGCCGCCAGTCGTGTTTGGTGACCTGCTGTCGTCAATGCACCGCGAGGTGGAGTCGACACTGCGACAGTTTGCCAACAGCGACACTGTGACAGTCGCAGCGACGTCGTCATCGTCGACACCACTGACAAGTGGCACGAAACTACGTGATGTCTGCAATGCGATTATTGTACATGCGCTGCGACAGAGTGACGGCACACAGAATGAAACGTACACTGCCGTGTCTGAAGACCAGCGACCGGCAGGCTGTGGCAGTCTCGATGCACTGTCACGCATGAGTTATTCCGAGTCACGCATGATTGATTCCAAGTCACAGTCAACTGATTGCAGTACTCCACAGACAAGTTCACAGCTGCCGCTCAGTCAATCAGAGTTATGTGTCGTCGAGTGCAACAACTCGCAGCAGAGTTCACGCTTGAGTGACTTAAGTACTTCGACGCTGAGCAGCTCTAGACCGTGCGTGATTGATTCTCTGTCACGCTTGACTGATTTAACTAAATATTCACAACAGAAACAGTTTGACGAATCAAACTTTCATTTTATTGATACAAACAGTCAACAGCTGGAGTCGCAGTTGAGTGAACCAGTGTCACGCTCAACTGACTGCAAGCCACACGTGATGGATTCGAGTCAGTGTTCTCAGTCACGGTTGAGTGACTCCACTTCACAGATTACGGATTTGAAGAACGAACAGTCAGAGTTGGAAGAGACAGGCTCAGAGGCATGCTTGGGTGAATCCAAGTCGTGCCTGGTGGATTCACACGTGGAACAGATTTCATCCGATGTCAGTGTGGCCGTTGCCGGTAACAGTACTACTAAGACCACTACTACCTCTGCTGGTGCGGATGGTGGTAGTGATGATGATGGAGGTGTGCAGAAGACCAGCGCTGACGTCTTGAGTCAGGACGCTGACGACGTCGACATAGATCAACCGTTGTGTATTGATTTGAACCGTGACATGTCGCCAGACGACGACGATGCTGTCGTCCAGCAGTGACATCAGTCTCCTCTGACACCACAGTCCTGTCAACTCACCTGTCAACCATGGAGAAGACTGTCAGTGTCACCCTGGCGGACAAGAAGTATTTGTATGATGATACCACTGGCTTTCAGAGGCTCGTCATCCCAGCTCCAACAGTCCTTGAAGGTTTGCTGATGGAGACGTTTGGACTACAGTTGAGCCTCATTGGCATGAATCACAGACTCGTCAAATGCTGTATGGCCGGTAGTTGTGTGGCAGGACTTTACCGGCGGTTGTCTGACGTATGACGTTTCCATGTAAACACAGGGCAGCCAGACATGTAGTTCACACACTGCATATGTCTTTGTTCTGTGATGTACTGGCAATGAGTTAACAGCGGGGAATCCAGTCCCAGTATCCTGGCCAAATTTGCCAATCCCAATATTTGATAGATCACGTACAACTTCCTACCAGTCTGTCGTTGTAAGTATAGCTCTGTCTTGCACTAGATATTTGGCATTGAAGAATATTATGACAACATTGAAATCTAGGTTGGGGGTCACACACTGTGTGAATTTATGCCGGGGGCTACAGTCCCTACAAGCCCAAATATGTTGCATTTTGAGGCTGTTTTTCTGCATTCCATATTCCCACCTATCTTTCTTTCCCCCTTCTCGTCCACCCCGCTCCTTCCCTTCCTCGCTCACAGGCACATCATATTAGAGGAATGTCCTTGTTTGATTATCGTTAACTTAGAAGCTTCTAAATGGCTCAAGTTAGAGGCTTGCAGTCATCAACGGAAATGTTGCTCTTGAAAAGGAGGTGAGGATGCTGCACGTAGTTTAAACTGCCGCCATGTATGCCGGGCATGCATCTTGCTGACGCACTTGTTAATCTGATGATCACTGTGTCATTGTGTTTACCTGTGTTAAATGCTTGCACTCAACTTGTTTCCTGGTCACGTAGCCACACCATTCTGGTTTTTTCATACCAAACTGTATGGTAATAGTCCGACGGAACCCCACTAACGGGGGCGTCGAGTGCATGGGTATGAAAACATCATGATTTTAGACCAATATCTCTCTTTATCTCCGAAATGATACAAGGCAGAGCCATAGTTACTATGAAAGGCAAATAGGAAACCGTACCCAAGCCTTCGAATGGTACCAGTTTAAATGACCTTGAGTGACCTCTAACCAAGATTTCAAGGTCACACCATTATTTAACACTGACTAGCTGAGTAACAGTACGAGATACAGACATAGTTACAATGAAATACTAACAGGAGCTTATGCCGTACTCGAGGCTTTCATTTGAGATGACCTTGAGTGACCTCAAGTGACTTAGTGAAATATTCAGTGAAACGTAGCAGTGCATGGTCTCTCAGCAACAACTGAGTTTCTTGTTGTAATTAGGTGGGTTAGATATTTTTATTCCTGGGCTGTGTCAGTTTTTATGCAGTATCCAACGTAGAAATGTTTTCTGAAATATAACCCAAGCCTAGTAAAACTGAACGGTGAAATGAAATAATAGATTAAAACGTTTATAAGGTTACATTCTTTAACAAATATTTGAATATTCGTATTAACTGAATAATCGTAGATTTGCACTGTTTTGGTATTCTGACTAATGCTGAATGTATATGGTTCTTGATTGCGTGTTGAACTTGTTGCTAGGAGCCTTTTTCAAAGTCCCTAATGTGGGTGGTGAAAAACCCGACTCAAGTCTAAGTTCTGTTTGTTTTGCGGACTAGAGATGGATGGATAATCTGTGTAGTGATGTGTTGATTGCGTGTTGGAAGGCCGTCTTGTGTAATCGTAGAGAAGTGACCAGAAGAGTGAGGCAGATCAGCAGATGCTGAGATGACTAACATTTATGATGTACATTGTCGCAGTGAGTAGTCGATCGTTTCGCATAATAAGCACGTCTGTGAGTTAATAGTGTATCTAATCTGTGTGTGTGTTTGTACTGGTTGATAGAATCATAGTGTGTCATGTGACGTTATATGTGGTTGTGCTGCGATACACTCGACACACAATGTTTGTTGAATTTAATTAATGTTGAACGTCAAGTGTTCGTAATTTTATTACGACTGGAGAGCTATAGACCGCATGCAGTCATATGATTCCTCCACTGCTGCATTTGTCCGATATCCGGTGAACAGGCCCGTAGCCGAAGGGGATTGGACCGGTTGGACGACCCCCTCCTTGGTGCTAAACGGTCACTTTTCCACCGGTTGTTCGAGCGATAAAATCTAGAATATAGTCCATTTATGAAATAGAATTAATAAAATTGAGTAGACATACCATGTAGCATTGTAGATTTGAGCTTTCACCACAAAGTAACATCATAAATCATTAGTATTTTAAAAACTGAGGTTTCCCCTACACAGTGACGCGGAGTTCCAATGTTTACATAGTGCCTACGGTCGGGAGGTCGGGGAAAGTTGGGGAGTTTTAAGAAGTCTGAAAAAGTCATGGAAAGTCAGGTAAAAAGGAGAGGGTCAGGGAAAGTCAGGGAATTTTAAAAGTACCGGAGTGCAAAAGAGTTATAGTGTTCGGCATCTACATTTTAGCCTTAAAATCCGACATCTGAGATGTCAGGCTAAAATGTACCAAATTCAATTTCGGCTGGGGCTCTGCCTCAGACCCCGCTGGAGGAGCTTACAACGCTGCCCCAGACCAATGTAACAAACTTTTGTTGTAGACTTATGCACCTATTATTGTTTTATTGGTATTACGTGTAAAGAAATTAGTCAGGGAAAATGATTCATTTTATCTGGAAAAGTCGGGGAAAATGAATTATGCAAAGTAGTAGGAACCATGTTTTGAAACCCTGAAAAAGGATGTTTTCTATAACAGCAAAAAAGGCGCAGTGAACAAATGGACGAATGAAGATGTCTGTCGACTGTTGAAAGATATTATGAATGAAAAAATGCTGTAACAGTAAAATTCTTAATATATTTGTGTGAAAGTTGTAAGTGAAATCATTAGTGTGAAGTTGTGTCGGTGATCGCATCTGCCTTAGTCTGTGCAGTGAAATTTGTTACTTTATTTGCTTGGCATCTTCACCTGTTTGATATCGCAGCAACACCGATTGACGTCGGTTTGAATATTCTCTTGTATCCTGCTTCCTTGTCTCTATTCCAATTTTGGCTGAAACGTAATAATTTAATCTGTTGTTGGTAATGATTAGTTTCTGTAAATTTCATCAAAATCTGTGCAGTGTTCTTGCAAAGCAGCAGAAATTAGGGATGTGCAGAAAACTGAAATTCGGTTCAGATTCGGTTTTTAGAAAACTAAACCGTCCAAAAATTTGACATTCGTTCAGACAGTTTCGTGACAGAACTGCATGCAATCCGCCATTCAAATAAAAATTGAATAAAAGTAACTTTACTCGCATTAAATGTGCAGATAAAGAACGTTTTAAAACACGACCGCAACAGAGTTTAGCATATAGATTCTAGAATACAATTACATTATTTACTTGTCGTTGTTGTGAGTGACGTCAAATTCATGTCATTCACTGTCGCTGTAATATTTGCTATTACATGAGTAGTAAATAACTAATATCCGAACCGAACCACATTTTTTGGAACCAAACTGAACCGAACTCATTCTGAACCGAATCAAGAGATTTTTTTCAAAAAACAGAACCGAAATAAAAAAATCTATTCCGCACATCCCTAGCAGAAATAGCGATGGCACAGGACAGAAACTGGGATGAACAAGGGAAAAACATAGCGTCTCCGTTGCAGCATAGTGGAGGCATAAAAATGGACACTCGTCTATAATCTAATGCTATAACAGAGCTTCAACTGTCTGTACTTTTGGTGCTGTCTGCAGAAACGTGGCACCATTCACCACCAAATGTAACATGTGCTCGAATGATGCCTGCCAATGATGTGAAACATTGCTTTTATATTATGAAATGGCGATTATGATAAAAAGGAAGATAACGTACAGTATCAGAACTGGTACATATTGTGTACCACAATTGTGCACAGTGATAGGCTATGCACTCACAGCTGCTGGTCACTTACGGTGTAAGAGGTGCAATAGAAATGTCATTTTTGTATTGTATTTTATTGTACATATGAGATCTTACAGATACCGTAGCTGTTGGTTTTGGTTCGGGTTTAATTTTGCATTTTTTTGTTAATCATTGCCAGTTTGTTTTTGTTAGGGTTGGTTTTTTGTGTTTTCTATATTTTCTGTTGGTTGTGTGACTTTGGTTGTGACTATCAGTGGAGTCAGTTATCTGGAAAGGCTCATCTCCAAAATGACCTCGGAGAAATGTGTCGGCATTAACCCTTTCGAGTGCTGAGGCAGTTATAGTGCCACATTGAATGATATAAAGTTAGTACACTGGCCGTTGATGGGTGGGCTGTTACATTTGGTACAGCTAGGAGGGGACTGGGTGGGCTGCAGCCCGACCACGCCCCTCCTCACTGTACCAAATGTAACAGCCCACCCATCAACGGCCAGTGTACCACAAGTGCACTCTACAGCAGTTTGCAGTTGATGGCCAATGATTTGATGATCACGACTGGCCAAAATCAGCCGTGAAGTTGAGTCATTTAACAGAAATACGGCAGTCTGAGAAACTATCACTTACAAAGGCTGTGGCCGGTGCAGGCCCCGAGAGCTGTGGAATAGGCTGGATACATTTCCCTGCTGGGTGGCATAAAAGGCAACTTGAACCAGGCTTTAGCTTTGCTTATGTTTGTGGTTTCAGTAATTGTTGTTTGGGTTTTTATGTTGTAGTTTGGTTGTAGGCACATTTGGTTTTGCTAGCACGAGCCAAGTGACTGGTTAGAAAGTCGGGGTTTTTTTTGCATCAGTCGAGTGATTGGGTGGGATGATCATCTAGGAAATGACCTATAGTGTCGAGTGGGATGTTGAACCCTGCTGAAAAATGTACTGTACTTTACTTCTAAAAGGATGAAAAATTTACTGACAAGAGAGCCACACCACCTGTTGACTGGCATCCAATCTGTGAGCTATTTATGTCACAGCATCAGTGTGAGCTTGGTCCGAGTAAGTAAAAGATATTAATAGTAGTTCTCTATACCAAGTTACCAGTGCTATGTACTTTGTAGCCATTGTCACGGTGTCCTCGTCCTCTGGTTGATGTTGTTAAGTTGTTGGCATTGTTTTGTTGTTGTTCTTGTCGACAAAGATATTGTTTGGTTGTCGAAGTTGCTTTGTGATTCAGTGATTAAATATAAAATATTGATTTTAGTCGAGTGAACAAATCTTAATGTACATACTGATTGCTCTGGCTTGCATGATTATGCAGCTGTGCATAATTATGCAATTTCTTTGCATAATTAATGTAAATTTGCATAAATCTGTATGAAACTGTGAACACAGTAGTACAAACTGTGCTAGAGATAGAGACCTGTGTTGTCGTGTTTAACAGAGCTAACACCAAACTTAATTGTGAATTTGGAAGAAGATATTTTGGGCATTTTCACAGTTTCTTTATAACTCAGAACGTTGCATTTATTTGACTGTCGGAGATGTTTAAGTCACCGGTTTACAATTTCGTGATGTTGGCAGCTGAACTCACAGCCTGTAGTTTGTACGACTCTGCGTTAATTGTAAGACAGCTCGTGTTTGGGCCGACAGCTGACGTTTGTTTCTGTCTGTTTGACAATACTAACATTAATTTTACTGACTGTATAGAGAATTGCACATTAATGCTGCATTGCACAGTGCAACTTGTCTTTGGTTTAAACGAAAGATATTCACCCAGTGTCTTCGTTCATTGCTACAGGGTGCTCGCAGTGGCACTGAATTCAAGGCTGGCCTTGAAAAGTCCTTGAATTTTAGAATACTAAACTACTTTAATTGTTTTGAAGTGTTTTAGAAAAAACAGAGGACAGCCTTGAAAAGTTTGGAATTGGACTATCACCAAACATACTTCTGATGGATGTGGATTAAAAAGTTTACACACATTATATGATTTTAATATCCGTTACTGTATTTCTTTCTGCAGTTGTCATATAATATAATATAATATTACAACAACAAATGCGACAGATCAGTCGGTTTACATGGTCTGTTTTTCTCAAATACCAGTAAAGCTGTATGCAGTGGAATGATAGACTGGCCTTCATTGGCATTGAATTATTGGAACTTCGAAAGGGGTTTGAAATTTTGTAGGACTTTTGATGCAGGAACCATGTTGCTGGGGATTCCAGTCCCTGGATAGTTTCTGAATCCCAGTGGATTCAGTTTGAAGAATTTGGCCGGGATCCTGGGATTCAGAATCCCATCCTGGGATTCAGAATCCATATTCATTGCATAGTGAAACAATTTAAGTTGTCATTTGTCTGGACTGAGACAGCAGACAACTCACAGTAAAGGCACGTAGATAGATGTAGGACCGATGGCGGCGATGCGTCACATGGTGGCAAATGTGACAGACAGCAGACTTGAGTAGACAGACAGACAGACCGACGTGGTCACATAACATCAGTTCTACAGTGTCACTAACATGCAGCAGTAATCAAAATAGTGAACGCAAACAACGTACGTCACTCAGAGGATAATGGCGACATCAAATGTACAAGACTGCACTGACGGCTCACAAGTGTGAAATGTATTATGTGTACACGGTGAACAAGTAGTGAAATATAAACCAATGATTTATTCAATTAATTCCATCTAATCATTTATTCAGTCTGTTTTTTGACAAATAACTAATGTAGGCCTACATTACAGACGTGTGTTTTAGCAGACTACACAAGACCAAAGCGTCATGTCAGTGCTGTTAAAATACATGTATGCTAAACATCCAACTCTGCAACGTCAAACACATTCTCATACAATATTTGAAATGGTCACTTACAGAACATCACAATATAAAAAGTGCCGTATCAAAAACTAAAACCTGCTAACTTTTAAGCTCCAAACATGTCTCGCCAACATACAGCATAAACTCACAAAACGATAACGACAGACATCTCTTGAAATACAGTGTGTTCCCAAATAATGAGACTTGCATAATCTTGAATATCTTGTATAGTGGTAAATGTTGCTATGAAATTTAGCATGTGTTATCCTGATGGCCTTAGCTATTAAATGCATACATAATTTCCCACCTCGCCTTAGTTATATTTCTACACTACCTGACAATACAAAAAAAAACAAAAAGTTATGTTGACTTCCTCTAAATAATGTGAATGGCTCTGAAAAAACTGGTTTCAGTGGGTCTGAAGTGACTCTGAAAACAGCCGGTTAGCCTATGTGGCTAGATCACAGTAGGTGTTCGAAGTGACATCCCTTTGCCTTTACACATGCACGCAGCCATGTTTGCCACTGGTCAACGGCTTCCTCGACGATGCCCTGAGGAATACGGTCCCAGTGTCAGTGAGCCTCTGCTTCAGCTCCTCAATGCCGCAGTTTGGATTTTGTCTAATGTCAGGTAGTGCGGAAACATAACTAAGGTGAGGTGGCTATTATGTGCGCTTTTAATAGCTAAGGCCATCAGGATATCACATGCTAAATTTCATTGCAATAGACATACAACTCTACAAGGTATTCAAGGCTGGCACGCACTGAACGCAATGTCGCTCCACTGAATCACATAGTCACTCACTGGTCCTGTTCTACAACGCAGGATTGAGTAGATTACTGTGATCAGTCTGGCCAGTCCTACGTTGACTGGAGCAACCATCTGAGTGATGCTTTTGTCAAGCACAGCGATTAGAGATCAACAGCAACTAACAGTTGCCAATGACTTAAAAGTTTTGAAGTCAAATTCACCAAACATCAACGACAGTAGATAGACATCTCGGTCTTATCAAATTGAGCAATGCTGCTAAAATAATTAACTGAAGACATAAAAAAATTCAGATACATGTTTTGCTGTTGACGAAATTTATTCTAGACACGTTTTAGCTGGTACGGTTTAGGCTTGTATATCTGTGGTGACCAGGATCAGTCGGAGAAAAATGATCTGCTGAAAAAGAATGCAGCTGCTCCAGTCGCATTTTAGAACGTGGGCAGTATTACGTGGAAGTAGGAAGGTAGGAGACCAGTACTGACAGTTGTACTCGTATATATCCCACTGCAGGAAGCACGTCTGACTGGTCGGTAAGCAGACACGATGCATGATGGACGGCCTTAGTTCTCACGCTGTGGGCCCCAGGGACCAATTTAGCGGCATGTGCACAGAGCCATTAATGACCGACCAGCGCATGCAGCAGGATGCCATCTGTTATCAGCGTCTGACTGCCCACAGTCCAGTGTTGATTCTGACGTCAAGCCTCATCATCTTATCTCTACTCACCTCATTCAGGAGCCCTAACAACACACACACAGTACTCACCGATCGTTTTCAATATGCCGTACTTAACCTAACTCTGACTGTTGCCTTTGTAAGATGTGTTTAAAATGGTCAAAGATTCAACAAAATTTAGTTACAACATCGTTTCTGAAATACAAACACCGTCACCAGAAAAGTCAACCACGCGATGGGCAAAAAATAAGTTTAAAATATAATTTAGTTTGGGTCCAGTTTGTGGTTGGAGTGCTGTCATTGTCATATACATGGTGGCACACGTGACACATGATAGGACTGGCAACACGCCACTCGAATGACAGGATGTATGCTACACTGTGTAGTAATTCACAATGTTGACGTCACAAATGATAATGCTGGGCGACTAAGTAACCACATCAGTCATATGAAATTGGTGGGGGGGGGGGTTACATGCAAAGTTGCAAACGGTAGAATTTTTTTCCTATCGTAGAAAGTAATGTGACTATTTTCTACGTCTGCTACCCAGGCATGCCTCTTTTTTCTCTTTCTCCTATGGGACGGGAAATGCTCCCTTCGCATGCCTGTGCTGAGGCCTGCCTCACAGGCTGGCCCAGTGTGTAACCCAGTGGATTAGTGTAGCATTTCGCAACACCATCAGGCTAGCCAAATGGTGTGTGTAGTGTAGTTGTTGCGTGACCTCCCTTTAGAGAGAGGTTTGTATAAGGGTTAAGGAAGGGAACAGGGAAGTGGAGAGACCTTGTGCCATGATATTTACCCTGCTTGGCCTATAACCACTGTTTCTCTGGCGGCTAATACCTACTGCATGATGGACGGCCTTAGTTCTCGCCCAGACGTGCACCTTGCACCGTGGGCCCCAGGAACCAATTTAGCAGTGCGTGTGCAGAGAGCCTTTAATGACCGACCAGTGCATGCAGCAGGATGCCATCTGTTATCAGTGGTTCAAGCAGCGATTAATACTGAGTTTCTAAATCCAGCATTAGCAAACAGTCACAGATTAAAGAGGACACTGTCGAACCTGTCTCTACTTGCCTGAGATATTATTCTCTGAATATGCACTCTGTTGACCTGTATGCACCAACAAGCCACCGGGGCCCGGATTTGAACTACGGATCTACAGGGCCTGGCGGCCATCAGACATCCAGGCATGTCATGTGACCAAAATACTTGTTACCCGGTACATTATACTGACCACCATTAAAACAATTCACTGACTTTTATTCGGCTGTTATTCGAGTGGTCAGATTTTAAACATAATACTCACAAATTTGAATTTTTTACATACAAAAACTTAAGAAACGTTTCATTCATCTAAGTGGGCATAACCTAAACAGCTAGCAGAGAAATGTTATGCTAGGCTAGAAATGTCTTTCTCACTGTTAGAAGCGAGTTAAATTGGTTTTGCTGTTAAATTCTATCATATAAATAAGCGTATTTGACCGACCTCACGCATATTTTGAGAATTCCACTGTTTTACGTGCTATCCAACCACAGGCAGAAACCATGGCTAGCCGAGGCTGGCAAGCCGCCCTGACTAGCCTGCCGGGTAGCCATGGTGGCTGGCTAGCAAACTATCAAGCCGCCGTGGCTGGCTAGCCAGCTGCAAGGATGACAAGCCAGTGCAGCTTTGGTAATACACCCATCCTCCGTTTAATAAGAGAATCAGTTTAACTGATAAAAACCCATTGAAACTCGCAAACCAAACAATACAACTAATGATGAGCTGAAGACCTGGCAAACGTGACGACGGAGATGAAAGCAAAGATGACTTCGAAGGCGAGGAACGTCATCTCGACGAAGATAAGCGCCGCCTCGAGCCACAAGACGTACGTCTGCCACAGCAGCAGGTACAGCGCTCCGACGAACACAGCGAGTATCAGCAGTAGCGATAGGACCGACGCGGTCACTCGCTCTGTGAGGTTGCCTTGTTGGCCTGACACAGACAGACAGGCAGACACTGTCAGACAGACAGATAGACAGACAAGACACACAGGTACAAATCCAATCCAATATTCGTTTATTAAAAAGATGACAAAACGCACCTAGGACAAAAGGAACTACAAACATGCATGATGAGATGATAAAATACAAACAGAAGTTAAAAATAAACGAGCGAGACATACATGTATAGTTAATACACTGAGTGAAGCAGTCACATGTTTGTCTCCACGTGACATGACACTTGACATCCACGCATGTCAACAGCGACATATAGTGAGATAAACACTTAGCGTGGTCGAGGCGGGTAACGCCATGACCCCCAGTACGCCAGTGACCCGAACTGCCGACGGTGTACTGTACATTCTTACAGGGGCGATGGAACAATACCGACTATGCGTAATAATTAGTTCACAGAAAACCATCAATCTGTGAAAGAAACTGTAATTTTTTGACAATTGGGGGCCCGTGTACAAAAACCTGGGGACCACACGGGCCCCCTAAAGTATATGCCGTAAAGTTTTGTCGTGGGCCCGTATTATACATGTCAGTATATGACACTTGACGGTAAAGATCCGAGTTTGGCAGCTAACTATCGCCCAATCTCACTGCTGAGTGTGTGTTACAAGCTCCTGGAGCGTCTTGCACTCCAGCGCATTTCTCCCACAGTCGAAGGTTTACTCAGTCCAGACCAGGCTGGTTTCCGGAAAGGCCGAAGCACT
>Ga0209149_1001231_pt1 | contig 12595 bp, 6 predicted proteins | sample WorMetTyACAVOLI2_FD_187423 | JGI IMG/M metagenome (GOLD analysis project Ga0209149, IMG submission 187423) | Marine gutless worms symbiont microbial communities from Max Planck institute for Marine Microbiology, Germany - Olavius algarvensis... ... | reverse complement strand
CACCGGACTTCGGTGTTAACTTCGGTTTTAACTCGAGTTAACACCGAAGTCCGGTGTAAAACTTTGGTGTTACACCGGATTTAAGTGCCACTTGCATTTCTGCAAGTGTTAACTCGTAGTTCGGTGTAAAACTTAGGTTTTAAACTTCGGTGTTAACGAAAGATAAAGTGACCCATTGTATTTTAAATTTTAATTTGTTGCACAGTACATTAGACAAGATTCGGCTTTAGATGATAAAATGTGCGGCAGCATGGCACGTGTATTTAGTGGCTCAAATACACATACTGTGTATGTGCCAGATATCTGTTGTGTTAAATTACTGACAGAAAATGCAACAAAGTGTGTGATTTGAAAGTTTAAATTAATTGTATCTAGTGGTTGTGTACCATTGTGATGGTGCACAATGGTATGAGAAGTTCTTACAGGTCAGTCGAATGGATCTGGCTTTGAACTTGCTTGGTTTAGGTTTATCTTGCAAGTGCCTCTGTATCTTCATTCTTCATGGTTGATATATTTGATTTTTTTTACATTCTTTACCTCTTGATGAGCTCAGCCTGGTGGGATTGGCCTTGACCTGGTTGACTAAACATTGTCCTTCAGTGCTGTGACACTGTTGGTTGGATTATCTTAACCCATAACCCATAAGATCATACAGTGTGTTGAGTGGGATGTTAAACCCTGCTGTACCATACCATACCATACTTGTGAAATTATTGTATAATTGTCATCCCAATCTATGATAGACACCGTCAAGTGTTGTAAATGAAGTCAGGTGCCTCAGTGTTATCGTCGGCATACGGAGGTCGTGCTGGGTTGAACTAGACTCCCTGGGCTACCCAGTGGTGATCCTTCAGTCATTACTTGGATGCATTACCAGCTGGGTAATGACTGTGTAGAGCCTTCTGCATAGCTGTGTGCTGTGCTGCTGCCGATAAAAACTGATGTTATTGTTATCAATGGTCAGTACTTCACAGTACATTTATATGATGTAGCTAATTTGTTTATAATTCTAACACTTTAGGACCTAATTTTCGTATCTGTTTTAATACCAAACTTGCAAATGTTGTATACTTTGTGGTGGCATATTTTACTGATTATTGACAACAGAAGTTATTATTTTTTGATATAAAGTATTGTTGTGTGTCATACTAGCTTATTTCATTCCAAAAATTGCATATATTTGGTGAATCTGGTGACATTACTAAATGTTCAGTTGTGAGGTTGTTCGTGAGAGCTCCGTGTAACTGGTGTTACGTTGGTTGTGCTGCAGATGTCGACGATATAAAGTACGTCATAAACTTTGACTATCCCAACTCTTCGGAGGATTACGTTCATCGTATTGGGCGCACGGCACGAGCATCAAAGCGTGGAACGTCGTACACGTTCTTCACAGTCGCAAATGCACGTCAGTCGAAGGACCTGATTGAAGTGTTGAAAGAAGCCAAACAGCAAGTCAATCCTAAGCTTATGCAGCTCCAAGGAGTTGCATCAGCCTTCACTGGACGATGTAATCTTTATCTTTACGTTGTTTTCTTCTGTGATCTCTTTTATACTGTGATACATGTACGAGCATTTTTATTTCCATTTTATGTTTAATTTTTCTTGCCTGTCACTGCTAGACTTGTTGACCTCAGTAGACTAACAGCTGACTTGGTCTTCATAGAAACATAGCGTCGTCATTCACATTGGCCTGTGTGGAGTGGGTCTGTGAGGCCAGTTGACATGGCCGTCACTGAATGGTCATGAGTGATGATCCAGTTTTGGTAATTCTGATAGTACAGATGTAGTACCTCCCTAACAACCGGATATAGCAGTAGTGTACTGCTTCCATGTGCAATCTACATGTAATTTTGGCATTTGCTATTGCAAGTCAAGGTCACAGATTGAAGTGGTAGGTTATGTGAGTGCAAAAATGTCCGAGTGTTCAGTATATGACTAGTTTGTCTGCTTGGTGTGTCCCGTAAATGTTCTATGAACTCTTGTTTGCTCTGCTGTTGCGTGCAGCCAGCGAAGCTTACAGTATACGTGACTGATGTCTAGATGGATGTCTGTCGTCAAACATCTTTTAAATCGCTACTCCTCCTACAGTTTTCTCTGACTCTCACGAAACGTGCCATTACCCACAAGACCGTGGAACAGATTTTCGAAGTTTTGCTTTTAAAATTTTTGGCGAATTTTTAAAATTTTAAAGTAGTAGAGCTATTTAGGCCAACAGGCCTCTGGTTAATAATAGCCAAAGCACCAGGAAAGTAAGTAATTAACCATAAATAAATAAATAGAATTAGTGAGGTTCATTAGAATGCCCCATAAGCATGACTGAGAGATGAATCAGAGTCAGTCAGGGACCAGGAAAACTGTCGAGCCTGTAAAAATCCTGAGGCAGTGATCTCTAAATGTGGCCCGCTTTTAGTGACTTAGTGGTAGTGCCGTCAGTTAGAGCTTTACCTGGTTGGTTACTATCATGGTTGTGGGGTTCAAATCTCTGATCTGGTCAGACAATTTTTGTCCAGATTATTAGTGCAGATGCTTTGAGATTAAGTTGTTAGACAGGCAAGAGAGTTCAGTGGTCGCCTGTATATCTGTGACTGTTGATGGCTTTTTTAAATAGTTGTGTTTAAACACTATCAAGATTGGGTGTCATTTAAAATCAGATATGACATTGTGTTGCTGTGGACCTTATGTAGGTCAGCCATGCCAACATTCTGAACTGAGCTAGGCAGTCCAGGGTGATGCAAGAGTTATCCTGGCCTGTGTGAGCCTCAATGTATGATCCCCTGAAGGAAAGAAACGAATCTTTAGAGGTTTACCTGGTGACTTTTGGGAAGCTGAGCTAACCTGTAACGAAGGCTGATTACAGTGTATGCATAATGTATTAAATATATTAAATTTGAAAGTGGACAGATGATGTGTTGATAACGTATGCAGCACGGACTGGCCGGCGTGAACGTGGTGGTGGTTTTGGAGGTGGACTGGGTGGTATGTCAAGAGGAGGTGTGTCACGAGGTGGTGCATCGAGAGGAGGTGCATCACGAGGTGGTGGAAGGATTGGATCCATGGGTCGTGGCATTGGTGCTCGGCCGTCTCAGCCATCAGCTATGCGCAGTGTAGTTGGCAGCTACACGGCTCCGCCGCCACTATCCGGATTTTCTCACGGTGCACATTACTAGATGACCATCACCAGCAGTCGTTAGTCAACTAGATGCATGAACTGTATCGCTGCTGTGAACTGTCAGACCACGCGTGACGTTTTGTTCGTTAACTATGTTGTGTGCCATGTCATAAAAACTAATATTGGCTGCAGTATTGAAAGCAAGGACCTTGCTATATGTCCGGTGCAGCAAAAATGAATGCTACTGTCTACTGAGCAGATACTAGCAGATGTACAGTATGCTGGCCAGTGAAGTGAACTTACTGTTGTATAGTTTTTATGAGTGGCAGCATAAGCATAGCTATGCAGAGTGCATACTAGTGACTAGCATGCCTATCTATCTGTCACATGCAGGTGTTGACTCAAAACTGATGACAGTAGGATCGTCATCATCATGATCTTTATTTAAGGTTGACAAACTGCAAACAGTACAAATAGTTTTTAGAATAAAAATTAAATAGATAAAATTTACATAATATATGCGGTTTCACAGTCGGGTAGCCCATAGACTCTAGTTTTTTGGAGGCCAAATTTTGTATGGTAGGGGAATCTAGGCCGAACCCTAGTTGGGTAGCCCAGGGAGTCCAGTTCGTCACATCACAGGTGTTGTTAACCCAGTGTGACATCAGTGGTCGTTGATAACGCTGAGCGCCTGACTTCATTAACAACACTTAGTCTAACGGTCACTGTCATAAATGGAGATGCTAATTTCACAGTCCTTATCAACCATTGTGTAACAAAATTTTCAAATGGCAAAAGTCTGTAATGTTTTCTGTAAGTAAGTAATGTAACATAATAGATGCCGAGTAGCACATGATGCTGGTGAACAAAAGGTTACCACTAAATGCATATGCTGCCAGCCTGCCATGCATACTGTTGGCCGCTGCCGAATCTCTTAAACATTGTCATTGCCACTGTGCTTGTGTTATTGTCATGTATCTAAACAGTACAGGACTATTCTGGTTTCACAGCAGATGGTATGTGTCGTTTTATTGATTATTATGTGGCCCTGTCTATAGGAGTCAACATTACAGGTTGCTTCCTGTTTGTCCATATCCAGATTTCTGTCATGTGTCTGCTGTAAGCCAGTAATAAAAAAGCTCCAGCAAGCACAAAATGACCCATGTCACTAGAAACCATAAGACAGAATTAAGGTCACAAGACTGCATAATGTGCTGGTAACAACTGTGTCACAAGTTCTGCTGTAGGAAATGCCATATAAAATTCAGACTTGCTACACACAGAGCATTGTAAGCTTCTGCATTATCAAGCAGAAGGTCGAAGCCACAAGGTCAACTTTACGACTGCTGTCACTGTCACTGACGAATCAAAAAAACATAGTGACAAATTTTGAATTTGCTACACAGATTTTCACAGTGACTGATATGTGACACCATTTTTTAAATGCCAGGGTAAAGAATGCCAAAAACTTGCACAGTTAAAAGGTCGAGGTCACAGTCAATATATGGTATACCTGGCACATGCATTGGAGTAATTAGAGCGTAGCCCACGAGCTTCAGACTTCATGAGTCAGTCAACAATGACAAGTCGGGGATCAAGAGATGCAACAGGTGAATGCAGTCTTGCAGTAATACGATGGGGACCACGCGTATTGTCGGGTTTTATCTGGTTTAATAAAATGTTAGTGTCTGCTGGTGAAGAGTCATGCTGGCTAATAATTAATGACTGGTACATGATTGACAGCTGTGCCGTACAGTTCTTGATGTACGTCTGTACAGTGTTCATAAAAGTAGTTCATTTGCTTTGTATTTGTATTGTGTAGAATTTTACTTTTAATTACCTGCCCGAGGTTCTACTGGTAGGCAGCTAGTGTTTTACAGTGTATCACACTGTGAATCTGTGGATCAATTTACTTCAAGTAGTGAGCAAATTGTTTATGCATGTCCTTCGATGGCCCCATTACATTTTCATCTCCAGAGGTGAAGGTCAAGGATACAAAATACCTTTTTGTCCATAACCGTGCCATAGATGGTACAACTGACTTAAACTAATGACCAAAGTGTTGCACTCTGATCTCTTGATTGCTGTGCCATGCAGTGAAGATTTTCTTATGTTTTCTGGATTTCCTTCAGATTTTACATCTCGTTGAATGTTTTGATGTTTAATGCACCTGGCTATAAATCAGTAAACTTTCTCACATTCTTGTCTTGTTGCAGTGGCAAGTTACACAGAATGACTAGTGTTACCCTAACTCAGCATCCAGCTGTTGCACATTTAATGACTTTAATGAAACAGGTATACATAAATAATCTTAAAGATGCACACCACATAGTTCATACTATTGAATCATGTCTTTGCATGTTACTGTGCCAAAATATTTGCTATTTCAGAAGTCTAATTTTTACCAGTCGTGAAACCTGTTAAAAGTGCTGTTGCCCACTTTTGAGCAGTATGAGGTCTTAGAATATTAAATAGTCTGAGACTCCAGGCATGTGAAGTCACACACTTCAATGACAGTAACAGATATGAAATAAAATAACATATAGTAAATAACTGGACATAATGTAACACATTTGTGGTCATGTGATCACCTGGAATAGTGTTTTCTGTGTCAGCAGATGTAGACATCAAAACAACAGATGTTGCACTAATGGCAGTGCAACTGAAATTGAAGAACAATTTGATCCTAGTGTCAGAGGCTATCTAAGAACATATCACACACAAAATACATAACTGAGCACACAGGTCAGCCCGTTATGTGTCGTCGACAAAAATAATCAGACGTTTTGTTTGGCAGTGATAACACAAGCTGCAGAATATGAACAATAATTGCTATTATTATTATTAAACAATATACACCATTTGTGGATCATAAAATGACAATGTAACAACTGAACTAATAGTCGGCTGCGTCGAGGACACATCTCGGCTGTTTCAACAAACTGTTTCTATCACTTGGCTAATCCTTCCATCACCTGGCTAATCCTTCTATTCTCGTTAATAGGCATCTTGCATTATCAAAAACACTGTCATGCTCATCACTTTCTGTGCATTATCTCTACCACGAGGATACAATTTCTTGTCTACAATGACGATTACAAACTTGGTACCCGACTTGTAAGGGCATAACACAGCATGGTCGCTTTCACAGTATTACAACAGGCTGAGTAAGATCAACCTGTCTACTAACAACAGGGTGACCCTTGTCTGGAAAACTGGAAATGTCGGGGAATTTGACAGCTGTCAGGGAAATGTCAGGGATTTCCTAAAAGTCAGGGAAGTCTCCAGGGAAAAATCTAAAGTGGCCTAAAGCTGTTTATTGTCAGCTGCATATTTGCGTCCATTCTCGACTTTGCTGAGCTTATAAGTGCATTTCGTTTTGGTTTCGGATCATGCACTGTTGCATTCCTACCCCACCACTGACACTAACACTAGTACCGGAATGATATGAGTAACACTTAGTATGGGTAGGAGTGCTGCGAACCGTCGGGGAAATGTCGTGGAATTTCACACTGTCTGGAGAATGGTCACCCTGTAATAATCCTTCCATTATGAAGTAGAAGCATTCAGACATTGTAAACACACACTAGTGAGTGGCACCATCACAATTAATTAATATGGACACATTGGTAATGCCTTATTTCACAAGCAGGATCCAAATAACCCCCAAAACTAATCGTCATTTTACTGAAAATTCAACTTTTTGAGTAATTATGCTGACAAATCATAACAAAGCTAGGTAAAAGCACCAACTTCCTTGACAAAAGTCAACAGTGAAATCAGAAAAACAGGCAATTTTGCAGCAATTGAAAAAGGATTTGTACGTAGAACAAATGACTATAGAACAATAACACAAGCACCTCTGTATCTTCGGACCTAAAGGCGCTATTTAAATCCGTTATTGTTATTATTATTATTATTATTGACTACCAGCACCAGGCATATCATGTGCCATGTTTGAAGTCGTCCAGTCACAGTTAACAGTAAACATGAGACCAAAGTCAACTTCATAGAAAACTTCTTCACAGGTTCACAGGTATTTTGACATACAAAACCTAACATTGAAGCATTTTAGCTGATTATAATGATGTCCAAAGTGTAGGCCTATATGATAGAGCAAAGCCTCAACAGCTGCGACAGATCATGATGCACCACAAAACCAATACACTGACAAACAGTAGATTGAGATGTGTTTCAAGAATTTGCTAAGGCACATCTGGAATGTACGTATACATCACAATGTACCATGTAATCGTTATGAAAAGCGATTGTGATATATAAATTACTTGCAAACCAGAGACCAAAGTTGACAATTTGCTGTTCGAGATCTGACATCTTGCAGTACATTATAACTAGGGCAATTGAGCGATTAATTTTCAATCTCATTAATTATGCGATTAATTATTTTAACCACACATTAATTGTGGTTTAATGCATATTCTGTGTTGTTTGTATGCAGGCATCATCAAACGACTGAAGCCTGTTTTGGAATTATTACTATCATTGCCAAAATGTTGCGCTGTTTATGAGTGTAAAGCATCTATAAGATATGATACAATTATTATCACTCGGCGATTGATTTTTTAATTGTGTTAATTTTTTATTCGAAATTTAATTCCTTAACATTTTAATGTGTTTGTTAATGCGTTATTTAACAGCCCTGGTTGTAACATAATGGAATTTATTAATAGACGTATTACAAATTAATATCGCCATTAGATCTTATGTGCCAGAAGCAAATAAAACCAACAACTGTTCAACAACATGTGCACAGAAAGATGCAGGCGTCAATGACTGATAAATGCTGATGTGTTAACTGCTGATATCCTGCGACTCTCGTACAAACTAAAATTAATCAACACTGTAACGTCAAACAAAACAGTCTGATTACACGCAAACTGCAGGTTGATCTCGAGCACAGCCACATTCAAGTACATGAACACAACTTCACACTAACGACACCCGTCATAGTAACACCATATCTCCCATGAATGTAAATTCGGGAAATGCATGTACATGCAACATTGCTTACATATAGCTTAATTTGCTACAGTGCATTAGTAAATTCAACATGGACCCATTCACAAGCATACTGGGCTATTGAATGAATTAATAGCAAATTTCAGTAAAATGCTAGGCCTATTACGCAATATCGAAGACTATTGACAAAACTGCATGTCACATAGGAACCCAATAAAGTATGACAATCAGCATATATGCTGTACATGTCTGCTGCCTTTATACTCCAGATACCAGATGATCCAAAAATGTGCCAAACAGTGAAATTATGAAATAGTTCACTGGGTTTGAATTCAAATAAACAAAACTACATTTTAATGAATAATCAATGATCACTCAACTTATCCTGACAATTTAATTTCAATACAGCACCAAAGCACAAGACAGTCTCACGTGTCAGGTAAGCAAAAAAATGGAAAACGTAATGCTCATGTTTCACCACAACAACAGTGACACGAGTCAAATACAGTCGAACTAGAATCCACATCTTTTGAGCATCAAGCGAAAAGTTCATTACTACAGTATGACCACTACATCATGTTTGGACAAACAGCTGATGTATAAAGGATGACAACGTAAAGTAAAGTAAGTAAGTAAAGTAAGTCTTAAATTTATATAGCGCATTACGCAACGCCTCTAATGAAGTAAGTAAAGTAAGTCTTAAATTTATATAGCGCATTACGCAACGCCTCTAATGTGCTAAGTGTCCAGGTGCATTCCGAAACAGATGCATCTTTAGCGTCTTCCGGAAATTGTCGGCACTTAGCGACGGGTCTCGGAGGTAGCGCATTCCATGTGATCATCTATTTTGCAATATACAGCATCTCACAGAAAGCATCAAATAAAAATGGATGAGCTCAACAACAACACGGTTTGAAAGGCTACAACACAGTGGAAGCAATCACTAGAAGCTGCCAAAAAGCAGAATTGAGATGCAATTCAGGACCTTTTCTCTAAACTCCTACAATGACCATTGATGTAGGCTACGTGATACATTCTGCATTTTTGACATTCAAACCTTCATCAAGTGTTGTCATTGGTAAGTTTTGTCACTCAAAAGTTCTAATTGTTTGTGACTACAGCTACAGTTAACGAGTAATTACACATGAAAACTACAATTTTACATTGCCTGAATTCAGTGCTTAACGTGTCACTGGATGCAAGGGAACCCAGTTCCTGCACCTCCAATCATTGAGCTCCAGCGCTCTCGAACCTCAAATTTCATAAAAGCACTCCGTGGGGGGGGGGGTCCACAACCACCTCTGATTTTCCACTTTAACCACTGCTTGGATTAAAATGCTGTGAATTGTGTGAAATATAGCATATGTTTGAGACTTTTTGGATCATCTGGTACAACACATGCTGGACAGCAGCATTACATGACTCAACTAGACTTTCACACTCCTGCGACTTTGGCATCGTTAACACAATGGAGAATTATTGTAAACAACCAGTTCCCAGCATTGCACTCTGTTTATAACAGTTGTCAACACCAGCGGTGACATCACGGCATGCTCGCTTTACAACAGTTGCAGTAAGATGCCTGTATTAATATTTCCACATATTTTATAGTTTAAACCCAAATATATCCTCAGGGAGGCATCTGGGGAAGGATCTAAATGTAGCAACACAATCAGTATACCAACTACCCATCGGTGAGACTTGGTCCTGGTGTTGGGGGACAGGTTGGCACGTTAGGGTCAAAAAATTTTTTCTGTCCCCCAAATTTCGAATTTTTTTGGGCATGGACACATTGCCTTTTCGTGAGTAAAAGTTGTGTCAGTTAAGGACGACATAGTATCGTATTGTTATAATGTTATGAACCAATCTACCTACTAATGGGTTAAGTACGTGACTGGTAAAACCTTCCAAAGTCACTCAAGGTCATCGGAAATGTCATGGTTCAATAGAGCGCCTACGATTTCCAGAACGTGACAGCCAGACAGACGAACAGAATTCCTGTATCAATAGCATTGCTGAGCATCAACATCAATTTTCAGATGCGGTCACAGTCTAGAAGCCTCGGGACACGGATTTTACGGTTCAATCGTGAAACGCAGTTTACAAAAACAGTGCAATTTATAATGATATTTACTAAATATTGGGGGATATAAGCACCTCCGGGCACCCAACTCAATTTGTCAGGGGGACCATACCCCGCTGCCCCCGCCCCCCTAAGTCTCCACCAGTGCAACTTCCTGATAGTTTTCCGTTGTAACTGTGGGTCTGTCTTGCTCAGTTTTCAAGATATTACCACAGGACGGACAAGAGACAGACAATGGCAACCATCACATATCTGGCCCTTAAGGTGAGCCAGCAATGAATATCTAAACGTTGACATTAATTTATGATCCACTACTGATTAACTTCACATACAATATAAAAATAAGCGGAAGTACAATGAAAGTTGTGCCGATGACAATAGCCCACCAGCGTATTCTGGTCCACAACGGCACGCTTTCCTGTCTTCGAGGATGCATAGTAACACGACTACGAGCACTATGATGTAATGTCCTAGATGATTCGACAGCTGACACGACTGTTCGAACATTGCTGTCGACGGCATGAAGATGTTTTAGAGCTCGTCGCGCCTGCTTGCTCAGGTGGTTGCCATCATGGGGGTCTGTGGGCCGCAGAAGAGGTTGTTGTAGACTGTTTGCTGATTCACTGACATCATCATCATCGTCTACTACTTCATTATCACTTGATTCAGTGCCGCTTACTTCTGCCACTCCTGCTCATGCCCATAACGACTGTTCATAATGTATCAATATATACCAAGTGACACAGAAAAAAGTGGACCATCATGCAGTCTGTGAATATAATTTACATAAATTGTTGCTCAACAATGGTTTCATTCTTGTACAATGTAGATGCCAGGATCCGGAAATGATAAAGAAATATAATAATATTATTTGCAATATTGTTCACGTTAAATATTATTTGTGACGTCATTCATGATTTCATATGTTTGAGTCGGCCGGATTTCACTGAGTGGGCAATCGAACCGTTTCGGAAACGACTGGCTTCAGTCATTGCAGCAAAGAGTGGACATATTCAACAACATTCTGATTAATGTTTTAGCTACTGTAGATATGTAGAAATTTTTAGTATGTGTATGGTATACACGTACACGTTGTAGGCAGTCAAACGAAATGGTCCACTTTTTATACGCCACCCTGTACTATGTATCAAAAAAACATGCCACTACATCTTCGACTGCAATTTGATCAAGAATTGTCCGATTTACAAGACTACAGGGTGGCTCAAATTAAAATACCCCACCGGACAAAATGCTATTTCTCGACAACCATGTGACATTTTATACCCAAATTTCTTAGTTTATGTGGGAGAGATCCTGCTACAATTCTGAAATTTAAAAAAAATTATTTTAGTTTTCTTCAAAGTTATGGCTATGTAAATAGTCTATGCCACATTTTCAATTCTGCACGGAATAATCAACATCAACTTGTAATTTTCATTCACATCACGGTTTCTGTGGGCGTCTGTTTCGGTGCATTTAATTCCAGACAAGACCAAAGTGAATGCTAAACTTTATGTTGAAACCCTGTTGCCGGAACTTGTTCAAGATTGCAGATCTGTTTTGCCATCTGGCTTCATCTTCCAACAGGATGGTGCACCTGCGAACACGGCAAAGCTGGCTAAGACTGGATTGCTACCAACTGCAGTGAATTCACTGGTAAACATGAATGGCCTGCGAACTTGCCTGACCTCAACCCTCTGGACTACCATGTCTGGAGAGCTATGCTTGAATGCTACAAGTCATTTCAACCCAAGCCGGAGAACATCGATGAGCTCGAGAAAGTTCTGCAGTTGATATGGGACCAGCTGCCATGCACAACACTCGATCAACAAAGCCATACTGAGCTTCCTGAAAGAACTTCAGGCTTGTGTGAAAGCTGGTGGTGGACACTTCGAACATAAGCTAAAATCCAGTTGTGAGAGTTTGGTATTTGTAATAACCATCAATGTTTCTTGACAATGAAAATTACAAGTTGCTGTCAATTATTCAGTGCAGAATTGAAAATATGGCATAGAATATTTATACAGCCATAACTTTGGAGAAAACCATAACTTTGGAGAAAACTAAAATAATTTGTAAAAAAAAATTCAGAATTGTAGCAGGATCTCCCACATAAACCACGAAATTTGGGTATATATCACACAGTTGTCGAGAAATTGCACTTTGTCCGGTGGGGTATGTTAATTTGAGCCACCCTGTATAGCCTATATACCCTTCAACTCGCCGTTCAACCATCGGTGACCGTGCGTTCGCTGTTGCCGGTCCACGAGCGTAGAACAGCCTACCATCTGACATTCGAACATCTACACCATCATTCGACACTTTTAAGAAACATCTGAAATCCTACCTCTTTCAACTGTCTTTTTCCAGCCTGTAGAGCTTGTGACTACGTGTACATTGACTATGTTAGGCGCTCTAGAAGT
>Ga0209149_1001229_pt1 | contig 12596 bp, 9 predicted proteins | sample WorMetTyACAVOLI2_FD_187423 | JGI IMG/M metagenome (GOLD analysis project Ga0209149, IMG submission 187423) | Marine gutless worms symbiont microbial communities from Max Planck institute for Marine Microbiology, Germany - Olavius algarvensis... ... | reverse complement strand
TTGAACGTCAACCGTATTCGATAACGTCCTACTCAGTCAATTCGGGTTTGACTGAGTGGATTAAGACTGTACCTACGGTCGGATAGAGATAAAACTCTACACTGAAGTCAATGTCCGCGTGAAGCCAACTCATATCTCTAGTACGAGGCCTATTTCTCAGCCGGCGTCGGCTGGCGGCTGCTGCTCCCACTGAATGCTGATGACGACGCGTAGAAGAAACTTATCAAGCGACCGATTTCAGGTCACGACCTGATGTTGCAAGCAGGTCTTTGACACCACGCGGGGTAGCGACGCCGGTGCCTGCAGGCGGAGCCCCCCTCCTCTGTCGTAAGTCGGCCATCAAACGTCGCACATTATTATTACTGCCAGATAAGACGTCGTACGGTTAGTTGCTAGGATCGTAAATTACGGGTGTACAGAATGAAACCGAGCGTGTGAAGAGAACTGAGATGATGATAGCAGCTCTGTAGGACGAAAACTCGAGAGTCGCCAGCATAAATTTTGTCTATCCACTGAACACTGTATGCCATGTCTCCTCCAGCAGTACACTCTATGCGTGTTAACCCTTAAGAGACCAGAGACAATTACAGGGCCACATCGAATAAGATGAAGTTAGTACACTGGCCGTTGATGGGTGGGCTGTTACATTTGGTACAGCGAGGAGGGGACTGGGCGGGGCCCCAGCCCGCCCAGGCTCCTCCTCGCTGTACTGAATGTAACAGCCCACCCATCAACGGCCAGTGTACCTATCACCGTATTGCTGTATAATGGTCCGTTGTTCTCCTGTTTTAATGTGGGTATTAAAGGGTTAAATCTGTCAACGTACACAGTCGCACAGTCGACAACTTTACCTTTCTTTTCTACACCAAACTACGAACAAAAAGTTCAGCTGTTGCAAAGAAACCGCGCGACGCTCTATATTATTTAGAAATGTCGTTACGCGTAAAAGCCAGAAAATTGTCCATCTGTCACTTAACAACTTTGTAACTGCGCACAGTGCCTTTTTGTACGGCCTGTTAAACCTTTTCCTTTTCCACGTTTTAACCTTGAATGACCGTGAACAAGGTCGTGTCACAAAACCTTTATATAAATTTATATTCAGTGTACAGTTTTATTAGTGCTATTATAATTATAACTAGTAAACCTACCAACGTTGGAATGACACTTAAAGGTCATTCAAGGTTACCAATCATGCTGCCAATCGACAGACTGCGTACGGCTTGACAAAGAATGACTTCGACTGATAATAATTAGTGTTCCGTAGCAACGATGTGTCTATCTTACATTGTTTCCGAGATATTACGGACTGTTTAACGTCCATAACTTGGTGTGACATTGAATAGTCCTTCGAGTCCCATAAGCCGATTTCGGAGGTTGTGATCGGCTAGCTTAGCATGTGAATCGGCTGGCTAGCCGGCGACATTCGGCTTAAATCAGCTTGCTAGTTTTTCAAATTTGATATTAATCTGACAGATCTTTTCTGCCGCCTGTAACTCACTATTCTCGCAGTCATACGAATTAACCTCGATGATACAGACAACACAGTGTATTCGATTTGCTGAATGCTTCTCGCGCTCTAACTTTCCAACATAAGCAAATCAGTGAACCAAATGCTGGAAAATGTTATTACGAGAACTTTTGGCTATCAACGTTCAGAGTTGGTCAAGATGGACTGGACTAGACTGAATACTGAACATATGTTATTGATGAGTCAAGTAAAAAATTTTCAAACGTTTAAATACAACAGGTGCGATACGCTCGACGGGCTGACCTAGCCGTGGCTGTTGTATTGCTGGCGGCTAGCGATGGCTTAGCACATAACCGGCCGGTTACAACAGTTAAAGTGGTAAGGTAGCAGGGTACCAGCCTAACCGTACTTGCAAGAACTGTACGACTGTAAGATAATGATCAAGAAAAAAACGCAACGTGAAATATGCATCTAACGCCAAATAAAGGTGGAGAAATACACTCGCATTCTCTTCGCAAATCGACATACAAAACACTCACCGGAGATTGTACGTAACTGTAACAAAAGCGGAAATTAGAGAAACGGCAATCTGACAGTAAGCTTTATGCACTGTGTTATCGTGTCGCTGTCGCTTTCATGTCGGCCTGCAGGGCCAGAGCCTTCTACGCTCTTCCGGTTTGCTACGATGCCGCCGAGTATTTCCGGTCGCTGTCAGTTATCGGCCGAGGCGGCGGTGGTGCTATTATCGATCCAACGGCGCACGTACAGGCCTATATGCAACGTTGAGATCGATGTCGACGACGACAATAAGATAACCTGTGTACGATCCCGCAGCCTACGTGAGCGGCCTTGACCCTCACCGTGCCGTAATCATGTCGAAAATGATGAAGAGTGGAGTCGCGATTCTGTCGCGTTATCGCTCAGTGAACTTACTGCGACCTGGAGACATGACCTTGACCTTCGACCTTTTACCAAGTTTAAAGATTCTCTAACCATCCTTTGTCGAGTATCAATGCAGCTTTACCGCGCACCGCATCGCGGTATATGCTATGGCAGTGTCTGCAGTTTGTCTGTCTCTCTGTCCGTCTGTCCACCACATTTATGAAGTGTACGAAAACGGCTAAACCAATCGAACTCGTTTTAACAACGTTCACTTTCGTCCTATCTTGCACTGTGTTGTAAGCGGCGAAGTTCGAGGATACCTATCTTACATTAAAATACGATAGCATCTTCCAAATAATAGTTATATGTATATGGCATGTCATAGACATATTCTATAGACATATAAAGACATACGTACCACACGTGACTGTAGTTTGCGAATCTGAAACTGCCTGTAGAATGTCATAGAATTCGTTTTTTTGTGTGATAAAAGCCTGCGGCTATTCAATACACAGAGTGTATTACACTGCATTGTTATGACAACAAAATTGTATGCATCATTTGTTGTTTACGTGTCCTAAAACAGAATACGTTAAAATACGTAGTAATATTAATCAACTACGTATGACACGTATCCTCAAATTTTGATAAGGAGTCTTTCAAAACAGGCATTTCCCTACCACAAACTTTGACACTGGTCCAATGTTAGGAAATGCACTCGGCCCGATCCGCTGAAATGGTAAACCGACCCCATTCTATACCCGTAAAGGTTAGGTAACTTATGACTATACCCGATACAACGCTCATTCATAATGCAGAGTTAAATCGTGTTACTGTAATAGGCCTAGTACATTTATCTGAATAGGTGAGGTCATTTCAGGTACAACACCATGGCCTATAAAACATGCCTCTTAATATTCGTTCATAAGAATGTTGGCCGATTTTAAAAATTCTTTCACTGTTGGGCTCAGCAGTAAACTGGCAACAAGGCTCCTAAATGTCTCACTAGTCGTGGCTTGTAGGCCTAAAGCTGAACCCATAGATGCACGCATAGACATTCCTGTTTTGCGCGAGGCCACGGCGCCTTGTGACATTTGCTTACAGTTGCGCAGTTTGAAAATCTACTTACTTTCCTACTACTTTGATGCGTATAAACCACAATCGACAAATATGGTGTACACAGGAATTCGCGATTTCAAAAATGCAACTTACGGTCTCAACCGGACTCACATGAAATGTACGTCTACATTTTCCTGACTCAACCCGACGAAATTCATGAGTCGGTCAAACTCTGCCCCTTCGCAGCTGCCGGTCCACGGCTATGAAACTCGCTGCCAAATCAATCTAAGACAGTGTCAGTCTGGAACAATTCAAGCGTTTATTAAAGACATTCCTGTTTTGCGTGAGGCCACGGCGCATTGTGACATTTGCTTACAGTTGCGCAGTTTGAAAATCTACTTACTTTCCTACTTACCCCAAAACTTTACAACAAACTTTGGCTGTATTTTTATTCCATCTCTCTGGTATAAACTTCGTATATAAGAGAATATACGGCGCTTGTACCAAAAATAGGCCGATACACATACAGGGAGCGAGATTTCTATGACAGATGATGAGATTGGGGACCGTGATCACGGAATTATGTAGTTATACGTCATCAGGAAAGCGGTGCAAGTGCTCGGCAGCACGACAGAACATTAGTCAACGTGACGTGACTGAGATTTCAGCTGTTCATTGCGAACAGAACAGCCACGATAAGTGAATTTGGGAACGACTTCGACTGCATGGCGGTCGATGTGAACAGCGCTCGAAGCTCCGACATTCACAGAATTCACCGAAGCCACAAATGCCAATGACAGTTTGGAATCAATTTCTAGATTCATCTTGTCAGCCTCATCCATATCATTCATTTCCCGATTCACCTCTTTATGCACTCGTCAGCTCATCAGCTTCCTTACCACTCTCATCATCCATCACTCTTTCACAACAGGCTGAAACGTATCTTTTCCACGAATCCTCCCCGCCACGGTGTACTGATAAACTCCGGAATGCCTTCTGATTATAGGACTATTTTCGGATTTCTGACGTCCATCGGTTTCTTTTTTAGTTTATTTGTATTCAATTCTCTGTTAGCTTGTTTGCTAGCGGTAGATAACCCTGTATGGTTAAAAGGCGCTATATAAACCCACTTACATATCTACCTACCCACTGTCAGCTTCTGAGCACACGTTAAACAACAGTGTGACATCGTGTCGTATTGAATGTCTAATTAAATGATATGTTATAGTCATATATCTGTCAGTGATTTTCCGTGTGATGGACTAAGCTGGCTACCCGTCAGCTTTTTACTGCACGTTAAATACACAGTATCGTATCGTATCGTAAACACGCTCGAGCGGTACCACTTTCGCTTAGCAAGAATAAACAAAGAAATACAGAAATTCCTCGTCGACATAACGAAATGCTGATACAGGATGTTTCGTGTATGATTTCTACTAAATTCAACTGCCGTCCGAACGGCTCGCAAAGACGCCGATAAGTACATCGTTTTCGCATCAACATTTTGCAATTTCACAAACATCAGCCTTGGAATAAGCGTCGAACCCGAATACTGAATATCACAGACTCGTGCTGTTATACGGGTCGACTTTTACGCTGTGCATTTTTCAATTCAATTTATTTTTATTTTTATTTTTATTTTTGATACGTTCACGACATAATGTTCAGAGTGAGGTAATCGATTTAAAAGTTACTGACGACCAATGCTATCGGACCATTACGTATGTAGCCTATGCGAATGAGTAAGATCCTCGAAGAAACGAGTGCGAGACGCTATATTGAAAAAAAGACTACCGAAGTGATGTATAATATACATGCACACAAGGCCTGCAGTGGTTTCAATTTTGACGTCATCGGCGCCGGTTGGCACGTATATCGAGCGACGCGTGTGCGCCTATAGACAGTTAGACACACATACGTCAGCCGCAGTGCAACTGCCGTATTAGACTACCCGTCCATCTGCCCCGGGGGTGGTCTGTCCCACTATACCATGCCGCGGTCCACCGACCACGACCGCTACATGATCAGCGCCGTGGCAGCGGGCGTCCCGTCTGCGATCGGTCGGCTCAGCGCGCGCCGCGCGGACCACTGCTTTTGCACTGGAATAAGACGCAGTCATCGATCGACGAACAACCGGAAGCAAGCAAGAAACGTCGCAGTGGACGGCGGTGCGCTCGTACGAGCGAGCCGTCGTATGTCGTACGTACGTCGATGTTTATAGGACAGCGAAGAGTGATGACACGGATGATGTTTGCATCGTCGTCTCGGCGCAAAGCTCAGTCCCATTACGAAAGCATCGGCGGCGTAAAGACAGCGTGCGTGGCGGTATCGATCACTGTCACCGAGACAAGCGAACGACCGGCCGAGCCAACGAGCGAGGTGGACGGCGGACGGCGATCTGAACAACAGCGCAGTGACGTAGCCGATGTCACACGGGCATATATGTCATTTACGCGAGCAACAAGCTCGCCCGATCGACTGGCATTAGCTCTTCTAAGCACGTGGCTGCCATGCAGGCGCCGACACCCGCCGACCCGCGACAAAACGTCTCTGCGGTTTTCCATTCAACTCACGCCGTGTCATGTAAATGACCGGATTTGAAGTCTCGTCCATTGCATCGTAGTAGCCGCGCGAAATAGGAAGCGCTCGACATCAGTCGCGTTTATTTTTGGAACTGTTTATCGCCAGCAACTCATCAATCAACGCTCTCGGCGTGAAAGTGTCATATCAATAACATTCTGCACAAATGACGTCGTCACCGGCGAGACTATGATATCACAATTAACAAATAAAAGTTAAAATTATGTGAATACTGTTCTACACGGACAACAATCTTTCGGAGCTAATTAATTATGCATCGGCCGTAGACAGATGCGACAATGCCATAATAATCATATCATTGTTAAAATATAGACTACTGTCCAATGTCCATGGACGCTGCACGATTAGCACCGAACAATGGTCGTATTTTGAATAAACTTATCGATTGATTGTCAGACATTATTAATATAATTGAATCTAGATCAAACCTTTTCTATTTTATTGTTGACGTTTCGGCAACATCTGTTGCCTTTGTCGAAATGACTTCCGGTTCTGATTTTCTCCGCAAGATGTCGCTGTTGCGGAGAAAAGTGCGTCGTAGAGATATGACAAGGTATATGTCCCCGGTCGTATTGTTTGGTATATATTAACCCTCTAACGGTAACGATTTTTACAACCGTTTCTGGTAAACGGGGATATAGGTAATTTTTACTCCTAGGCCATCTTCCGTTCTACTTGACCTATCTTAACAATTCCAACAGCTGTACGTAGGTTATCGATGATGCCCGATTCAATGGTGTTGTCGGATACAATATTTGACGGAAGCTGTTACCGGAAGTAGCATGCATTTCCGGTTCTGCAGCCGACTGAAATGCTTATTCATGCACTTGATAATATCTGTTGCGGTTTGACTCGGCACAAAACCATTCGGTGATCTGAAAATTGTAGATCGAGTCATTATTATTTTTTTTATTTTCCAGTCACGACTTAGTAAATAGTTCTAGTTTGTCAGCCATATCGATTTTAGTATTTCGCGTCAAACGGGGTCAAACTGTACGCGATTAGCCCATCAAATAATGTCGAAATGCAACAAGTAAAACATCTAGGACAACGCTCGACGAAACCGGAAGCAATTATATTTCAGACTGCAAATAAGATAGGTAAGAAATTCAACCGGCTGTATCCATGTTTTCGAGTCAAGCGCTTCACTTGTGGGAGTGTCGGCTGTGCGCCGTCTTGATATACCGAAAACAAGATATACCTGCCAAAACCGGAAGCAGTTATACATCGCACTGTGTATCACATACTGGAGGAACTGTAGTGGCTAATTGGCTATTCCTGTTTACGACCACGGACTGTTCAATTCTGCTAATGTCTATTACATCAGATATCGTGTTGTCACAGAAGTAGCTACGGCGGTCAGCAACCGGAAGTTGTTATGTAGCTCAGCTCATGTAGAAGAAAAACGCCAGCCATACTACCCGTGATGTGGCGGCCATGCTGTTTAATGTTACGTCGTTGTCACTGGAATTACTCCTCTGCGTGTCCCACAACCTGGGATATACGTTGACTCCATTCAATAGGCCGTCCTCAAAAAATGAACGTGTATTCATTGATGATATCTGAAGTAAAACCATTTCCGGTTTTGCAACAGCCATAATGTATTTCCGGTATAATGGTACGTCGAGGAACTTAGAAGATTCTGGCGCCAGTGGACAGGCTGTCCATGAAAACATTGATAGATGCATAGAAATTCCTCCTGTACCAGTGACAAAACATGAGATATAACTACTTCCGGTTTCGCATCGCTATATTTTCACTTCCGTTAAAAGGTATGGTATAGTAGGGTTTAACGACACATTATAGGTCATTTCGTAGACGAACCGGTAAAAGGAGACGTCGCAGACGTCAGAATTTCATGTCTTCAAAAACATAAAAGAAAGTCGCTTACATTTCTCCGATACCTCTCCCGCAACCCGAGATACGATTACTTCCGGTTTGGTGGCCGCTATATGTACTTCCGGTATAGGCAACATCGGACAACGACAAAACTTGTAAGCTGACGCCATTTGACAGGCCGTCCTCAACAATGTGCTTTTATTCAATGGTAATATCTTATCTCAGGACCTGAAGCAAAAACATTTCCGGTTTGACAGCCACCGTGCTTGTATATCCAGTATAATGGTACATCGCGGAGTTAAGATTTTGACGCCACTGGACAAGCCGTCCTTGATAAGATTGACAGAGTCGTTAGAATTTCTGCTGTACCAGTGCCAAAATACGAGATACGAGATATAACTACTTCCGGTTTCGCGTCGCTATATTTGTACTTCCGGTAAAAGTAGACATTGCCATGGACATCGCAGACATCAGAATTTCACGCCTTCGACAAACATAAATAAGTCTCCGAAAATTATCCGATACCCTATCCCGCAACCTGAGATATGATTACTTCCGGTTTGGTGGCCGCTATATCTACTTCCGATATAAGGCAATGACGGGTGGTGTCGATATTAATCATCATCATCGTTTATTTCGCAGAAGCAGCCACATATTAAAAACATCACACAATCAATAAAAAACACTAAAAGAAAAAAAATGAAACACAGCCTATTTACATCTGAACATTTTTCACAAAGTTCAACCAAATCGTTTGTTTAATGTCAAATACTGAGCTGCGTAAAGAACGACTACCATATTTAGAAAAAACAGGCAACAATTGCATCATGTTTTAGTCTACCTAGGACTCTCAACACAATATTTTCACTACTTTGCAACCTTTTGTAAAACACAATAGTTTGCTGATCAACTAAATATGCCACAGGTAAAACCTCACAGTAAAACAACAGCTGTCTCGTCACTCGTGCTCTCCCTCCAACAACAATTAAATTTTTTTTCTAAATTTATTATTCCATACCACATTCAAATGTCGATACTCTGCACATGACAAATTCCAAACTTCACAACCATAGAGAAATGAAGGCACACAATAAGTCTTAACAAGGTGCACACAATAGATTTCATTTCTATTCTTACTAAGAACAGAATATAATATTGTTGAGACCTCCATAACGGAGCAAACGTTAAATCACCAAGATGCAAAGCGGTGTAAGTTGTGAATGAAAAAACAGTAAACGCTCAGAAGCTTCTGATCGCAAATTACTGTTTTTTATTCACAACTTACACCGCTTTGCATCTTGGTGATTTAACGTCTGCTCCGTTCTAAAACTGCATCACAGCAGTCTGAGCGATATGATGTCATTCATTGTCACGCCTGAGCAAACTCAACCTTACACTTTTTGGCCAGTCAAGTTGATCTATGGTTATCTGGGTGCTAATCCAGCTCACGCCGCATTAATTCGCTCCGACATTTTAGAACAGCGCCTTGTATCTAAATTATGAAATACGCTGTTTTGACGACATAACAGAAAACGGATTACATGTACATGACACAGATAACAAGACGACCGTCGGTGATTTCAGTAATTCGTTTTATGCGACAGTGACGAAAACAAGCCCCATCCCTCGGGCTGGACACTTCACGCGGAGGGCGGCGCCGTTGTGCAACTTATACACATAGTTGTTATAACACGCCGTTAACCTTTTAATCGCCACATTAAAACCGCAGAGAAACGGACCATCATAGCAATACAGTGATTGGTACACTGGCCGTTGATGGGTGGGCTGTTACATTTGTTATACTTGAAAAGGAGACTAGGCGGGGGGTCCGCAGCCCGCCCAGGCCCCTCCTCACTGTACCAAATGTAACAGCCCACCCACCAACGGCCAGTGTACCAACTTCGTATTATTCGATGTGGCACTATAATTGCCTTTGGAGTCTAAAGGGTTAAGCAAAACTTACCAAAAACATTGCTTCAGTATGCTTGTGCACAGTTCGAATATTGTATAGCGAAGAAGTTGCGTGTCTACCTTTGTCATATAAAATAAGAAGTCGTAAAATAAAATAAAATAATGAAGATGATCGGTATAATTTCTGAAATTTTGTTTTTTTAGCTTTCTCAACGGCAGTAGTTAGTCTTACACGCACCTGTGAGCGTTTGGTTCAACGAATAATGAACGGAGTTAATGACAGAAGCTCGTATGTCGCGGATCATTAACAACTGAATCAGCAGCGACAAGACTACCGCAGCACGTGACCGACAAGCTCTTCCGGTTGTCGGCAGTCTCGCGAGCTTTACTACTTCCGGTGTCATGTCGTCCACATGTTCGCCGACGTGTGTAGAATCAAACGCGCCTCACTGCGAATCGACTACAGCGAGCATGAGTCTTTGATGCACATAGCAACACTACCGGCACGTCGCAAAGCGTCGTATTACTAATAGTCCGGCGACACGTCTACAGATTCAGCCGACGTGATCCGTATTAACAGATTCGCCGGCGATTAGCATACGACAGTTGGCGAGCATCGCTGACCGACCGTCCGACGGCACGCATCCTACGTCGTCTACTGTCGCTAGCCTCCGCAGCAGCACGACCAGCAGCAGCAACCGAGCCACCGTGTCTCTGCGCCGGCCTTCGTTTGGTCGTCACGGTCACCGCCGGCGCTATTTATATGAATTATCTCGGGGCGCCAGATCTATAGGCCACGCAATTAACTATCGGAGGGACGCTGACCGACGCCGCCGCGCTTGAGTCGTGGCGGCGTCGCGGCGCTCATCTTCAGCCGCATTGTCCTGCTTCTTACTGCTGCCGCTCCCGCTGCTATTAGTCTGACTGGCAGTGTTAACCCTTTTGATTGCATACGCCTCTACTTATCATGATAAGGCAATGCGATGACTGACTAGGGCCAAAATTTACATTACATTACGGGGAATACCGTAGTTACGGATCCGTACCACCTCGATATGATCCCGTAACGTGTTCGCGACACGTCGTGTCGCGAACGCGTCGTGACATAAGAAAACAACGCGACACGGCTTGCCCAAAGAGATGGAATAAAAAATAGAGCAGCGGCTACCGGACTACTTTCGTGCATTTTGATAGTTGAGCGATAATACCGTTGTTTGAACGGAGTTTAGTTTTTTCGCAAGAAACATTGCGCAGCGTGGGCTGCAGAAATAGATAACACGAGATAAAGTATCTTTTCATCGGTGAGTAGAGTTAATGTGCTTTATTACTTGTCATTTCTGCTGATATACTAATACACAACATTAGGCGGTTATCGGGAACGATGCTTGCACACGGCTACCGGTGTGCGATAACGGTGTAGTATTACCATACGGCCAGCCGTGTGATAAACCCTATAACTTCCTAACGCAAACCCTAATCCTAACACTGTCCGTAACCCTAGCCGTGTGCATACAGAGAACACGCATGTGGTAATCACACGGCCAGCCGTGTGTAAAGACTCTCCAATTTAAGTGGTTATAACTGCTTTTAAATAGTGAAATAAATGAATAATACATCGCAAAATCTTCAAACATCAATACGTACAAACGTATTAGTTGGATTGTTTACGTTAGCGTCTTTCTGGAGATGACAGTAAATAGTTCCACTTGAAGCTCAGGTGCCGACAAAACCTGAAAGTCAGGAAAAAATTCCAGATACGCCACTTTGATAGGCACACACTAACCGATTATGCTACGACATAAAACTCAACTTTTTTGCATCTGTTGTTTTTTTCTAACGGGCAAATTGCATTACCGTCAATGGGACTTTTGGCGCCTGACCACCTGCGGCAGGATATCTGTTCACCATATAGGTACCAACCGCATCATCACCCTATATGGATCTATGGATCTTTGGCTGGATGTATTCCTACGCGGTTTTAGCCGCTGCTCTATTTAATATTCCATCTCTCTGGGCTTGCCACACCCGCACGTATAGACCAATCACGTGGCCAGGGGCGGATACAGGAATCTGCGTTAGGGGAGGCATCTCCCTTCCTCTTCCCCCTCCCCTCCACCTCTCCTTCCCCTTTCCTCCCTCCTTTCCCCTCACTTCCCCTCATCTCCCTTCTAATCGTATCCCCTTTCCTTCCCTCCCTTTCCCTCCCCTTAGAAGTAGGCCCCCTGTTTTGCGGCTAAGGGGTATGGGGAGCGCTCAAGCTCTCCCAGCGGGTCCGGGCGGAGCCCGGCCGCCAAACGGTTTTTAGTGAATTGTAGTCAAAAAATCGCGCCTGTAGTAGAAATGCTTACAAAAGATACCAGTACATTATCGATCGCAAAAACGTAATACGTTGTCTTGTACGTCAATCACAACATACCATCTATTGTGAAGTGGGACCCAAAAGTTTTAGTGCTGTTATGGCTAGAAAGACGAAGTCCGGCGCAGAGTGAAAGACACACCAAAAGCAATAGGCTACATCAGTGGTGCTTCGGAGGATTTTTTCAGGTTGTAGAAGTGGTTGAAAAACAAAGATATTTTAAATTCGTCATCTCAGCTTCCCACTGTCAACAGCTAGGCCTATACAGTAAGTAAGTAAGTAAGGAAATTTCTATGCGGCGCGCTTTAAAGCTAGTGTCACAAGGCGCCGTGGTCTCACCACCCAAACAGAAATGTCTTTAGCGACCGCTTGAATTGTCCAAGGCTATCACACAGTCTTAAGTTGAGTGGTAGCGTGTTCCACAGACGTGGTCCGGCTGCTGCAAAGCACCGGTCGCCGATGTTGTTGTACGTGCGACGG
>Ga0209149_1001227_pt1 | contig 12600 bp, 10 predicted proteins | sample WorMetTyACAVOLI2_FD_187423 | JGI IMG/M metagenome (GOLD analysis project Ga0209149, IMG submission 187423) | Marine gutless worms symbiont microbial communities from Max Planck institute for Marine Microbiology, Germany - Olavius algarvensis... ... | reverse complement strand
GCATAACTTTGTAATCGATATGCACTGTCACATGTCATATGTAATTTAATTAAGTTTGACTAAGTTCGCTACTATGTTTTTTTTATTGTTGTTGTGCTACCATTAATATGGTGAATAAAGATTTACAATAATAGCGTATAGCTAGTTTAGTGCATGGTCAGTACCGCGAGTAGTACAGTATGAAAAGATTAATTTTAAATATAGGGTGGCCCACAAAGTGAAGCAACTTCTTATTCCTCACATTTGCAAAAACGATTTTAATGATTCCTGTTAAGTAAATTAGTTAGAAGTGGCCTTCTGTTTTAGTAATTCTACATTTTCTGCCAGTGTCGGAACTCATACAAATCGATCGGGCTTTTTTAAAGATGTGAGCAATCGAACAAAATGGCCAGACTTTTTGGGTCACCTTGTAATTTTTTTACAACTAAGGTTTTCATAATAATTGCACATGTGCCGCAGCTGGTAAACATCCGGCGCACGCAACTTTGCAGCTGTTTGTTGCTGCAACACGGAACGACGCGGTGACCAACAGACGCTGAACAATTAACTGACACTTTAGTCTATCACACCAGTGGACTATAACTGATAAGGCAAACTGAAAAGTTACGGGAAAATAACTCAAGAACAAGAGGCTGTGGCAATACAGCGCAACGTGCCAGGGTTCCAAAAGTGGGGGCCCAGATCCAAGGTTAGGGGTCACGCTAGGTGGTTGAAAAAGGTACCATTGAATTTCTGGGGTATAGAATTTCCTATTAGCGTATATATATCTATAGGCATACGACGCACCGTTTAGCCAATTCACGAACGTGATCAAACAGACAATCAACGACTGACGACGGCATGACACGGTCTATTGCATGGGACCAATGCGCTTCTCGCTATCTGAGTGATGCACATAAAACGGAAGAACATGAGAAATCCATAAAAAAACGATCGGAAACTCGTTGAAAGCAGTCTTGTGGGCAAGTTCCCGACATGGACTTCCTGTGGCTACTGACTCCCTTCCGCTGGAACAGGTGAGTGTAATTTTCGCTGGTTGCCAATGTCATAAATCCTTTGTGTGTGACGGACAGACGGACGGACGGACGGACGGACAAACGGACGTGCCGCCAATAGCTAAGTCGCGCTAGCATAGCTGAGCGTGACAAAAACAAAGACGGCGAATTCGTATGAATTCGGGCGAGCGAGCTATAATGTGTTATGTGTTCGGTTGCAGGCAATTCGCTACGTCGTCAACCAGATGGATCGCTACCTACTGGCACAACGCGAGTATCGCACCGGCTGCATGGTCCGCATCAAGCACTTCATCGCCAAGCTGTGCTGTCTCGTCGGTGGAAAGTTGTATGGTAATTACCTCATCTCCGGCTACATGGCCGTCAAGCTGCTGTACGTCGCCGGTGCAGTCGGCCAGCTCTTCCTGCTCGACTCCTTCCTCCGGATTGACTATCCGATGTATGGATTACGCGTTGTCGAGCAGCTGATCCGCGGCCAGGACTGGGGCTACTCGGAGCGCTTCCCGCGCGTCACCCTCTGCGAATTCGAGATTCGCTATCAGTCGCGCGTGCACAACTACATCGTTCAGTGCGTTCTCACCATCAACCTGTTCAACGAGAAGATCTTCATGTTCCTCTGGTTCTGGTTTATATTCCTCGTCGGTGCGACGTCGGTCAACTTCCTGCGCTGGCTGTTCCGCGCGCTGTACTGGCCCGGACACGTTCAGTACGTCCGCAAGCAGATCCGCGTCATGGACGCGACGCCGCGCGAGGCCGGGACGCTCGGTAAGTTCGCCGAGAACTACCTGCGCCGCGACGGCATGTTCATCGTGCGACTGATCGGCATGAACATGGGCGAGGTGGTCGCCGGGGAGGTGCTGTGTGGTCTGTGGAACAACTACAGCCCCGAGCGGCGAACGATCGCCGAGAAACCGGGCCGCAAAATGATCGTAAAGAGTCGCGCCAACGGCGGCCGCATGGAGGTCGTATGACCGGCCTGAAAGACTGACTGCACGAGACTGGCCACCAGACTGACCAGACTGACCAGTGGCCACTGCCGCGGGCCGTGTCGTGAAAGAAGTCGAACTTCAATCTACGACATTTCAGCGAGTGTCGCCAGTGACGTCGTCTTGGCGCGTAACTGACGTCTATGAAGCTGTAATGCTGCCACTACTGCGACTTTTTATGTCTTTGGAGAGAGAAAAGTTCACGAATGTGGGTAGAATGCTGTAGGAATGGTACAGTAGTAGCGGACGTATTGCACGCGCCGCTTTCAGATGTGTTCACCTTTAACACTCGCATTTATTATCATCATCATCATCATCATCAGCAGCAGCAGCAGCATCATCAGCTCATCGTACCAAACAGGGGGGCGCAACCACGTTTTCAAAGTTGGGGGGACGAGCGGCCGAAGGCCACGAGGAGGGTAGGGTGTGGGGAGGGGGTGTCTCCCTCCCCACCGAGGGTTGGTTCTGATAGCCCCCTCCCCAGAAAATTTTCGTAAATATTTAGTGTAAAAGTAACGTTTCGGTGTATTCTGAGTGGCATATTTCTTGAAATGCCAAGCAGTTGGAAAAATCAAGTAACACCACAAAACAGAATATAAATCCACGAAAAGAAAGAATAGTAGAAATAATTCCTCGCCACGATCACTGTTTATATATACACCAGTACGTTCACTCACTCACCGCCAATATGAACATTACACTGGCCCAGAAAGTTGGGAGGGACCAACCCATTGGTGGTCCCAGGGTCTTAAAAGTTGGGGGGGGGACCGGTCCCCCCGGTCCCCATGGTGGTTGCGCCTATGGTGCCAAATAGTTCATGTGAACAGAACTGTCAGCGTTTGTGCCTGGTTTGAGCGGCAGCTCACGACCACAAGAGCACAACAGTGTTTGCATCATCACTTATTCAGGCTTTGACCTTTCTGTGTGTATGTTCAAGTGAGTGTGTCATTCCCATGTGTCAAGCGGGTCGGCTGAAAAAAACAAGAAGCTCAGCTGTCGCAGAGAGGCCGCGCGACGCTCCGTGTCGCTGGAACTCTGCAAAGTCACTCAAGATCTTTCGAAATTACACCGTCGATTAGGGCGTGTGTAAGTTCCTATTAGTATTCCATTGTAACTATGTCTCTATCTTGTACTGTTTCTGAGATAATCATCATCGAATAATGATGTGATAACGTGTGCTTGAAAGAATCTGGGTTACGGGCTAGTAAAGGTCATTGGAGATGGCACCGTTCGATAGATCACAGACGATTTTCTGCTGACGTTCGACATTATCATGGCGCTAGCTTTATTATTTCCGTAATCGCGATTTCTTTTAATACCCCACCTGCATTTGACGCCCACGCCCGGATCCCCGTCGGAGTATTGCTATGACGTTTGATACGGAAAAACTAGAATGGTGGGTCTGCCAGTTGGTAAAAAGTTTGAAAATATGTTTACTCATTTCGACACAATAAACGTGACAGACAAACGGACGGACAGACACCGCACGACGGTATAGGCTGCGTTATGTATAGCGTCTTGCGGCAAAAACAGTCGACTAGCAAGTGCGACCTGCATGGGTTATATATCTAATATTATTGTATCGGACTGCGGTTTTACATTTCGAAAGTGCCGGACTTATCCAGTCGAAAACGGCGATGACGTTTTAGACAATTAGCATATGTCACGTTTTTGTAGCTATGAATATTCGTCATTAGTCTAGTAAACTGCATGAGCGGATGAAGGCTCGAGTTTCGCCGATCTTGACGACGAAGACAGTTTGTAAAGGCCCGTTTACAGCGACACAATCCAACTCAACTCGACGTCGAGTTGAGTTGCGTCGCTATAAACGGGCCTTAAGATAAGACGGCATGATTAGTGATACATGGCGTGGAGGACGACATTGACCGGTGCATGCCGGGACGAGCCAAAACGCATCCAATTTTTGTCGCGAATGACTTGGAACTGATCGCGGGATGTCACGGCCGCCAAATATCCGATAACGCAGGCTCTCCGACTTAATCCCTTTAGAGTGCAATTTGCCACATCGAATAATATGAAGTTGGTACACTGGCCGCTGATGGATGGACTGTTACATTTGATACAGCGAGAAGGGGACTGGACGGGGCCGCAGTCCGCCCAGTCCCCTCCCCGATGTACCAAATGTAACAGTCCATCCATCAACGGCCAGTGTACCAATTAGCTTTTTGCTGTATAATGGTCCGTTTCTTTCGGTTTTAGTATGTCCATTAAATGGCTACACCACGGCGTAAGCCACTGAAACAGAAAGATTGCATCTCTTCAGAATTTGGGGCGAGAATCGCCAAAATTCAGCATATTTCCCTGTACAAGATATTCCCACACCCTGACAGAAGTCTGGCGTACTCAGCGCATATAACGGGTATAAACAGTGGCAATTAAGGGGTGTTTATAGCGACACAACTCAACTCAACTGAACTCAACTGACCCAGTTGAACAGTGTACAGCCAAGTCAGTCAACTGTTGTTCACGCTGTGAACGTATCGACAACTCGACGTCGAGTTGAGTTCAGTTGAGTTGAGTTGTGTTGTGTCGGTATAAACGGGCCTTTATGTCGACACTGACGATGTTTGAAGCCATATTGTCGCCTTTAATGCACAAAGAACGCAACATTTCTGCATTAGACCGAAGGCCTGATCTTAAATTAGACGCAACGGCTATACAGACTGCCAATCACGCGGATATTTTGATCGTCTTTATTCACCAGTAATAGTAGAACAATAAAGAGTAAGGAAACTTAATTATTCTTAACTAAAATTATAAAGTGTAAATGGGTAAAATAATGTAGTATATTGTATAGAAGACATTTTTGTATCGTGTTGGATGGCGTTTCATCGTACATAAAATCGGGCATAGTCAAAATTACAGTCAAAATTACGGTCAGAAATTACAGTCATACATCGCAGTAAGTTTACGCCGTATGCGATTGAACAGGAGTCTCACATCGTAACGAGGCCACGTACAGTATAATTGACAGACGTGCGGGACCAGTCATCGGCGGTAGCGCCCACCGTGTTTTGTTGCCACATGCCAGGCCGTAATACCGTGGATGAAATTAATATCTGGCGATTTATGCGGATGTCGGTCGAACGAGAACAACGTGCCGTGCGCGGTGTAGAGATCACAGAGATGGCGTGATGTAGAGATCGGCACGCTGAGTGTGTTCTAAGCTGTGCGCTGCTAGTTCGCTGTTGGACTAATGCAACCGTCGTTCCATCGATCACTCTCAATCCATCGCTCGACCTTGACGCTGAGCTTTTGTAACGGAACGCATCCAGCGATCGCGTAGCAAGGCCGCCGAGAGCTATGGACGCCACAGCGCTCAGTGTTTCTACATCGAGCGCTGTGATACACGTTTGTCGCGGAGTGGCGTAAATCTGGCACTCCCTGGGTTTTATTAACCTAATATTCTTAATATAGTAGATGACGCGGCCGACACAGTTATCGCACAGAATGTGTCTTGTGTGGATTAACCCTTTAGAGTGCAACAGTAGTTATAGTGCCATATCGAATAACATGAAGTTGGTACAATGGCCGTTGATGGGTGGGCTGTTACATTTGGTACAGCGACGAGGGGACTGGTGTATAATGATCCGTTGCTCTGTGGTTTTAATGTGCCCCTTAAAAGGGTTAAGAGATGGTGAGCGAAAGTTTAGTTGCAGAGTGGATTTGCAAACACAAATAGTGAATTAAAAGTGTTATATTGCAGCAGAAACTTAACAACAAGAAACATTAGACTGCGCTCACTTAGCCACCTCTCAGGCCAGTAGCATATGTCATATATTATACCGTGTCTCAAAAAAACTGTGCATTTTTGTTTCTGTCAGAACTTTGTCAAATTTCCACGAATTTTAATAAGTTTTGGTAGGTAGATGGCAAAGTGGCTGAAATTGTATGCTGTATGTACATTTTCCACCTAACCTGACCCACGTCACTACACTACCTTGTTAAACGCGATGTTCTAAATTTTTACCTATCACTGGATTTATTACAATCAGATTGCTCAGATTTGATTTCAAAGTGAAGACGGCATACTCTTGCGACAACTTTTTTTGCTTAGAGGCCACTGCCAGACATACGCAAGTTGTCCCAGGATGAGTTTTTTATGTTCCGACAGGACAGCGCCCAGGCACATCCAGCACACGACACCGTCGCTTTCCTGGAGCGAGAGACGCGTCGTCATCTAAGTGCATGTGTCCGTGTACGCGGTGCACATTTCGAGCACGAATTCTGACAATTTTGAGTCGATCTGTCACGAGAAGTAATCATTCACTAGTCGACCTTCCCCAATGAGGGTTGGCGACAGCAGATGACCACTCCGATATCTTTCTTCTCCATTGTGCTCGATCTTGTGATATCTCCTGTAGCTGAATGTATTCGCAGCCAGTCCACTCTTCAATGTCGTGTATCCACTGTCTTCTCGGTCTTCCTTGATGCCGTAACCCTCCCATGATTCCTTCTAGGACTGTAAGTGCCAACTGTCCTGCACTTCCCCGAGTAATGTGGCCAAAATATTGTAGTTTCAGCTTTGCCACTCTTCCCATTAACTCTCTTTCCAGGCTCAATTCTGTTAATATTGAATCATTTGTACAGTGTTCTTGCCATAAAATGCTAAGCATTTTTCTCCAACACCACATTTCAAAAGCTTATATTCTGTTGTTTCGACAAGTAATAAATGTCCTAAATAAATTATATTTCAGTTTATTTTTTAGTTTATTTCAGTCGTAACACATTTCAACGGTATGTAACAATTTAGATCATCTAACTTTCACAAGGTAGGGCGGTGACGTGGGTCAGGTTAGGTTGAGAATATTTATACACCATATAATTTCAGCCACTTTGCTATCTACCTACCAAAACTTATTGAAGTCGGTGAAAATTTGACGAAGTTCTGACAAAAACAAAAATGCACAGTTTTTTTGAGACCCGGTACCTACAGTTATTAAATGTGAAGCTCTTCAACAAATGTATGTTTTTATTGGCATGCTGTGTTTATTCTGGTGCTATAAACTGCAAAAAAATTGTTGCAAGTTATGCAACAGATATTCCAAATATATGGGGCCAGTGGGCTACCCTCCCTGCCTTACTTACTCACTCACTTACTTATTTCTCTAATCGCGGAGAGCCTGCTTGCCGGTCGTGATTATCGCTGTCGACGATGTATCCAAGTCTTAAATGGCGCCGAATCTTGTTCGTTTTATAGGTATAATTACGACCGAAAATGCCCTACCACTTCTCAAGCTCGCAACACCGACGCACAGTTTAAAAGCTGGGATATAAATAGTGACAGCTTCACAAATAACGCAGTGTAATATTGTATGAGATGTAATGCATTGCGAAAGGACTGCATGCCTCTGAAAATCTTAATTCATGGCTCGTGCTCGCCAAATTCATCCATAACTTAGTACCAGTAAATGAATATTTCAACATCAGCAGGGACTGTCCCTGGACTCTTTTGAGGACATTCGCCTCCCCCCCCTTCTCCCCGAGGCCTCTGCTGGAGCCGTTCCGCGCTTATGCAACATTCCGTCGCGCCTATGGTTGTATCGTTCCTTTTCTGCTTTTCTTCATCTTCTCCCGTTTTATCCGCCGCGTTTTGGCAGACTATAGCATCGCGTCGACAACTTAAACTTGTCGACGCGGACGACAACTGCCTTACAACGAGACGTTCAACGCTGGCAACCGACTAGCGCGTAGTTTCCATCAGTAAGGATTCCGTAACGCAACGCGCCGCGCCGCAATTCCGCCGGCACGCTGCCGCATTTGCGGACTTGCAAAAAATACGACACGGGTGTTTGCGGAACGCCGGCGGTACAACGCTGGCTAGCGCAAGCTCTTGCGTTACCGACTTTTTTTTCGCGCGCGACGTTTTTGTCCAACAGAAAACGGTTGCAGTGCGGTGCAGCGATCCATACGTAATTATGGAAGCCATGCATAACGCCGTCGGTGTGTTCGAAAGTGGTTTGCGCGTCCACTGTCGATCTTAGCAGCAACTGTCTTGCACGGTGCACGCAGTTGACGCACAGCCGCGCACTGGCACGAGTTTTGTTCCGGCAATGCCACGCAATATGGCGTGGCAAGTGGTAGCATTGTGGTGGCACGAAGTCTGTCAAGACGGCAAAGTGAGACGTACTTTGCGCCGTGTCGTGCCATCTGTCACGCATAAGTTACGAACTGTTCGCGAAACGCGTGACACCCGATGTCACGCATGTGCACTTAACGGTTTCGTCGTGACAAGTCGTGACACCTTGGAAATAAATTTTCGAACATTTCAAAATGTTCGCCACCACATGGCAAGCACCGCTTCACCTGACCCGCATCGCCACGCATTGCCACACATATTGTCACGAGTTCTTCCCGCATTGGCACACCACATCGCGTGCCATGGCGTAAACCGCTCGTCTTGCCAGTGTGAGGCTTGCTATACAATGTAAACTTGTAGCCATGTGTATGCTGCACTGCAGTGCTTCGTGTGCACTTACTCCAGGAAGTCCTCTACGAACTAGGCCTATAGGCCTAGAGCTATTTTACTAGTAGGCCCTGGCCTATAGTCATACATATGTGTACCAAAAATTTGAAACGAGAAGCATGTGCTTTCAGAAAATAACGAGTATTCTCTTTAACGTATAAAACCAAAGATCTTTTGAACACGTCGATACTATACAAGATCATAGCACTGTCGTAATAAGTTCAAATCTAATTAAAGCAAATTTATTTGCCAGCCAAAGCCAATCATGTTTCTAACCCAAAACGGATCCAGTTGCACAGACGGATAGCTTATTTTGTGCCTGCAGCGCTGCGCTTCATACAGTGACTGAAACAACATAAACAATGTGAAAGATGTGACCGTAGACAACAATCGCCAAGTGAAAAGGTAATTATAGTGCCACATCGAATAACATGAAGTTAGTACACTGACCGTTGACGAGTGGGCTGTTACATTTGGTACAGCGAAGAGGGGACTGGGCGGGGCAGCAGCCCGCCCAGGCCCCTCCTCGCTGTACTAAATGTAACAGACAACCCATCAACGGCAAATGTATCATCACCGTATTGCTGTATAATGATCCGTTGTTATGTGGTTTAATGTGTCCATTAAAGGATCAAAGCAGATGGAACTGACGGATGATACAGCGTTGACTTAAATCCGTGTATAGTCCATTATAATACACCACTACGCGCTTGGTCACAAGACTGACAACGGTCCCATTCTAAAACGCGATTGATGCAGCCACGTTGTCTTTTTCCTCGCTCTGAGCTGACGCACCCGTGCTTACTGCCGACGCCGCTGATTTAAGTCCTCTCAAATTGACCTCTCACACCAAATCAATCGTCTGCACTTTTAGAATGGGACCGACATTGATCGTCCTCTGTCGCTGCGACATTTCGACGTTTTACGCTATTGCAATAAGCTGCTATATAACGAATCCGTTTTGCCTTTGCGGCTTTGCTCTTTGGGTGTGTACATGTATGTGACTTGTGTGTTGTTCGCATGTTTCGACTGTCCTGTTAGTTATACACATGATTTTACTACATATTTACACGTACTTTGATCTATGATAATGATGTACATACGCATCGTTGATACTGGGTTTAGTTCGGCTGTTGCCTCGGTGATGTCAACTGCATCAATTTAATAGGCTGCGTGGCCTATAACTTATGCTAAAATATGTGCGCATGTGCGTCGTTGTGAGTACTGTATCTGCACATTTTGCCCATGCGTATATATTTTAGCATCAGAGACATATTTCATGGCCTATTGTTATTGTCGGTTGTTTTTCCACACTTGTTACAGAACTGTTGTTTGTAGTTGTTTCGATTATTCCTCGAACTACGCGCGGTGTAAATAAACGAACCGGCAACGTAGATTAAGAATAAAGATGCTCATTAAGAGTTATTTAGATGTATCATATAGCTTACGACTTAATGCATTCTCCTTTGAAGTAAACGCGATGTTACAACTGCGTGTGCATTGAATACAAACAAACGGATGGCGACAAATTGTCAATGTTTGAGTAAAACGACGGCAGCAGCGTGCTGCTGTTTTATCTGTTGATCGCGTTTTATATTTTATCGCCATAATGCGATTCACGCGAAAGCCACAGTTAAGCCGATGACGTACCATCCACAAGCCGGCACTGATTTTCGGATTTTGTGTCATCGACTTAATTGACCCTACTGTGTGATAGAAGGCTGCTAAGCTGAAGCCCATCCACCTCAATGGGCTCCTGGCACCTGCATTATGAGCAATGCTCTCTTATCTTTCGGGAGGCAAGCCGGTTTTGCGAAAATCGGCAATTGGTGGCACGCTAGTTATTATGATTTGTTTGCATATTCCTGGTCCGTTGATTATTGGATTGTTGTCAAACTATGAAACTGTGCATTCCTTGAATAATATATGCCTGTGTTGTGTTTTTATGAGTCTGTGCTGGACTTGCATGCAAACTACGTTGCCCTGACGTTGAATCTATGCATTTCGTGTCAAGCGCCGATAGTTTGTCGCGTGCGATGATGGTTTGCGTTGTTTTGTGGCTTTTTTTGCGAACTTGTTTAAACTTCAGCAGGCAAAGTTTATTACCGTCGTTGTCTCGTAGAAAACCGTACGCAATGCTAACTTTTATGAAGCGAAACTTAGCTGTAGCACGATCGCTTTCGTTTGTTGCTAGGCATAAATACGATCGTTGGCTGTATATGGCGATTATTTAGGCCTACGAACATAAACACAACAAAATCGAGTTGTTTCATGTCTCGTCGATAAAAAACACTTCATCAATGTCTAAATTATTTCTAAACACTGGTGCTGTTTCTTCTGGCGTTCATACTGGCAGATTATTATGCCCCGCCCGTAGGGAAGGGAGAAATAAGCATTGCTTTTGCCTTTCCGTTCGTCTGTCTGTCTGTCCGCCTGTCGCGTACATAGCGAATACTTCGAGAACCCAAAGGCCTAGCGTGCTCAAATTTGGAAGAAAGGTTCCCCACCTTATATAGATGCGACTCGCATACCAGTTTCAGAGGTCAAAAGATCAAATGTCACATGCGCCTGTAGCTGATGTGAGTCGTCGTCTACATTCGTATACCAAGTTTGTGCGCCATATCTTCAGAATGGCAAGGCCTATGAACTTCAAACTTGGTATACGAATGGAGACGACGACTCGCATCAGCTACAGGCGCCATGACCTTCAAGGTCAAATACCGTAAAACTTCTAATACAAGCCGGGTCTCAAATAGAAGCCGGGTCTCTAATACAAGCCTGGTCACGCCTTGGTGCCACCTGGTGATATGACGTCGTTAGTGACGTCATTATAGCCTAGCTAGTGCGACTGCGATCAGTGAAATGTCTGCAGCAGTTCATAAAAGGAAGTCATACACGATCCAGTTGAAGTTGGCGATGTTTTAATAGAAGCCGGGTCTCTAATACAAGCCGGGTCTCCAACACAAGCTGGGGGGTCTAGGGCATTTGTTCTAATAGAAGCCGGGGGCTTGTATTATAAGTTTTACGGTATCGAGGTCACAAGGTCACGTGATCAGTCTGAGCAGTGTTGGCCCAATAGCACACAAATCGAAAACGAATAGTCACAGTATCATCAAAATTGATAGGAGGGTACCCCATGACATGTGCTACATTGCGCATCAGTTTCAAAGTCAAAAGGTTAAAGGTCAGGGTCATAAGCCGACTAACGCAGACACAAAAAAATGTGCCATATCTTCCGAACGGTAAGGACTTCAAAGTTGGTATATGGATGGAGTATGTAGACTTGCATCAGCGGCAAGCACCATGACCTCCAAGGGGTTAAAGATCAAGGTCACAAGGTCACATGGTAGGCTATGTCTTACCTGTGTGTGCCATACTACGAAGTTTGCACTTGGTACTCTGACAAAGTAATCAAGTGACCAAGACGCGTACCGTATCACCGACAATCGCGGTAACCTTCAAGATCAAAGGTCAAGGTCATAAGTTTACATCGTCTGTACGTCTCATCTCTGCCTCTTCTTAATTCATTAGAGGCGGGCGGGGTCATATCGTGTCGGCCGAACCCGGCGGCCACACTTGTTCCCGTCTGCATTTATGATATTCGTATTTCGGCACATAACACATAGCCTATGATAATACTTAGCGTGGGATCAAAAACTGACTAGCAACAATATCTAAGTGAAATATAATAAGCAAATGGTGAAAGGCACAGCAAACCTCGCCCTGCTCCACTGGAGGGTGCTACCACTTGGCAAATTTAACGGTATCATCACAGAGCCACTGACCGTCGACAACAGCTACAACTGTGTTCCCGTAATACAAGTAGCTCTGCTATCGCAAAGAAGCCGCGCGATGCTTCGTGTCTGTCAGTAGTTAGCTTCAACAGTACAAAACATCGAGTAGAGTCTTTTATTGTTAGTTACGTAGGCTACAGATTTACCACCGCGTGCAGTTAAACGCGCTGTTCTGTTGTCTTTGGCGTAACGACGAACTGAACTTTATTTGCATATAACAAACGTACATGCATACTGTAAAATATTATCCAATATAAAAACGGCTGAGTAGAAATGTAAGATAGCAACTAGATCATGTTGAATTAGATAAGTACGTCAAA
>Ga0209149_1001226_pt1 | contig 12600 bp, 4 predicted proteins | sample WorMetTyACAVOLI2_FD_187423 | JGI IMG/M metagenome (GOLD analysis project Ga0209149, IMG submission 187423) | Marine gutless worms symbiont microbial communities from Max Planck institute for Marine Microbiology, Germany - Olavius algarvensis... ... | reverse complement strand
GCCGGGAAGGAAATTGTGACAAGGCCTATGTCTGAGTATTTTGCAAATGACCCTGAGTGTCACGATTTACTTCCCTGCACACTGCGGTCACACAGGGTCGCCGGATTGGGGGGATGTCCCACAGGGCCGCCTGTGGGTGGAGTCACGTCCACGTCGACTCCGGCCCTGTGGCCCTGTGCGTGCGGTCCTGTGGCCCTGTACCTTTTGCAGTGACCGCCACATACCATGTGCGTTCGCTTCTTGTGGTGTTGAACCAATTCAGATCCTCCGTCACTGTGTTAAATACCAATAATGGTCAGTGATCAGGTAAGTATGCATTACTGATTGCTGACTAAGCCTGTACAGTTTTTATACTATTGACGATATTTACGTCTTTATCGATATTGATCTATATCCTCTACTGTAGTGCTCTTTGGCCTACTGACATATTGATTGTCGCCTGCAAAGTAGTCAATGCTGTCAGTATTATTCCTTAACTTCCATTTTGTAGTAGTAGAGGTGGAACAAGATATCACGTTGCCAAATGAGATTCTCAGTTTTACTCATATAATTGTTTGTCTTTAAGTTAACATCAAAAGGTTGGAAAAAGTATGATAAAATGTGCAGAAATTAACCTTATTTCACACATCACTCACGCAATGTCAATCTAAAGCACCGATATTGATACGATACTGATATTATCAATGTTGGAAATATATCACGATATTTTCAACTAGTGTTGTTACAATATGTCAAATACTGTTTTCGATTAATAAACAATACGATAAATCAACATATTTGATTTTTTTGATATTGATACGATATGATAATTCTGTGCATGGCGACCACAGTTGACCCGTGATTTAAATTGACTGCATTCGACACTGACGAATGGCTTAAGAAGGCCATTAGTGCCACTGTAAGCGTCATGCAGAAACGTCAACAGACGATGGAAGGCAACGAATCCCCCGCCGCTATGTCACATAATTTGAAAGCCGTCGACTTGGGCAAAGTTTGATTCGACCAGTGCTGTGACGGATGGTTACCAGAGATGTGCAGATTGCGCAATTTTGGGTCCACATCCCGTCTGCATTTGCCGTTTTGCATCTGTGATTATGTCCCCGTTGCCAAGAATTAAAATTTTGATCATGCCATTTATTCTGTAATGGTGCGGAATTCCACACATTTTTCTACAATTTGTGGGTCCTGCTGATGCATAAGTAAACATAGGCTGGCACCACATATGCACTGCTTACTCTTCACTTGGTTAACATGTAAAATTTAACTTTGTAGTTGCATTTTAGTTGAAAAATGTGCAGTTTAAAATCTCAAATTTTGTACTTTTTGCAATTATTTTTTACTATGATAATAGTTGGCAGTTATTAAATTTATTGCAGACTCTGGCTGTGAAAAGCAATTACGAAGTACTCTGAAGTCAGAGGTACAAAGGTATTATTAATACATATATTATGAATTGTGCCTGAAGAATAATTTTTGTTAGTGGATTTAATAACAATCTTGTTACTATATGTCATCAAACAGAGTATCTACTGCTGATGTACATTGTACTAATTAGTTTGTTATTCAGTTCTTCCACTAAGAGGTCACATTATGCATTGCACTCTGTCTGTCTGTCCATTTGTCTGTCCTCTGCATGCTTGACTTAAGAACAGAAAGTGGCAGCATGTCTAAATGTGGTGCACAGGTTGCTCATGAAATATGTAACTGGCCACACCATTTTGTTATTGCAGTGGAGATATGCTTGTTAGTTTTGACTCAGTACCAGTGTGTGACAGACAGACAGACAGACAATCAGACATGCCACTTATTGCTAGCATGCATCTGCAGAGCTATCCTATGCTGCTGTGCATAAAAAGTTCATGTTGTGATTGCAGAAATATCAGTAAAGATGATGTGTTGATAATGGATTCACTCAACTATATTAAAGGTTGGTGCATTAATTATTATCACTGCTGAGCTTGACAACACTTGACACATCTCTGCCTCACTGAGGCAATTTACATTTTACAAACCATCATAGCAGGTCACTTTGCACCACTTCTACATATGTTTTCATTAATGGGAATGTTGATAGTGTTTAAGTTTTTATGTAATTGTTATATTCAATTTTTCCAGGTTATCGGTACGAATTATACTGCATTACGAAGTCTGCACAGACTCCTCATTGTCTGGTAAGTTGCAGCTTAGAGATTACATAGCTACACAGTTGGTAGAACGTCGGCACAGTTGGTAGAACGTCGGTCTTTGACCGGCGAACTTTCCCTGTCCTGCGCTGGACCTGCATCTGATGGGTGACCACTTATGTGGGTAAACCGTCCGCTGTAGGTCAGTCAACCAGGCCGACTCAGCCTTTCATCCTTTCGGGGTAGATAAATGAGTAGTAGGCTGCAATTAGATATGCACAACCTCAGTCTGGGGAGGCGCCATCTGGTGAACGCTTACGAGGTAGAGGTGTTATTGCAGGTGTGATCCATGCCTGAACGCCTTGAGTGTGAGGTACTACAAAAAGCGCGCTATATAAATACACTTATCTTTTTTACACAGATAAGGATTCAACAAATCCATTTTGGACTAAAAATCTGTTGAAAATACCCGTCCATAGCAAAGCATTGACTGACTTGGTCTGAAGCCCAGTTTTCAGCCGACAAAGTGTGCACAACACGACAAAGCAACGTAACTGCAATGTAACTTGATGGAACGTACAGCAGTCTGTCATGGCTGAATGCACACGATGCATCCACTGAGATTTCTGCTGGATCGCTCCCAAAATGTTATGGATTCATTACCTTGTTGTCAAGTGTTGTGAAAATCGGCCGGTGACTGTATGAGAAATGCTAATAAATCTGCTAAAATCCCTATTCTGCAATGGTGAGGGAAGTGGAAAGTGATCCGGAATTTGCATCCAGGATCGGATCGCCACGAAAAGTTAATCAATTCTTATGATTGCTAGGCCCAATCATAACACCAAGTTTACATGAAATCGGCTTATCACTTTTGCAGTAATGCTGCATACAAACAGAATGAATGGTGGGTGCAGTGGTCTAGTTGTAGAGTATCGGAGTCATAACCGTGAGTTTGCGGGTTCGACTCACACCCGGTCCATTGCAAGCAACCTTCAGCAAGTTGCTAACCTACTATGTGCTCAGGCCAACTCAGCCTCCTACCCTCAGCTGGACGGGAAATGTGTAGTAGCTCGCCTATTGTGGGCTACGGCCTAGTGTGGCTGATTGGGGCGATGGCGTGTCTGCTAGCTGCACCGTGGGTCCAATTGTCCGTTAATGCGGGCAGTGGATGGCTAGATAATGCGCTGCGGCACCATTAGCTCATGCCAATCAGCTGCCACTTCCGAGATTGTAAAGCAGTGCTGGTCACGAGTCTGACTCATGTAAGTGGCGCTATAGCAAGTGCCCAGACCTTAACCTTAACGTTAGACAGATTGACCTGATAACACAACCCCCGTCTTGCGGAGGTAGTTAAATTTGATAGTCTGCAATGTATGTCTTCTATAGTGAATTCTGTGACGCGAGTCTGTGAATTTTAGGTATATTGTGATGTAAGTTCTGATGAAGTTTGTGAGTGGAACAATGCACGGCCTGAGTCGGACCAGTACTCTCAAGACGTGTAAGTTTGTGCTACGTCTCTGTGCTAGTAACTAAGTAGTTGTCGTACTCTGAGCAGCCATGACTCAGTGGTTGTTATAATATGCTGTCATCTGGGCGACTGATTCAGTGCCGAACTGACAACTACAAGTCATACATGATATCACGTCAAAATTTCATCACTGCTCCTGCTGTGCATTTCTAGTGCTCCAGAAAAACTATGATCTTACAGAAGAACCCATCAGAGCCCTCAAATACGTACAAAAAACTTTGCCACAACACAAATTAATGTTATATGTACATGCATTTTACAGAATTAAATGTTAAAACCGTGGATGGTGTATATTGTATCGTTATATTTACATGGACACAATAGTTTGGCAAGTGGCATACAGCAATATTGTAGCATCAACAGTGCGTCCTTGAATTTATTATGTGGCAAATACTCGTAAGTTACAGTTGAGTTGCTGCAGTCTATATTAAATAAACATCTGCAAACATAGATTATTTGCAGTCATTTTAATAAAGTTGTCTAATAGTATTTGTTAGTGTGATAATTGCACATTGTCTCACATACAAATTACTCACCACTGGTCAACCTGTTTATCTGTGCATGCTACTACACCATTACACCCCTACATGAACTCTATGGTCGACTAATCAATTTTTCCTCGACGTGCCGCAATTTTCCACTGAATTTGGTAAAAGATCGTTTAGTTACTGGGCTCCTACAGTCTGGAATGGACTACCTCTTAATATCAGACTTTCGACACCTTCAAACGCCATCTGAAAACTCACCTTTCAAAATAGCCCATGAACATCCTTACCATGCTGCCCACCTAGTGACTGCCAGCGCCTCTGATTCAGTATAAATGTATGTATAATAATAACATAATAAGTATGATAATTGCCTGATTGCCACAGAATCATGTACCAGTCACTGGAGCCGCTGAACAACATTGCTCCAGTGCTGTAGAAAAGTAATAGCTTACACGTGGCGCACGTGGTCCTGTGAACACGACACTAAAAGGACGTCTTTATGCGCCTCACTGTATGACAGGCACATTATTGCAATGTACAAATATATAAAAATATATTTAAAAAGTGGTACATGGCAGTAGATTGGTTGGTCATTGATTGGTCACGTTTGTAAATTGTGGCTAAACAGTGCTGCGTTCCAGGCCTGTAGTTACTATTGAACACTAATAGGAATCCGTACGTGTACTACAGGAATTCATTGGTACAACCACCTGGCATGATCCGTAACCTCGGATCTCGGCCTCCACTTTGGAATTCTGACACATTTCCACGTAATTCTACGACCTTTGCGTGTTGTCAGTTTAGTGACCGTCAGGTGTTGTCAACAGAGTGCGACTGTCACAAGTTGATAACACTTAACGAAGCAACTGAATCACAACAGTCGACTTCGTGAAACGAAGCACATCTTAGCCGTACGGTACTGTGATGACCACTCGTTATAGGTTGCAGATTGGTGTGATGTGTTTGTCAAGGCTCAGTGGTCTGATAATGAGGTTTGAGGCGCCAGACTCTCGTAACAGATGGGACTCGCCAGTATTCACAGTTCATGCGTCTGACTCTGTGCCGTTTGATCAAGTACATCAAGTGCTCTATGATCGCCAGCCACCGCCTCCGAATCTGTCCACACTTCCCGTCAGTAGTGAACGTGTTCAGTCGCTGTAGTTTGCCACAGAATAATAACTACCTAGTACAAATTAGAGACACTTGCTTTAGAAGTCGGTTACATCATTTTGTGATGCGTCTTCCCACCAAATTTGGTGCAAATATCTGGTTTGGTTTACGTGGACGTATGGCCCTGCTGCTTCTTCATACCATAGTTGGTGCAAATACTTTTATCCACTAAGGAGATATTAGCATTTGATAAAATTCAAAAGGGTCGCCGTCCGCCATCTTGGATTTGTTGGGAGAGCCATGGCACCACCGACAATTTAAAGGTCCATTCTTGGTGGGTATCGCCAGTGAAAAATTACGTCGTGATCGGCTTGGTAGTTTTCAAGTTATAAGCATTTGAATTTTTGTCATTCAGGCTTGAAAGACCATATTCACGCCCCCAAAATTTCAGTTTTTTGAGTTTTGACCCCAACAATTTAGGGTAACATCATTTAATCCCCAAAAGGCACATGCTACGTGCTTTTAGCCCTCACTGGTCCAGACGTAACAAAGAAGACAAAAAAGAAAAAACTGCCCAGACTGCATCACTTTGGTTGTTTGACAAGACCACCCACGTTATCTTATTGAATGCAGCTTTGCATGTGGGGTGGTACCCCGGATATAGTGCCTGCATTTGGTGTTTGACAAAATCTGGATTTTGGAATAGTGACGTTTTCGCTATTCAAGACCCATGCTTGTACGAATTGTGATTCTATTTTTTTTATATCACGTAGTGTAGTGTTGGTACGTGTGTGGTTTACAGCAGCCGCTGTCTGCGACCAACTTCCTTCACGACTGTGACCGGATTACACAGACAGTCGTTACGGTTTGTTTTCTGTTTTGTTTTCTCGCTTCGCTTGCTTCTTCTGAACATGTTGACATTATGATGACATGCCGCAAGTACAAACGTGACGTAAATCTTTGGTGTTTACTGTTTCAGTCGTCTCGTGTATCTGTGTCGGCTAACACGTTTTAAACTGCTACAAAGATTTACGTCACGTTTGTACTTGCGGCATGTCATCATAATGTCAACATGCTCCTAAGTTATATCAGTTTTTGCCTTGGCACATTATGTGCAGCATAGCCTGCAGTGGAACATTGTGTTTTCATTTACTGTCCGTCCCGGTATCTGTCTCCTTGTCTGCCTCATGTCTGTTCCATATGGGCTCGCCTTCGCCGCACTGACCAGTGACCATATGGCAGCAGGCTGGCCGTAGCAGCCGTGTTGGCTGTAAGCCAGCCACGATGCAGCACGCTGTCTGTACGGGCTAGTCCATTTCTGTGCCTGCAGGCTTGCGAGTCCATACACGTGCAAAAATGCAATAGTCCGCAGGGTGGATAAGTCTGTTATGCAGATGCTGCTGAGGACTGTGGGATGTTAACAGTTTGTTTTTAAAAGATCTACTTGAACTTTATATTGTGGACTGTTGACTGTGTTGGTGGATGTTTGCAGTCAGTTGTCGACGCACAGAGGACGTCAGTTCCTGGCTGTTTAGTCACTGTTGACGGAGCCACTGAGAAGGTCTGTAGAGTTGTAGTGTTTCAGCTAGAATTTCAGTTTTGTTTCAGTCTTTAGGGTTGCAGTTAGGGTTGGGGTTGCGGCTGTGTGACGGCCTGGTGAACAGATATGTGCATCCAGTCGAACTCGCCACAGACTGTCACAGCTCTGAGTCAATGCTGTCCTGGTTGAATTGATTGTATGCTTCGATAAGGACCTGTTTCACGTGGTCAACGTCTGGAATGCTGCTATAGTAAACACGTCGCTGTAGCATTCCTTCACGTCACAGTTTGGCTTAGCAGTAACACGTTGGTTTTGATTAACTTAGTTACTCTATGGCAGGCCCGGTTAGTGCATGGATGGTGACCATCTTCAGATGGGTAAACCACCTTGGCGCAGAACGAGGCACCCAGGTCTACTCAGCCGGAGTGAACAGCCTCCGTGGGTAGGCAGTATGAATACCTAGCGAATGCTGGGAAGTAAACAGGCACATCGCGTGATACACTAGCCCGTATCCGTGCTCTTGCAGTGTTGGCTGGTGCCTGGCTGAAGGACTAGTTTAACGGCAATCAGCGCCGACGTACGGAAAGTGGTAGCGCATTAAAGGCGTGTTCGCGACGATGCGCTATACAAATCCACAGTTTACTTTACACAGTCAACCCGATTGAGGTCATGGATTGAGCCTTGAGGTCAGGGCATAGGCGTCGATCCCGTGAGGGTCAGCAGGTCCGGACCCTCACAATAATGCGGTTGTGAGGGTCCTCTATGGCTTGGACCCTCACAATAATCTGGCTACACTTCATAAAAACGTAAAGAAAGGCCGTTTTTTTGGATGTTTCAAACGTGCATCTTGAATGCCACCGGCAGCGTTCCTTCACCCTGAAAATGCACCAAAATCGTTGGTGGCTGTGGCTTCACCCCAGACCCCACTGGGGGAGCTTACAGCGCTCCCCAGACCCCCTAGCTGGATAAATGGGGCCTACTTCTGAGGGGATGGGAGGGGAGAGACCTTGGACCGTCACAATGTTGGAGACAGATTGACGCCCCTGGGTCAGGGCACTTGGCGCTCACGAGCGCAGTGACTGCTGAATTGCTGTGTGCCAATTGCACTGCTTAGCTGAAGGCTTCCCACATCGGCAATTTACGTTTTTGAACTTTACACTGTATTTCGTTTAAACTTACAGTATTTTTGCTACACAAGTAGTAACTACTAACTAGCATGGTTTTACAGTTATATTTAATTATCTTGACACATGTCGTTGTGAACTGCATGTCAGTTCAGTTGAGAGTGGTCATCCTGAAGACATGGTAGCTTTACGTTACGTTTACTGTCATTGTGGGCTGTAAGCTGCTACTGACTGCTGACTTGACTGGCCTGTGTAGTTGCCAATCAAGACAGAAATGCTTCTAGGTGACAGAAGACTAATTAATATGCATAACTATCTATAGCGCATGGTGCTAATATATATAAGCCTATGTGCAATTTACAGCCGTTATAGCTGTGGCCGTAGACTCAGTGCTAAACCACTCTTTTAGTATGCGAGACTGCCAGGTTCAACTCTCGGCATTTATTTTTGTCTGTTTTACTTAGTTACTTAGTTTTTAGACTTTAGTTTTTTTAGACTTATTCAGTTTAATGTTAGTTTTTATTTGCGCATGTTTATCATATGAATCGCATACTAGCAGTAGGTGGCAAGGCCGTAACTAGGATTTTTCCAGGGGGGGTGTCACGTTAAGCTTGAGTGCTGTAGGCGCGACGACCGAGCTATGGCGCCGAGGGGGGTTGGGTCTAGGGAGGGGGTGTCCCCTCCCCTGAAAATTTTTGCATTTTTTATTTCAAAATGGTGAGTTTTTGTGCATGCCTGCATGGATTTCTGTTTGGTAAACATACACCAATGTTGAGCAACCGCAACCGGAAAATGTTTTGCTGCACAAATAGACAAAGTTGGCTAACTAAAAAATTGCAAATAATTCTGGGGGGTGTTTTAACACCCAAAACACCCCCTCCCTAGTTACGTCTTGGTAGATGGTTGTGTAGCTTGCTGCCTGTCTTGCTAGGCAAGTGTCTAGGTGTATGTATGTGTGTCAGTGTCTGTGTTCAGTTGCAGTTGAGACGTGCTCTAACACTGATGGAGCTGCAGCGACTGAGGCGACAGTTTATTTCGTTCACTAAAACTCACGCAACTGACGACACCGTCAAAATTGCTGACTTGTTTGTTCAGTTTCTAAACAACCGGACTCAGTAGAATTAATGTGCTGAACACTATTTTTACCATTTTTTTGGTTTGCAAAAATAGATTAATTACTTTGATTTTGAAACATCTGGTGTGCTGTAAGATAAGATATTTCGTTGAAATGCAACCGTCAGCCTTTGAAATGAGACAATGTAATTAAATAACGTAAAACAAAAAAACATTTACAACAACTAGAGATGTGCAGAATAGATTTTTTTTATTTCTATTCGATTCGGTTTTCAAATACTCGGATTCGGTTTGGAATGAGTTTGGTTTGGTTCAGTTCAGTTATTTAAGTACTTGCGTAACAGTTGACGTGACTTTGACGTCACTGACGTCACTCACAAAAACAACTAGTAAGTAATGTAATTACAATAATTATGCTAAATTGTAATATGCTAAACTCTGTTTCGGTCGTGTTTCGGAACGTTCTTTATATGCACACTGAATGCAAGTAAAGTTATCTTTTGTCACTTTTAATTTGAATTGCGGATTGCACGCAGTTTAGATCGGAAAACTGTGTGAACGGATGTCAAACTTTTTGGAGGGTTCGGTATTTAAAATCGAATTGGAACCGATTTTTGGTTTTCCGCACACCACTAACAACAACTACTCCAGTGCTCCAGAAAGTCTCATCTGTTAGGTGGGCACTGCACACCTGAGCACACTCTGAAGCTTTGAAGGCAAACTTTTAGGATAAAACATGTGCCATTTACTCACAAATGACAATAATCGAATTTTACGGCATAAGAGCTAGACGCAGATGTTTGTAGCACACCGACGTGAATAGATGGATTGCTAAGCAGGATATTGTTACTGTCAGTAACGCGAGAATCTGTTAGTTATGTCAGGAATATGAACAACACGGTTACCACTTTTTCTGGAAAACAGGGAAAAAGTCGCTGGAAGTTCTAAATGGTCAGGAAAATGCAGGAAGTCAGTCTTAAGTCCAGAATTTTTTTTCTGTCTTGAAAATTTGTGTAGTAATCCAACGATTGTAATGTGCTAGTAACAACACATTTTTTATCATAGCGTAAATTAGCTTCGAGCTGAATGTCTGTTGCACTTGATGGTGACCACTTTATTCGTGGACACTGGGTTGGCTCCACGACCCAAATCGTTCTAATGGCGTGTATTGAAAAAATATAAAATTAGAATCTGTGTTGAGAAGTTTTGTGCATCTGTTCAATTTCATTTGTCCGGCGAAGTCGGGGGAATTTTTTTCTGTCTGGAAGCTGGTAACCTCGAAGTAAACGGAGCCGCTGAGATCCAGTTATGTTGTTGACGATGATGAGGCATGGACTGTTATGATGACTCGGACGTAGGCTGAGCAGAGTTTTCGACATGCAACGAACGGCGAACATGCTACCTCGGTCTGACGTTACAGTTCCAGCAGTGAGGCAACGACGCCGATTGAGTGGTGTCTGTGCCGCCGAACGCCTCGTCGACGTTGGCCAGTAGAGCCGGGTTGCGCTGAAGTCTCGGGTCGACGTAGGCAGCTTCGTTGGTGGTCTCCCAGCTGTTACATTTGGCCTTCATGTACGCCGTGTCGAGCTCCGGCTGGTGACGCGGGAATGCGTGAGAAAACCGATCTACAGTGTTAGATCGTTCTCACTCAGTCATACATGCAGTTAATACAGACGTCAGATAATATAGTCGCATATAAAGTTAAACGGATTGCAGTTGCCTTGTGCGGTCTTCGATTTGAACACTACGACAGCACATCCATCGGGTTTACACAGGGTATTTTTCAGGATTTGGAACATGGGGGTGTCAACCAACCCTTGGGGGTCCCTTCCCTTCTCCTCTCCCCTTTCCTTTCTCCCTCCCTCCCCTTCCTTTCTTTCCCCCTGAAGCCGGGGGGTGTTGTGCGAAAGTTGGGGGGTATTAACCCCCCTCAGGGGGTGTGGGAAACTCCCTGGGTTTTTTTCAGGATTTGGAACATGGGGGGTGTCAACCAACCCTTGGGGGTCCCTTCCCTTCTCCTCTCCCCTTCCCTTTCCCCCTCCCTCCCCTTCTTTTCTTTCCCTCCTTTCCCCCTGAAGCCGGGGGGGTGTTGTGCGAAAGTTGGGGGGGGGGGTATTAACCCCCCTCAGGGGGTGTGGGAAACTCCCTGGGTTTACAGCGCCAGACATGAGGCTTATGCCCCCCTTATTGGATTTTGGAATTACCTGACTTACAATGCTGATGGGCTCAAAATGGTATTGTATGGTATGGTATGGTATGGTATTTTTATCGCACTTAGCTGTGGTAGAGCGCGACGTGAGCCTATATGTCCGTTCGTCCGTCAGTCACACGCTGACAGTGTGTCAAAACAAACGACTGTAGGATCATCCCTCTTTTACTGTCGCATAGCGCAGGGACTATATTTTTGAGATCTACTTTCGTATCCTAGGTCTCAGGGATATGCCTACACTGTGAGCGAGAGCTTCAAACGAGAGTATAGGGTGGGTGAAAACGGCAAAAATCCGTAGATTTTCGAACAATAAATAGTAATATCTCGGAAACGATAGAAGATAGTCATCTGATAACATTGAAAGCCTAATAGGAAGTCGAATGTGTGCTTTCGATTCGTATAAATTTCGATGACCTTGAGAGCGCAATGTACCACCTTAAGCTATATGGCTTTTTTCCGGAGCAAGCTGTGTAGTGGCGAATGAACTGAAGACATTATTCGAAGTTGAGTTGAATGTATCCATGCAAGATATATATATATATGTTATATATAACACGATTATACAGACCTGAGACCACTAGGCCTAATAGAAATTGATGCGGCTATCTGAAAATAAGTGTAGCCTACTTTTGCGATCTCTGATAGAAAGTCCATGCGATCTAACGAAGGGTTACCAATATTAACCTTTAGTGATCTCTGAAAGTCATCAGCGGCGTAGCTGGGTTTGGGTTACCAGGGGGAGTCCAGGTTCCTCCCTCCCCTCTCCTCGCCTTCCTTCCCCTCCCTGCTCTTAGAAGTAGGCCCAATTTCCTTCCCCTCCCCTCCCGGTCCTTAGAAGTAGGCACCCTTTCCTTCACCTCCCCTCTCCCATCCCCTTAGAAGTAGGCCCCTTTAAATCCAGATAGAGGGGTCTGGGGGAGCGCTGTAAGCTCCCCGAGTGGGGTCTGGGGCGGAGCCCCAGCCGAAATCGAATTTGGTGCATTTTAGCCTTAAAATCTGGTGGCAACAATTTTAATAATTTTCCTGAGAAATAACTAACCAAATTTCATGTAGTTTAAACAGTAAAGGCAAATCGGGACCAAAACTTTCCACCACCTGGATATCTAAGGGCTGTCATGATTTTAATTTTTGTATTGCATATTATACAGTGTACCAGTTTTATGATGTTTGAAGTTTCGTGTTTTGTGTACTATTCATTTCAACTATTGTGAGTGACTGATTAGAGTTATTTTTTGGTATAGGGCATAGGCCTACTGGAAGTCTGAACTAGGAACCGGTTCTGCCCACCTCTTCCATCCAATAAGACAGTGAAAACTTAGCGACAGTTGCAATAACGGATTGCAAACTTAGTTGTAATAGATACGGATGGCAGTAGAGAATGGAATGGAACATGGGGTGCGGTAG
>Ga0209149_1001225_pt1 | contig 12600 bp, 4 predicted proteins | sample WorMetTyACAVOLI2_FD_187423 | JGI IMG/M metagenome (GOLD analysis project Ga0209149, IMG submission 187423) | Marine gutless worms symbiont microbial communities from Max Planck institute for Marine Microbiology, Germany - Olavius algarvensis... ... | reverse complement strand
GCTGGCATAGGCCGCATAGTACACTTTCACGCAAGCTACAAATAGGCCTACTATGAAATAACTAGTTTTATGGTACAACTTTATGATTATTGTATGGTTTACTAGTCGGTGAGTATGCTGTTTTTTTGTCAGATAGTTGCAAAACTTTGTATTTATAATAAATTCTCCATTTTTAAGATGGCGTCTTAACTTAAGTGATGATTTAAGAAACCATTAGTGGCAAATTGTGGTTGGTGCAACGAAATTTTTGCTAGGTAGAGATTAGCGCCAGAGTTAATCTCTACTTAAAGTTAAGTGACGTTGGTGCAACCGGCTCTAAGTGCTTAAACTTAAGCACACTTATGTTCTTGTTTGATGCTGCAGGTGTTACGACTGGTTTCCAGTCAGTCCGATAATGCAAGCACACCTACGGATACTGACATTAAAATATACCGGTCACTATTATTCTGTTATTTGTATGTTGTGCCTTTGAGCAATAAGTTTACTTTTCATTTCAGTTTAATCATTTTAATGTACTTAATGTAATAATACTTTTATCATTTTAGCATGTGAGTTATTTCTCACAACAACCTGCCACCAGCACCTCTGACGGGGGTCCCTCAAATAGGGGTGCCGAATGCAAGGACTCGAGGAGGTATGAAAAAATCACGATTTGCAACCAATACCGGGCTTTATCTCAGAACTGATGCAAGATAGAGCCATAGTTACTATGGAAGGCAAATAAGAAACTGCACCCAAGCTTTTGAATGGTACCAGTTTGAATGACCTTGAGTGACCTTTAACCCAGATTTCAAGGTCACCATATCATTCAACGTCAAATAACTCAAAACGGTAGCAGATAGAGGTATATTTACAATGGCAGACTAATAGAAAGTCGTATATGAACTATCAAACGGCGAAATTTTCAGTGACCTTGAACAACCCCTAACCCAGTTTTCAAGGTCACGCTATACTTTGACGTTGAATACCTCATAAACGGTTAAAGACATGGCCATAGTTACTATGGAAGGCGAATAGGAAACTGCACCCAAGCTTTTGAATGGTACCAGTTTGAATGACCTTGAGTGACCTCTAACCCAGATTTAAAGGTCACAATATTATTCAACATCAAATAACTCAAAAACGGTACGGGATATAGCTATATTTATAATACACACACACACACACACACACACACATGTTCTTTATTAACAATTTGTCAGAAAGCAAATTGTAATAATATGTGAGAGAAAAATACAGTACATTATGTGTGAGGTATAGAGTTTAGTGTAAGTATAAAGAAGACTTGTAGAATCAATACGAGTCTCGGTACAACATTCTTGTTATAAAGTTAGAGTCAGTTAGGCGCCCGGTGTGTTGAGGTAACTGTCTGTTGTGCGCTCGTTGCCTAAGTTGGCAGTGTTGTGATGCTGCTGAAGGTGGCGATAACAAGCTATACAGAACATGTTGCGTATTGTTTATAATCTAGTTAAATAACTGTTCATCACGATTGTCCAACAATTCCTCGAACATCGGTAAGTCTTGCCGACAGAAACCACATCGCTTGCCCCTGCGTAGAAATGCGTTAACTCGTTGACGGTCATCAGCAGTCGTGAATCCGCTCCAAGCCGAAGAAGCATACAGCAGCTTGGCCACAATGACGCTTTGAAAAACAGTTTGCAGACCGGCATCGCATAGACCATGGCTGCGTAAGACACGTTGTGCGTACAGTGTCTGTGAACACTTGCCCAGTACTCCTCGGATATGATCAGAAGCTGACAGATTTGCTGTCATAGTTACTCCGAGGATATGAAGCGACGTATTACGTGCCATACCAGACAGCTGCTGTTGTGGCATTGTTGCTTTCTGTTTCCTTCTGGCGTCACGGAAGACGACCGCCGAGGTTTTGGATTTGTTAAGTGTCAGGTTATTGTTGCGTGCCCATGTTTCAACGTTCTCGATCTCTTCAGCACATGTATGTATATTGTCAGCCGGAATTATTAAGTAGGTGTCATCAGCAAATTTCACCAACTCATTTCCTGCATTGGCTACCTGAAGATCTGTAGCTGTGACTACGTATGCCGTTGAATTATGATGGCAGTAATCTTCTTCATTGACGACCTCTGGCCATTGTAGTCTGTGCAGTGTGAGTGATCACTAAAGAAAGCAGCCAACCAGTTGTATAGATATACTGGTAATTCAAGTTCAGCCAGTTTGCTTACCAGGGTAGCATGCCTCACCGTGTCGAATGCCTTAAAGTCTAGTGATAGGACAACGACATATCGGTTAGACAACAACATCTTGGTTACGATATGTATCAGACTTATAATCGCAGCTTCATGGGAGCCGGTTGGCCGGAAGGCGAATTGATTAGAGAATGACAGTGACTGTGGATGAGAGAGGAATGCTGGGTACAAAAACGCCTGGACAACTGTTCGTTCCATTATCCTGGTAAGCACAGGCGTAATTGAAATTGGCCGAAAATCAGCATGCTGTTTTGGCGCTACAACTTTCGGAATTGGTCTGATGTTCGCCTGTTTCCACTGCCATGCGATTGCTGACGTAGCCACAGAAAGATTAAACAGCACTGTTATTTGTTTGCAAAATACTGTTTTGTGTGTGCATTACTTTGATCTTATGTTGTCACTTAAGAGCATTTGTTGTAGGTTGAAGGTCGCCGAAGCCAAGTTAGAAGAAGCAATAAAGAGCGTGACAGAGGAAATAGAACAGTACGTTCTAGTTACTAACGTAACTAAATAATTTTGTCTGAAAAGCTTCTTTCATAAAAATTTGTCCGTTACTCATGGTAACATCTCGTTTGGTGCTTGAGTTTTTCGCTCGGCAGCTCCTGCTATCTAGAATAATCTCCCATCTAACGTCCATTTTTACTTACTTTATTTGCTTCTAAATAGCTGTGACAGAAGAACGCGTCACTCTATGCTCGTGAAACAGTCCAGCTCCTTCAGTAGGAAACACCTGATTTTATCTCCAGATTTGTGTCCGCAAAACAGTCTGGTTGACCCGGAAACCCGGTCAACCATAGAATTTGGCAACTGATGCAGGAATGTGTGTATATTGTACAAGACACATGTCCGTGACACCAGCGACTTGATGCAGTGCATCAATGACACATGGGCAAGCATATCAGAAAACGTCCAAACTGTTGTTCAGTGGAGAAAGTGGTTGTGTGCGTACATGAAGGCAAAAGGACATCACTTTGAACATCTGCTAAACTAAAACCGGCTCTTTTCAGAGCAAACACGCTTCACAACCGTCTCTTTTCAGAGCCACCAACAGTCTACCAAGGAAAACGCATCGTTTTACGTCCTTTCCATTGCAGCTATTTAAAAGCAAATATAGTAAGTAAAAGTGAAGGGATAAGGAAAGTTGACTATGCATATCATTTTCGAAAGTGTGCTGATGCTGTTTACCAAAAATTATCAAAAGTAGTCTATGCTTGTTGAAACTATAGCTTGCCGAAGTTGGCGCATTTTTTGAGAGACGGTGTAGAAGTTGTCACTGCTGATTCTGTTGCTGCATTCAGATCATCCCCCGGATGCCCCATGGGGAGGTGTTCTGGTTTAAAATGAAAAATATGTTCAAATATAAATCAGACCATAGCTGTTGTCAACCGAGCACAACCTTCGTCACACCGCAAGTGTTGTCTGCGAAGTGCAATAGTTGGAACCAGGGATGCTTGTCTGGAAAACCTTGGAAATGTCAGGGAATTTGACACCTGTCTGGGAAATGTCAGGGATTTTGCTAAAAGTCAAAGAAATGTGAGGGAAAAAGTCTTGTCGGGGAAAAGTTGCCTAAAACTGTTTATTGTAATCTGCATATTTGCATCCGTACAGGTATTTAGTACTAGTATGGGCATGACATGAGTAACATTTAACATGCCGAGTGCTGCAGAGGAGTGCCGCGAACTGTCAGGGAATTGTCAGGACATTTTATATTGTCTGGCGAGTGGTCACCCTGCAGAACCTGTTGTTCACTGTCGTAATTCATTACAGATGTTATAATAATGTAAATAATACTAAGTGATTTCAGCAGCATATAAGTTATGTTCTGAACAATATTTACTATGTCTGTAGGTGCCGGTTAAATGCGAAAGTGTATCTTCAACAAGGCAAAAAGTCTGCAGTAAGTTTTCACTGCTTCTGCTAATTAATGAGTCATTGGTATTAACTGGGCTCTGTATGTGGTTATTGAGTGAATGTGAAGGCCATCGTGGCTATTTTATGTTTGAAATGAATGTACTTTACGTTTTCGGTTTCAGTAACCTTTTGTCAATCTCCGGACTTCAGTTACCAGTCACATCTTGCCATTAGTAGAAATAGGGAAATATCAACACACGTTTATACCCAGAAGGTCACTAGTAAATGTAATTCTATCCAGCCACCGTACAAAACAGCGGATGATGAATGCCACGCTTTTGGGCAGCTGTGACAATGGCATAACGTTGATCCATGCAGGGTTGGGTTTCTTCTGGCAAAAACCTGTTTCTGCCAAACTTAAGGTTTAAACCGGATTAAAGTGGTTGAAAACGATAAAAACCAAAATGCTGGTATCGTCGGATGGTACGAAGAATTAATTATTCTTACTCACTGCAGCAGTTGTTTATTATTTATAACGTGCAAATGTGCCTCATATCAGTCATCATTTCCAACAAAAAATCTATATCTGTTAAGCTAAGACAAAAGACATTGGACATTGGTATTCCAATATGACAATCAATGTTCAGTATTCCACAAACGCTACATATTCAAATTAAACCACAGTCTTTTAATAACAGCTGGCCTGCACAATGGTAGTAAAATAGTAAATGGCGACAGAACTCTGCTTGTGTTCTATAAAAACTAAGAAAAGTTTTATTGAGGTTTAATATTCCTCAGCTGCAACGTTTGTTTGCATGAAGCATACAATAACAAAAGACCAGTTTTGCCAGTATACACGATGATGTAAAAACATTACATTGGCAGAAATGACAGAAACCTGTTTCTGACAGACCAGTTTAAACTGGTTTAAACCATGGTTTAAACTGATGTTGGCAGAAACTTGCCAACCCTGGATGCATGCCATCACTTCTAGTTTATGTTTATATCAACTGCAACTGATAGGCGCTAAAGTGCTTGCGACGCAAGAAGCTGTTGGACTCGCGTCAGGCGCAACATGAGCAGGCTGTCGAGAAGATCAATGCAATGCTGCACATGCTACAGGAAACAGAGTCACAGAAACAGGTAGAAACATCCACATTGCAACCAATTTTATCATTATTGCCACTTAGCTGTGTGTCACATATATGCTATCCTGTTAGTGCATGTGGATTTGCTCACTAAAGGTTGTAATTGTAGACGTAGGTGTATTTTTATGGCAGTTAGTTCTTTAAACATTGTATTAATTCACAGCAGCTCTACATGTGGTTCATTCACGAATGCCACAGTTGAATGATTATTAATCAATAGGTCATGGATTCAGTCCATTTTATCTCTTAATTTATTTACCCAGTCATTCACCTGGTATAGCCACACCAGTCTTGTTAAAGCACTTGTGCAGTTATAGGATTAGTCTGACTTCAGTCCTCGAAGAAACCCATCCGAGATTGTTTCAGTCACTGCAGACCATTCTTGAAACGGTTCACGGTACTTGCATTCACTGTTTGATGATCCAAACTGTTCCATCTGTTGACTAGTCGTTCCGTAAAGAAATGCCATCTCACTTCCAATTTACTGCTGTGTTTTGTCAGCTTCAATTCATGACCTCTCAGGTGCTTTGTGGTGGACAATTCAAACCTAGATTCCATTGGTATTCCAGAGAGACCTTCAACCATCTTAAATACTTCAATAAGGTCGACTATGTTGTGTCTTTCCTCCTAACTCCAAAGTCCCAAACATTTAAGTCTTTCACAGTATGACAACTTGGAAAACCCCGGAATCATCCTCGTGAAACGATACTGCACTCTCTCAATCAGTACCTTGTCTTTCTGATAACAAGGTGACCACACTGGTGTGCAGTGTGGGCGTACCAATGACCTGTACTGCTTCAGCAAGACCTCTTTAGACTTATAAACAATTGTTCTGTTTCTCATACATATTTAGGTCTGAAGAGTCAAATCATTCTAGTTTTAGGAGTATCAAACATCTTCGCGAAATTCCGATGGGTCACCCTCTGCGGGCTGCTAGATATAGGTGGGGTATAAATACTTTGTGTATTTCGACCAATAACGCGCTATATCTCGCAAACGATTCAGGATAGCGCCATAGTTACTACGGAACGCTAATAAGAACTTGTATGCGATTTGTCAAATGGTGCCCCTTCCAATGACCTTGAACGAACCCTAACCCTGTTTTCAAGCTCATGCCATTCTTCGATGCTGAATATGTCACAAACGGCTACATATACAGCCATAGTTACTATAGAAGGCAAATAGGATACCGCACCCAAGCGTTCGAATGGCACTAGTTTCAATGATCTTGAGTGACCTCTAAGCCAGATTTCAAGGTCACGATATTATTAAACATCAAATAACTCAAACATGGTACAAGATAGAACTGTAGTTACAATGGTGGACCGATAGAAAGTCATACATGGTCTATCGAACTGCACCATTTTCAGTGACCTAGAACGACCCCAAACCCAGATTTCAAGGTCATGCCATTCTTTGATGCTGAAATGGTTAAAGATACAGCCATAGATACTATCAAATCCAATCAAATTTAATTGTTTCAGTAGCTTGTATAGCTAGATTAGCTATGGAAGGCAAATAGGAAACCATACCCAAGCTTTCAAACGGTACCATTTTCAATGACTTTGAGTGACCTCTAACCCACATTTCAAGGTCACGATAATACTCAACATCAAATAACTTAACTAACAGTAAGTCGTGTATGATCTATCCATTGGTTCCGTTTTCAGTGACCCTAACTTAGATTTCAAGGTTACAGAGTACTACAGATGCCCTGGACGTATTGTGTGTGCAGATGACTCGTGATCTGTTTGCGATAGCTAAGTTCTTGTTTTTTCGTTAACTTTTCGTAAGATAACTTTTTTACTAATATATTATAAACATATTGATAATACTGATTGGCGTAAGAAGGGTGTAGCTAACAGATAGGTTTATATCAGTCATATCTGTGCCAGTATCTAAAGAATGATATGACTGATTTGCACAGGTCATAGATGCATTTTCTAGCGGTGTTGAAGCTTTCAAGCAGATGAGGAACCAGTATGGCCTTAATGAAAGCAGTGTCGATGATACCATGTCTGAGATACAAGAAGTACGTATTACTGCAGTATGTGGCCTGCGACTTTGAATTAACATATCTCACTGTTAGGTAAGTGCCATAATTAATGGAATAGCGTTTCTGTAAAAGAAGATGATAGTACAATGTGTCCCAAAAAATGAGACTCGCATAATCTTGAATATCTTGTTACAGCCTGTTGCAATGAAATTTAGTATGTGATATCCTGATGACCTTAGCTATTACATGCGTACATAATAAATACATAATTTGCCACCTGACGTTAGTTATGTTTCTACACTACCTGACATTACACAGAAACTGAAACACAGCATTGACGAGCTGAAGCAGAGGCTCATTGACACTCGGGAGCGTATTCCTCAGGGCATCATCGACGAAGCCAGTGGCAAACACGGCTGCATGCATGTGTAAAAGCAAAGGGACGTCACTTCAAACACCTACTGTAATCTAGCCACACAACCAGCTCACAGTCACTTCATACACACCAAAACCGGTTCTTTTCAGAGCCACTCACACTACTGAGAGGAATACAACATAAGTTTTCCGTTATTTTGTAATAGCGGGTAGTGTAGAAACATAACAAAGGTGCAACAGACTTACAACTGTACAAGATATTCAAGATTATGCGAGTCTCATTTTTTGGACACAGTGTATATTATAGAAAACCTGCCAGCTTCTATCAATGGCATAGCCCTTGAAACTGTTATCATGTGTTGTGTATCTTGTTGTTTATTTTGCATTACTGTTTATACTAGCTTGCCATGTTTTATACACTGCAGTCACTGTAGTAAGGGTAAAGGATGGCCATACTCCGAAGGCGGGTGCTTATCTCCCTTTCATAGGCCATTGAGCCCATAGCTGGATAAACCACTATTGTCTGTGACGCATGACCAGTGCGTCACCAGACATACTCACTGTAGTGAGAGGTGTATACTCCGATAGATGGTGTTGTGACGTCGTTGGTTGGTTGGTTGTTAGTTGGTCACGTTCGTGAATTGTGGCGATACAGTGCGTCACAGGCCTGCTGTTACTGTTGACCGTGAATAGGAAACCTTACCACAGAAATTGAATGGTACCATTTTGAATAGCCTAGGGTGACCCGCAACCTGGCATCTTTGCCCCCACTTTTGGCACATCTTACCATATTACTATGGTTACTTGTTTGTACTTTAATTTGATTATTTATTTAACTCTATTATTTTTGCAACTAGTCAACTTGTGACAATGGCAGAAGTGCATAAACCTTCAAATGCCGTCTGAAAACTCACCTTTTCAAATAGCCCATCATCACCCTTACCATGTTGCCTACCTAGTGACTGCCAGCACCTCTGTATCATTACTGAACTTGCACGCATTATAAATGCATGTATATAAAAAAAAGTTCACAACACTTTGAAAGAAGGTGAATACTGCAGCCAGCACAAAAATTGTGATGTTATGATACCTGGCCGTTGATGGTGATGGTTGGACATCAGAAAGTAGCCTGCAACAGAGCCTGCTGCAAGTGAACCAGTTTTCTTCAGGCTAGTAACTCCAGCCTAACTGGTGTATCTCTTGAATATGGTAGTGGTAGTGGTTGAAGTAGTAGTACTGTAGTAGTAGTAGTGGTAGTACCGATTAACAGTTGGCCAGTCTTGTTTGTTGCTCTTTGTGTTTGTCGTCTGACAATGACTAGGCGATCGTGATTGTACTGCACAGTGCACAGTATAACTGTTGTCTGCCCACGACTATTGACTGTCAGGGATTCTGTCGTTTTTGTTTGCTTTTCTTTTTAATTTTGTACCGTGCCCGTGCAATGTCTTTGACGTGGTAATGTCGCCTTAATAACAAAGCAGAGTCTTTTATTGTTATTTACGTACGCTACAGATTGTTACATTGTTACTTACTTACTTACTTACTTACTTACTTACTGGTAAAGGTAGCATAGTAATGCAACTGTAAAGTAGTTTTGTTTCTGAAGTGCTAGACGCAAAGGGCTGAACAACTTAGCTGACAATTATGGTAGTAGCCACATCCAAGAATCGAACCCACAAGGACACAACCTCTTGAGTACAAGTCCAGTACTTTAACAGCTGCATTACTATACTGCCTTTACCAAAAATCATGAGAATGTCTACAGTACAAGGAAGAACTGTGAAGATCACAGTCAGTGGACAGAATCTGGAAAGAGTAGAACAATTTTGTTATCTCGGAAGTTTGGTGACCGAAGACTGTAGAAATTGTCACGAAGTAAGAAGGAGAAATGCTTTGGGAAAAGAGGCTTTAAACAAGAAAAGTGGCCTCATATGAGGATCCCTTAGCTTTCACTTGAAGAAACATATGGTGAAAGCATTTGTTTGGAGTGTTGCGTTGTATGGAAGCGAAACATGGATTCTACAAAAAGAAGATATTAACAACTTTGGGCATTTGAAATGGATTTGGAGGCATATGATGAAAATACTGTGGACCGAGCATAAAACAAATGAAGAGATACTGCAGATGGTTGAGACAGAAAGAGAAATAATGGAATTGGACACTATTAGTAGTCAACAAAAGAGATGGCTAGATCACATCTTGAGACATGACTCATTACTGAGAATAACGTTAGAAGGACAAATACCGGGGAAGAAAGTTTACGGGAGACCAAGAACAATGTTCTTGGATTGGATGCTGAAGACAGAGGAAGGTTATATTAGTTACAAAGAACTTAAGATGCTCGCCCAGGACAAATCGAGATGGAGTCAGTGAAGATGGAAACCTGCCATATGGCATAACACTGCAGAGAGATTTGAGAAACTACCGCAGTATAGCTCTTTGGAAATGTGTCACGTGGTAATTTGAATTTAAATTGTCGTAATCGATCGGTGCATTGTTGTTTCAAGATGTTTGAAGACAGCTCGACAATGAATCAGATAATGTCGCAGCCGGTCATTTCCACGGAGACAGTTGATGACGACGAGCTAAGACAGGAACTGGACGACCTGTTGGCAGCCAAGGTCGACTCTAACATATCTGCAACGCCACTTCGACCACCAGCAGACGGATTTGGTAAACGTAAATGTTATTTTGTAGGTACTGCATACCTCTTTCCCACAGAGTGGCCCCTGTCATGGAAAGTCACCAAATTTGGTAAGACTATTTTCCAGGCCTGGAATGTCATGGAAAATAACATAGGTCATGGAGAGTCGTGGAAAATGATTGTAAAGTCATTGAATTTTTATGCACAAATGATAAACTGTAATGTAAAGCCAAATGCGGACAATTACTTTCAACAAGTGGCTGATTATCTGTCATGGACAGTTGCTGACCAGTGATTTTTAGTCGGAACTGGGTTTCAAAATTCCTTACCCGGTTCCAAATCCAGGAAATTACTACCCAGTTTTCCACCGCGATCATACAAAATACCACCAATTTTGGCCTGTATTTGGATCTATTCACGACGTTAAACAGTATTGTAGCTCTAATGTACTTTCGACTTCACATTCACAAACTTCGTCATTCGATTACTTGTATGGCCTGCTCATGGCATATCTGGTTGCTCTTTTTTTGCCGCGTACTGCTCAGTGAAACTGATCAGTCACTGCCGATTATGACACAATGACTTAAGTGATTTTTGTCCGGTTGTTTTGGTGCTGCTTGATAATAACAACGGCAAGAAGCCAAAGAGAGACGTAGCTGCCCTTAGTCAGTGAAACCACCAATATCATAAGTTGAGATGCCCCGACCCCCCAAGCTGTGGTTTCGTTACTTTTGTTACATACTTAGGTCAGATGGAATTGGAAACTGGGTCCGGGTACCCAGGTTATTGCAACCAGGTACCCGCTTCCTAAACCAGGTAATGCTGCAAATCACTATTGCTGACAGTCCACAACTGTTGCCAGTTCATTGCCAGTAGGTTATGGATTTGTGTAATGTTTGGTCATGGAAAATCAGTGTTGAACAAGAGGGGACACCTTGTTCCGGTGATTACTGTTGGGAGTTACTGTAACGTGTCTTTAACATATTGACACGTTTGGGCATCAGGAAGGTCGTCTGGCCTGTACAAATTCCAATTCAAATCCTTTAAGAGGCAACTATACAATTTATTGGTTTGTTTGTCTATTTGGTCATGTCGACTTGTGAATCGTGAATGGACATTATGTTGATTTTATATCATAACTTTGTATAACTTAACATTAGTCGGCATAAATTTGTCAAAAAATGATTGACAGCTCTGTTATAACTTAGCGAAAGTTTGTACATAGTTATGTGCTTTTGTACTACTATATTATATCTTTTACTACTTTTGTAAATATTCAAGGTAAACCTTGCAAACAGCTGCTAAACCAGTGTGTACATGTCATGTATGGACATTTGAAGATCTACTGTGTGAATACGGTGGGGATACAGTTTGTCAAGTTTACATAAAAGCTGTCAGTCTGCAGTCATGATCTTTGTTTTATAGCCTAGTCGTTTTGCCGGTCACATCTGATGTGTGTTATTTCATTGTTGTTGTTTGTTACATTGTTGTATTGTGTATTTTGGTGCCAGATGTCCACAACCTGCCAAACGTGCCGCAGCATGAGCCAGGCAGCAGTTTTGTGGCTACTTCGATGCCGAAGTCCAGAGAACAATTGCTTGATGGTGATTAATGTCATGGCAACAGATGTCATAGATAATCACTCAAGTGCCGAGCCAAGCTGTTATTAACATTTATTAATGTAACATTGCACATCTAGGGACATTCGTTGATTTTATGTACCAAGATTTTCCTACCTATATTTGAAGTCAAATAATGATAAAATGTGGTCATACCTATTTAAGCCTCTGTGAAGTTGTATATGCATACCATTGCTAACTGTGACATACTGAGTTGTTCTGTTATAGACAGTACCAAAAACATTATTTTAAAATTGTCTTTGCTGGAATAGTTTGTTCTAAAAACTTGCTATTTCATACCGGACACATATTATACAATCTTTGTTTTACTGTTATTTAGAAGTCGGTCAAACGAATCAAGAATAAAGTATCCTGACACCAATGTGCCCGATGCAGATGTAGCACATGTTTTATTGTGCATTACATTGTATGAGGCTTCACCACAGTGTTCTTATTAATTGTCTTGCTAATATTAGCCCACAGTTGGGTGCATTACAAAACAAAATTGTAAAATTAACAGCAAAATATTTCATTACCAGTCAGAAAGTTTTACAGTCTGCCCATGTAGAGATTATAAGATTTAAATGCAGTTTAATACTGCATAATTTAATATCTGCAATTTTATTTCCAGGGACATTGGTGATCTTCCGGAAGACCCAGAAGAAGCATGGTCAATCACATGTGATACCATACTGACCACAGCTGCCGAAAATATTCCCGTCAAAAGAGCCGTGCGTCGCCC
>Ga0209149_1001224_pt1 | contig 12600 bp, 11 predicted proteins | sample WorMetTyACAVOLI2_FD_187423 | JGI IMG/M metagenome (GOLD analysis project Ga0209149, IMG submission 187423) | Marine gutless worms symbiont microbial communities from Max Planck institute for Marine Microbiology, Germany - Olavius algarvensis... ... | reverse complement strand
CACATTTTAATTTTCTGTTTATTCCGTGTGGTAGACTAAGCTGGCTACCCGTCAGCTTTTTACTGCACGTTAAATACCCACTATCGTATCGTATCGTATCGTATAGTTGGCGCGGTGGTACGATACGATACCATACGATAATGTGTATTTAACGTGCAGTAAAAAAACTGACGTGTAGCCAGCTTAGTCCACTATACGGAACAAACAGAAAAATTAAAGAAAAAAAACGAACTAAAAATAAACTGAAAAGCATGATAAGTCCCGTCCGGTCCCGTGATTGTGAACGCAGTCCAGGGTAGAAGAAGTATTATGGTGGGAATGATTTGTTCAAAAGGTAGGTTTTGAGCCTGGGGTAAAAGAGTGAAGGAGTAATGGATGATGAGAGTGGTGATGATAATAGAGATGAGCTGGCAAGTGAATGAGAAGGTGAGTCGAGACATAACTGGCGAGGCTGACGGAATGAATCAGGGAGTCGATTGCAGAGACGGGGTGATGCATATCTGAACTAGCGATCTGTAATTTTCAATAATAAGATGGTTGATGGGCGAGATAGGGTAACAACAGATGAGGAGCGGGTACTGCGAGGGGTTAAACAAAGATCAGATTGTGAAGATAGCTAAGTTGCAGGCCTGTAGCTAGGGGGGTCTTGGGGGTCTGAAGACCCCCCAATTCCAAATGGTCCACAAATTTCATTGTGCCGCTTGTATACTTGGTCTCGTGCGTCAATGGGACAAGACAGACTTTCAGCCCTGGCAATGCTGCATGTCCACTACATGCACAAAATTGACTTACTTGAAGTTGTGGACAAGTTCTCTAAGAAACACCCAAGACGCATGCAGCTGGACAGTGTGCTGCTCCACTGACTTTAATATACTGGGATTATCCAAGTACTAGGCCTAACTGTCGTTCCACCTATCTACTCACCGTTCAGCGGTTTAGCAGTTTTTACTTCAGCACTCCTTGAATAACCTCAATGTAATGTAGGCCTAATGTCAAATCACAAACTGTATAACACTGGCTGTATAAGCCTAGTTGTTGACAGTGGGAAGCTGAGATAACGAAATTAAAATATCTTTGTTTTCGAACCACTACCGATGTTAGCATTCCTATAGGTCTTCCAGCCTCAAACTGGAGAAATCCCCATGAAGCAGCGCTGATGCATTGCTTTTGGTGTGTCTTTCATTCTGTGCCGTCGTCTTTCTAACTATAACAGCACTGAAACTTTTGGGTCCCATTGCATAATAGATGGTATGTTGTGATTGACGTACAAGGTAATGTATTGCGTTATTTGCGATCAATCGTGTACTGGTATCTCCTGTAAACCTCCTCGAGACCATTGCTACTACAGAGTAAAGACGCGATTTTTAGCCTACAATTCACCAAAAAAACTGTTTGGCGGCCGGTCTCCGCCCGGACCCGCTGGGGGAGCTTGAGCGCTTCCCCAGCCCCATAGCCGCAATAGAGTGTCTACTTCTAACGGGAGGGGAGGGGAGGGGATGGAAGGGGAAGACGGGGAAATGAGGGGAGGGTACAGGAGGGGAGGGGAGGGGAGAATAGAAGGGGAGGGGAAAGGAGGGACAAGAAAGGAGGGGAGGGGAGGTAAAAGGAAGGGAGGCGAGGGGAAGGGAGGGGAAAAGACCCCATGAATGTCGGCTGGCTACGGGCCTGGGTTGACTGGTGAAGGAGCCGGATTATATGAGGCATGCAGTGGGCGGAGCGCAGCTAACCAGTCACAGACAGCCAAGCTGCAGTGAGGCTAGTGAAACAAAATTGAAAGCGGTACTCTATTCTCTGTAATGTAATATGATAATGACAAATTTAGAGTGGCGTATGCAGCACAAGCAGCATCAATGGCTCTGTACAAAAAATAGTCACTGTCAGTGATACAGTCAAACTGAAGGAATGATATGTTGAACAGATGTGACTTCAGGTGTGTTTTGAAAGCAGAAAATGTCCGGGATAGGCGCAGATCTACTGGAAGATTGTTCCAAGCACGTGGACCAGCGACAGCAACAGCACGGTCGCCAATGGTTGAACGTCGCGTAGCCGGTGACACCGGTACCAGAACTTCAGCCGTGGATGCAGTACGTAGTCGACGGCGTGAGACTACGTCCGACAGCGGCTGGATCAACTCGGACAGATACTGTGGTGCTACTCCGTTTAAACAGCGGTGCACTAGAACGCAAAGTTTATCCCGGAGAGGCACACGCGTCTGTAATATGATACCCTGCAAAGCAACTGTATGGAAGTTGAAAATTAAGTTTAATTTCATCGTCATAGGCCTATATAGAATAGGCATATATAAAATAGACATATATAAGCAATAGATTTTTAGTAACAAGTGTATCGGAGACGATACGAAAGCCACCGCTCGTCAAAGCCCAAACTGCATTAAAAACAAAATAATAAAATATGGCGAAAAACGATTTTCAATATGGCGGATCGAATTCTTACACCCTGCAATGTAGCACAATCATGACATAGATTTCGCCAGGTAACTGCACCCTGCAATGCGGCATGTGGCTCTGGGAAATCGGGGAAATCCGCCACCTTGGATTTTATAGGTCCAATTTGGTTCTTTGAAAAGCCCATGTACGACTTCATATAGGTCGTCAATAGACACCATAGCTCTAAAGTGCTTAGTTTTTGGGAAAATCGCGTTTTTTTGCATTTTGGCGACAGACAGACGGACAGACGGACAAACAAACAAACAGACAGATGAACAGATGGACAGCTCCGATGCACTAAGCCGCTCTCGCTGTCGCGAGCGGCAGCTTAATAATACGTAGACTATAATAATACGTAGACTTATAACGCTTGCAATGTCGGAGTATATGACCGGCGACACTCTGTAAGTCCCTATTAATTTTCCATTGAAACTATGTCTGTATCTCGTACCGTTTCTGACACATTCAGCGTCAAAAATGTAGTGACCTTGAAACTGGGGGTAGGGGTCGTTCAAGGTCATTGAAAATGGCGCCATACGAATAGATCATATACGACTTTCGGTTGGTTCGGCCATTGTAAGTATAGCTCTGTGTTGTGCCATTGCCAGTTATTTGACGTTGAATAGCCGTGACCTTGAAATATGGGTATAGGTCACTGAAGGCAATTCAAACTGGTACCATTCGAAAGCTTAGGTCCGGTTTCGTATTCGCCTTCCATAGTAACTATGGCCGTATCTTTAACCGTTTATGAGATATTCAACGACAAAGTATCGCGAGACCTTGAAAACTGGGTTAGTTCAAGTTCATTGAAAATGATGCCGTTCGATAGACCATGCACGACTTTATATTGGTACGCCATTGTAAATATGGTTCTATCTCGTACCGTTTTTTGAGTTATTTGACGTTGAATAGTACCGTAACTTTGAAATCTGGGTTAGAGGTCACTCAAGATTATTCAAGCTGGTACCGTTCGAAAGCTTGGATGCGGTTTCCAAGATAAAGCAAGATATTGATAAAAAAATCGTGATTTTTATACCCCCTTGCATTCGACGCCCCCATTAGGGGGGGGGGGATACCTGTCGAAGTATTGCCATGACGTTTGATACAGAAAAACTAGAATGGTGTGACTATGCGTCTTGCTGACGCACTTGTATTTTTTGTTTTTAAAGTGAAGTTTTACTTATACTTTCTTATTTCGTTTTATCGCCTGAAATTTAGTCCGAAACCGAATGCAAAGCATGCATAGCTAAATCATTCAAAACCTACATTATGGAGTTGTCCAACTTAAGTTGTGGCGGGCCTAGCTGACTGAACACTAAGATTACGGTATTTTAATTTTTCGATGAAGAACGCAAAAACCGTGAATGCATTCTGGAGTCGGAAGAAGTGGTGGTTTAGCCCGATTTAGTGCATGCGTGATACAAAGCAAACGTTCCATAAACAATGAAACATTGTTTATTAGACAGTTTATACGTTCATATGCTGTCATAGCAAAAACCCAGAAATCCCAAAAATCTAAAAAAAATGCCTTTAAAATTTCCTTATTTGCCTCTGCCCGGCGATAGTCGGCGAAGTATTTCTTTTCAGTACCGGTAGCGTGTGTTACGATGTTTTTCTTTGTTGCGATGTTTTTTATCGCGCGTCAGCATACTGACGCGCGATATTGATATAGCAATTCTGTCTGTCTGTCCGTCCGTCCGTCTGTCCGTGACGTTCCGGTATCAAATGAAAACGGCTTAACATATCGTCATAGTTTTTTCACCGTACGGTAGCTCAATCATTCTAGTTTTATCAGCTTCAAACATCTTCACGAAATTCCGACGTTGTCACCCCCCTGCGGGGGCGCTAAATACGGGTGGGGTATAACAATTTCGCGATTTTCTACCAATAAGTCGCTATATCTCGCAAACGATACAAGATATCGCCATATTTACTATGGAAGACGAATAGTAACTCGTAAGCGATCTATCAAATGGTGCCACTTCCAATGACCTTGAACGAACCCTAACCCTGTTTTCAAGGTCACACCACTCTTTGACGCTAAATATCTCACGAACAGCTACAAATACGGCCATAGTTACTATAGAAGGCGAATAGGAAACCGCACCCAAGCTTTTGAATGGCACCAGTTTCAATGACCGTGAGTGACCTCTAAGCCAGTTTTCAAGGTCTCGATATTATTCAACGTCAAAAAAATTCGAAAATGGTACAAGATAAAGCTATAGTTACAATGGCGGACTAATAGACAGTCATACATGGTCTATCAAACCGTCCCATTTTCAATGACCTTGAAGGACCTCAAACCCAAATTTCAAGGTCGGGCCATTCTTTGACGCTGACTCCAAAATGGCTGCAGGTACGGCCATAGTTACTATGGAAGGCGAATAGGAACTCGTATGCGATCTATCAAATGGTGCCATTTTCAATGACCTTGAAAGAACCCTAACCCTGTTTTCAAGGTGACACCACTCTTTGATGCTAAATATTATTTGCTGTATATTTGGATGACGTAAAGTGTCAACCGGCAAATAATACCAAGTTACCACATCATAATATATGCCGATGATATCTTAATTGTTTCATCGTCCATTTGTGAACTTCAGCGTATATTTGACATTTGCAAACGCGAACTCATGTGGCTTGATATGGTTATCAGTGTAAAAAAAATCTTTCTGCATGCATATTGGCCCGAGAAACGATTACACAGTCAGTAATATAATTACCTGTGATGGTCATAAACTTCCGTGGTCTAATGAAATTCGGTTTCTGGGCACCTACATTGTACAAAGTCGACATTTCAAAATAATGTTCTCTCGATTATGAAAAAAAATCGTTCTTTCGTTCGCTTAACGCTATCTTTGGTAAAATTGGTAGGAATGCATCCGAAGAAGTCATCCTGGAGTTAATTAGGTCAAAGTGTATTCCTATATGAATATATAGACTAGAATGTTTTGCACTTACAAAAAGTGATATGAAATCATTGGACTTTGCTGTTAACAGATTTTTGATAAAATTATTTCGATCTAATGATACTGTAATCATTCCAGAATGTCGTCGATACTTTCAATTCAACCTCCCAAGTGAACTAATAGAAAAAAAGAAAACTAAATTCGTAGAAAACTATAACCGATGTGTTCTAGTACTGCGTGATATTTGCGTGAGTCTTAGGTAAGTTCTAATTAAGTTTATTTTTAGTATTTTTGTTGCATAATTTTGTATTTATTTTATCACTACTGCTATCACTATGGCGCTACGCAATCCTGAGTGCATGCCAGAAACGACGACGACGCTATCACTATTATGTGGCGAATACATATTTTCAAATATCTCAGAAACGGTTACAGACACGACCATAGTTACTATGGAAAGCGAATAGGAAATCGCACCCAAGCTTTTGGATGGCACCACTTTCGATGACCTTGAGTGACCTCTAAGCCATATTTCAAGGTCACGGTATTATTCAACGCCAAATGACTCGCAAATGGTACAAGATAAAGCTATAGTTACAATGGCGGAATAATAGAAAGTCATACATGGTCTATCGAACCGCGCCATTTTCAATGACTTTGAAGGACCCCAAACCCAGATTTCACGGTCAGGCCATTCTTTGACGCTGAATATCTCCAAAATGGCTGCAGATACGGCCATAGTTACCATGGAAGACGAATATGAAACCGGGCTGTCAAATGATACCACTTTCAATAACCTTGAGTGACTTCTAACCCACATTTCAAAATCTCGATAATATTTAACGCCAAATAACTCGATTAATAGTAAGTCGTGTATGATCTGTCAAATGGTTCCGTTTCCAGTGACCTTTAGTGACCCTTAAGGTCTTAACCTAGGTCACGGTGTAATATTTAGGCCTATGAATGCCCTCAATTTTATGTGTGCGCAGCTGACGCGCTATCTGTTTGCGATAGCTAAGTTCTTGTTACCATTGCAACAGTATAGGAAACGGTTATAGCAATCGTTATGAAACTTTTAGGTAATGGTATTAAGATTGTGCTATTAATTTTGCCACATATCAGCACTCTGCAGTGGAGCGCGGAGCAAGGTTCGACGTGTCTATCAACACTTTTTACGTGAAATCGAAGTCGGCCAGTACGACAGATAGTTAAAAGTGACAAATATGTCAAACCTTGAAAAGACAATTTGCACTTACATTCCAAGATCTTTGTAAAGGTGTAGCCTGACAGACCTTGTGCTTGACTGTATCGTGTATCGTTTCAGAGATGTAACCGTATATTGCTGGAATGACAATTTGCTATACTTCTTGTATTTACGCCCCACTGATAATCAACCTAATGTTTAGTGCCAGACTTAAATGATGTTGAAACAAGAACTTAGCTATCGCAACAGATCGCGCGTCAGCTGCGCACACAATTCGTCGACGGCATCTCCGTGACCTTGAAATCTACGTTAAGGGTCACTCAAGGTCACTGGAAACGGAACCATTGGACAGATCATACACGACTTACTATTAGACGAGTTATTGGACGTTGAATTTAATCGTGATCTTGAAATGTGGGTCAGAGGTCACTCAAGGTCATTAAAATTAGTGTCATTCGAAAGCTTGGGTGCGGTTTCCTATTCGCCTTCTATAGTAACTATGGCCGTATCTGTAGCCGTTTGCGAGATATTCAGTGTCAAAGAATGGCGTCACCTTGAAAACCAGGTCGTTCAAGGTCATTGAAAATGGTGCCGTTCGATAGACCATATGCGACTTTCTATTGGTCGGCCATTGTAACTATAGCGCTATGTGGTGCCATTTTCGAATTATTTGACGTTGAATAATATCGTGACCTTGAGATCACTCGATGTCATTGAATCTGGTGCCATTCGAAAGCTCGGATGCGGTTTCCTATTCGCCTTCTATAGTAACTGTGGCCGTATCTGTAGCCGTTTGAGATATTCAGAGTCAAAGAATGACGTGACCTTGAAAACCAGGTTAGGGGTCATTCAAGGTCATTAAAAATGGCGCCGTTCGATAGACCATATGCGACTTTCCATTGGTCCGCCATTGTAAATATAGCTCTATCTTGTACCATTTTCGAGTTATTTAACGTTGAATAATATCGTGACCTTGTGATCGGGGTTAGAGGTCACTCAAGGTCACCGAAAATGGTACCATTTGAAAGCTTGGGTATTTCCTATTTGTCTTCCATGGTAACTATGGCGATATCTTGTATCGTTTGCGAGATAGAGCGACTTATTGGTAAAAAATCGCGACATTTTTATAAAAATTGCACTTATTTAGCGCCCCCGCAGGGGGTGACCCTGTCGGAATTTTGTGAAAATGTTTGATACTGGTAAAACTAGAGTGATTGGTAATAAAACTGTGACGATATATTAAGCCGTTTTCAGTTGATACCGGAACGTAACAAACAGACGGACAGACGGACAGACAGACAGACAGATTTGCTATATCAATATCGCGCGTCCGTATGCTGACGCGCGATAAATATGACAACGTTTAGTGGTTTGGATTCAGTGCAGGAATGTGACAGAGAAACGAACATAATTCCACTGCAATGGCATCACGCGGTAAAAATAATATTTATATTTAAATTTATTTAAATTTTTATTTAAATTTAACTATTTAAATATTTACGGAAAAGTAATAAACCAGAAAATTTGTAGTGCGTGGCACAGCAAGTGAACCTGCTGCCGCTGCAATACAACCGAACTGGGCCAAAAGCCTCTTTCTCACGGCAGTCGGGACAGACGAACAGACCCACAAGGAGTATTACAGTACCCACCCGGCGGTAGCAAGAAAAAAAAGAACAACCAAAGACGAACACTGCTGGGTAAGTGAAGTGTCACACCTCAATCAACAGAGAGCGAGCAGCAATCGTCAGCACAATATAAAGTTGAGGAATGACTGCAGTCACTGATGCTATATGTCACAATGATGCAGTGCTGCTGCTGCTGCAGTCGAGTGTTGACAGATGCTGATTGATAGTGTGTGATAAAGCGTGCTCGCTCGCTACTTCTCAAATATGTTCTTTACACTCTTCTGGTTATCTCTTCTTTATGCGTCAACGACGTCAGGCACATAATATAATCTCTTTTACGCCTTCTCAACTTCACGTTTGGTCAGATTGTCTGCGCTTGTTAACCTGTTATAAATCACTAAACAAAATGTGTTGTCGATCATTTTAGGTCAGTGGAAATACGTCTGTTGTGGAATGTGGAGGCACTCCACCCGTCCATTTGTCTGTTTTGTGCTTGCCTCTAACTCAAAAACGAAGCCATAGAAGGTTTAAATTTGGTTAAATGTTCTACAGGTGACATTAAATGGAGGTGCAATTTTGAGATCGTAAAGTCGAAAGTCAGTGCTACAAGCCTACAAGGTCACGTCAGTATTTCCTGATTGGATGAAGACATTTGCAACTAATTTGGTGGACAGATCTGATGCATCACGACCATATGGAAATGATCACATGAACCGCAATCAAAGCCGGAAGTTAAGTCGCGTGACATTATCGGGCTTTCAGCATCGATCGCCTTACCGACGAATTTGGTTCAAATATCTAGGTTTTTCATGCTGCATCTTACGTTTTCCGATGTCGGTGATTCCAAAGGAATTTGCGCACGATATTTGATGTGACGAAACTATTATCCTGGCTACAATCTGGTGTAAATAATTATCCGATGCAGTATATTGCACGACAGTATGCACAGCGATGCCTATGCTGTCGTGCGATGTCTGTTTGTCCGTCACGTTCATGTATTGTATGGAAACGGCTGAACGTATCCTTACACCTTTTTTGTCTTCTGGTAGCCCCGCCATTCTAGTTTTCCACACGACATATTATGGTGAAATTCAGACGGGGGCGACAAATGCACGTGGGGTATGAAAAATCGCGATTGTCGACCAATATATCGCTATATTTCGGAATCGATACCAGTTAGGGCCATAGTTACTGTGGAACGCCAATGGGAACTCGTATGCAATCTGTCGAATAGTTCAGTATCCAATGACCAATAGTAACACATAAACTATCACGATATTTTTAACGTCAAGTAATTCATGGTACAAGAATACAATGGCAGACTAATAGGAACTTGTATATGATTTATCGAATAGGCCCTATGCCATTTTTAATGACCTTGAATGACCCTAACTCAGATTTCAACAGCATGCCATTAGTCGACGTCGAATATCCCGGAAACGGTACAAGATAGACATGGTTGCAAATGTATATCAATAGAAACTTACACACTCCACTCCCTACTCAGCGGTATATTATCGAACGACCTTAAGTAAATTAGTAAAATTTTCAATGACACAGAGCGTCGCGCGGCCTCTCTGCGACAGCTGAGCTTCTCAATGCAAGGCATATAGACGTGAGTGTATCAGACAGCCGGGAGCAAGGACGAATGGATGGACAGAATTGCCACAGCTTGCACTGCGCACAGCGTTGCGTTGTACTAGAAAGACACGTCAGAACGACGGTCGGCGGCGAACATGTGCTTGTGACGTCATCATGACGTCGGTTTCATCATAGTGAACTCGTCTCAACTTCTCCTCCGTATTAGGTCCCGGCGGCTCGACAGATCGATATTTAATCAATAAATGGCGTCAAACAACGGAGTATAAGGATGACGCTGTAGACGACCGACTCGACCACCTACGTCGCGACGTCGTCAACGTTGGCTGGCCGAGCTCGTGGCTCTTTCGCGCTTGATAATCATTCACAAACACACGACGACGGTCATCGGCGTATCGCTGTCTAGCGCTGTGCACCATGGCAGCTCGATCTCTCCGTCTCCCCACCCAGCATAGCCTCCGCCTTCTCTTTAGCTTCTATACGCCGGATTGCCGGAATCAGGGTCATACAGCGTTTTCACATGCCAGCTTTGTCATTTCTAGTGGGCGGGAACTGGCGATAAATTCAATTACTTTGCAGTACGTCGTCTGGACGTCGCAAGTGCAATTTGCCAGTAGAATCACTATCACTCTCACGTTCAGCCACGGATTAATTACAGTACGCCGCTATCGCATAGCTTTATGATTACACCTAGTTCATACCTGACGTATACAAAGCACCTGGACCTGATGACATTGGTCCAAAATTATTAAAACAAATTACAGTAAATATTACTTCGCCACTCCAATACATATTTAATTTACCTTTTTGGTGGTAATTACAGATCCATCTCGTTACTCATTCTTTTCAATAAAGTCTTAAAAATTAATGTTTAGTCGACTACACAATTTCCCTCAGAAACATAACACTTTATCTGCCATTGTGGTTTTACTAAGACACCAAGATAAACATGACATTGTTATCAGTTGATTTTACCTCGTCCGCGGCGATAGTCGACGAGGATTTCTTTGTCACGATGTTTGTTAACGTTGTAATATTGCGGAAAAAGCTCACGAAACTTTCAGAAGACGGACAATGGGTCTGGGATCACACCATTGAATTCGCCAGGTGGCAGCACCCTGCAATGGGACAGAGGGCAACGTTGTTGTGCCTAGCACTGCTTGTTGATATTGTTTAATAACTAGATACGGTATAGGCATTTCTGTATATTGTCGTATTTTATGTAAATGGACCGTGGTTGCCAACAAATGGATTAATGGATCGTAATTACTTAAGTAATATAAAGCAGTTTGTTAGCGAGCGTTACGTAGTTAACGTTCCGCTGCTGAAATCGCTTTTCTGTCCGTCTGTCTGTCAGTAACACGCTTGAGCTGTGACTTCTGCACAGTTTATTTACACTAGGCCTAACTCATAAACCATGGATCTAGATCGGCTGGGAAAAAACAGCGCGAAAATATTAGCAACCGTTTCCCCAATACGTCGTTATATAAAATTATCGCGATTTTAGACCAATATCTCGCTTTATCTCGGAAACTATACAAGAGACATTACCATAGTTACAATGGAAGACTCGTATGCGATTTATACAATGATTTCATGAGCACGCCGTTATTCGACGTAAAATATATAAGAACGGTACAAGAAGCGAAGTATTAATAGGAACTTACCCATGTCCCACTTGACGATCCAGAGTCGAATAATCTTCACTGCCTTTGAGTTAAGGCCGCATTCCATTATTCTAGCCAGCTGCAAACCTGGTTTTCGAGCAGGTTTGCAGCCAAGTTTTCGACAAGTTCGTGCGGACTTGCGACACGCTTTCGACTTTTTTTGTCGAAAACCTGGTCGCGAACCGCAGCAGGTTCGCTGGTTCGTGCGCGTGCTAGACAAATGGAATGTAGAAAAAACCGTTTAAGCAAGTTCGCAGCTGGCTTTCGACATGCTTTCGACCTGCTTGCGACCAGGTTTTCGACCAGGTTTGTAGCTGGCTACAATAAAGGCCGCATTCCATTATTCACCTAACTGGGGGCTCGGACAACTTCCGCACAGCCGCATTATTTTTGTGCAGTAAACTAGATCACTTTTCGGCAACTTTGCAACGTCCAACTTTCACCAATTTGGTCATAACACGTAAATTCAGGTCCCTTAGAAAATTTTCCGTTTAGGGGCCCGCCATTTGCCCCCATAAACCTCAAAATTCAAGGGAGTCAAACAGGTACCTTACTCTGACCAGCCTACAGCCCTGTGGACGCACTGTAGAGAGATATCTTTCACTCGACGTTGTAGTCCAAGGGACGTGAAGCATGCGAACTGGTCAATTTCTTTGTAAGACGTACGTTTTCGGAGCTATAGGGCGTCAAAGTTCCCAAATTTTCGCATTTTTATGTATTTTCCCCATACAAAATCCCCATAAATACCTTTTTGTGCGCGGCCTAGGGCTTAGGCCTACATTGCAGAATGCTTCCGGTTATTCCGTGTAGTCGTTGAAGGTCCAAAGGGGTGCCTTTTGCTATTGTGGTTTTCCTGCGATGTCTGGTAGAGAAGCTGGGGACCCTAAACTTGCCCAAATTTCGCCTATGGGAAATGCCTCTATATGTACACAATGCTACTACACGGCGCGTCCGATTTGGGAGTCAATCCGGCCCCTAAAAACTGAAATATTGAGCCTACGAATAGGACTTTAAAGCTTGGACAAAAACTCAAACAGTTATAACTTCAACATTGCTGGAAAAGACATTACTGGAAAATTACCGTCAGACTGGAGGTCTGCAAATATTACTGCTGTATATAAAAAAGGTAATAAAAAACAACCTTCAAAC
>Ga0209149_1001223_pt1 | contig 12603 bp, 6 predicted proteins | sample WorMetTyACAVOLI2_FD_187423 | JGI IMG/M metagenome (GOLD analysis project Ga0209149, IMG submission 187423) | Marine gutless worms symbiont microbial communities from Max Planck institute for Marine Microbiology, Germany - Olavius algarvensis... ... | reverse complement strand
TTTTTGACCCTCCCTGTAGGAACACTAAAATCTGTCCCCCGTGGAAAAGATGTTTGGAATGCGAATGGCGGGTTTGTGTCAGTTCTACTGACGCACTTGTTTATTTATTTTTCGTTTCTTTTGCTCGCGATATCTTCAACACCGCTTAGCCGATCTTCATCAAATCTTCGTGGAAGATGGCAAATGGGCAGCTACAGAAAAGTTAAGCTTTCGAGTTCTGAACTCTTTCGGGTGTGGTAGGGAGGCTCAAACTGCAATATGGCGGTACAGCGGATTTACCCATTGAGAAAAGAAAGCTGTCTGATTTTGGCCTGTGATTGTTTTCTACCAAATGCCGAAAGCCGCTCGAAAATCTGTCAAGGGATGGCCGAGATCCTTTGGTGCATTTGGTGTATTTTTAAGCGCCTCACTTTACTTTAGTAAAAGAGGCGCTGATTGAGATAGGCTGTGTCGTGACGTCGTTGGTCGTTGGTTGGTTGTCACGCGCGTGCACTGTGGCCAAACGGTGCATCCTAGGCCTATAGTTACTATGGAACACTAATAGGAACCCCTACCCCAGGAATTCAATGGTACAAATTACGACCCCCTGGGGTGACCCCTAACCGGGGAATGGGCCCCCCGTGAGGCGCTTTTTGTCAAATTACTTTGACCACTTGTTTGACAACGGAGGCGCTCGATTCACAACGTTGCCATCGGGCAGTGTTACTCGTCTATAGTTTATCTATTTATTTATTTTATTTCTTAGGTCGTGATATCTCCGAGATCGCCGAGCCGATCTTCACCAAATCTTGCAGAAAGATGGCATATGGGCTGTAATAGGAAAGTTAAGCTTTTGGTTTCTGACGGCCAATATCTTTTAGTGTATTTGTTCCAATTTCCGACTACTGGGCACTGCTTAATAAAGAAAGATTGAGTTCATTTCTTTCGCTAGATGGCCCTACTTTATAATACACCTTTGATGAAAACAAGCTTAACAGCTGTGGTGTAGACAAACGGCAGTTAAGATGTGCTAAAATTTCGTGTCCACTTACTTACGTATACAGAATGTTAAATATGAGTTATTGGTGAAGCGGCTCCGTTTATTTTGGACTATCGCGACTACAGCCTACTGATGCGGGTCAACACGCAGGCAAACGACCCAGGGCGAAACGGCGAGTGACCGTGACGCACCCGGGACTATGCGGCCACTGTTAGAGGCGTACAGGACGAACAGGAGTCACGCGAATGTACATGTAAAGACGGAGGCGCTCGACTCACAACATTCCCCGGCTAGGACCGTGTTAATCGTCTAGTCTATTCTGAAGCTGCTTACGATTAGTCGTGTACTCTGTTAGGCTGTTAGTTTTGCGTAAGACTAATAAGAGAACAGTTATTTTATATATATGCTTATCGCCCGGTGATAGTCGGCGATATATCGTTTTCGGTCGAATTTGTTTGTTGTGAACTTGTGAGGTTATCATTTTAACAGTACGTAAACGGCTACAGCTGTCGCCATGACACTCTAAGAATAGATCGACAATGGTATTGGCTGTTAACGCCACCAGGTGGCAGCACCCTGCAATGTGGCGCAAGGTGAGGTCTGCTGTGCCTGGCTATACTTCCTTAGCATGAATTTAGTGCACGAAGTAACGAAATTGAGTATTACACAGCTAATCTTTGTCGATTCACTTGCTCATGTAGCCTACATGTGTAAATGTATTATGTAGGCCTACAGCCGTGTGTTGCGTATTTGTATCGAATACAGCATACTTATCGTCACACGTGTGTGTACTGTGTCCTTGTGTATAGGTATTGTAGGGTTTATCGTCCAACTCGTCAAATTATAGGTCATTTCGTGGACACTTACACACTGACCTGACGCGCGACACCTGATAATAGTAAATCTGTCCGTCCGTCTGTCCGTCCGTCACGTTCCGGTATTGGATAAAACGGCTTAACATATTGTCATAGTTTTTTTTCACCATACGGTAGCACAATCATTCTAGTTTTATCAGCATAAAACATCTTCACGAAATTCCGACGGGGTCACCCCCTGCAAGGGCGCCAAATACAGGTGGGGTATAAAAATTTTGCGATTTTCTACCAATAAGTCGCTATATCTCGCAAACGATACAAGATAGCGCCATAGTTACTATGGAAGCGAATAGGAAACCGTACCCAAGCTTTCAAATGGTACCACTTTAATGATCTTGAGTGACCTATAACCCACATTTCAAGGTCACGATAATATGCAACGTCAAATAACTCGACTTGTAGTAATTCGTGTATGATCTATCCAATGGTTCTGTTTCCAGTGACCTTGAGTGACCCTTAACCTAGATTTCAAGGTCACGATGTAATATTTAGGCCTACATTATGCCCTCAACGTATTGTGTGCGCAGCTGACGCGCGATCTGTTTGCGATAGCTAAGTTCTTGTTTGGCTTAGATGACCCAATCAAGAGTGTCGCAGCATTGGAATACAATGGTTTGACAACACCAGGTTCAGATCACTAAAAGTCTAAAGATAAAGTAAAGAATGTAACAAAACAGACAGGCTACACATAGACTGATACAGAGGCGCTGGGAAGATAGAGCGTTAAATCAAGCAAAATCAAAGCCCGATATAATCGACAGACGTGTAAGAACTGCTCGTACCATAACTCGCGGACAGAAACCCCCGCAAACACTTTGTTTCCGAGATTAGGTTTAGGGTTTGGTGGTGGTTGTTCCCAGGGGTTCTGTCCGGGAGCGGGGGTGTCGTCCGTGACTCGCGGGACTGGTATAGGCATCGCTGACGTCGGTTGATTCAGTCAGTCAACACTATGTGTGCTCAGTCGTTCAGTAGGCTACACGCCGCCGTTGACATCCGGCCATTCGGCTGATGTTTCGCTCCAAAGTCACGAACCAGGCATGCGGTCACGTGACTTGATGTAAACACTGGAGTGTCTGGACGACTGAGAAACCAATTCGTCATTCGACAGCAGCTCACGGACACGTAGACGTGAGTGTGTGAACAGGGTTTAACGACCCCCTCCCCCCGGGATATAACCCGCGGGATACCTACCCAGAGATTACGCCCTACAGAAAATCTCCGAAAGTAATTCCCCGTGGAATTAGTTAGGGTCACGACCCTGTCACGTGGGTCGGATAGTGTCAGGAGTACGGGTTATTTTCGATTTTAGAATGTTGCTACACTCCGCGGGTGAATCTGCGGGTGAATGTTTCCAGCGGTTTTGTTATGAAATCTTATCGACTCACTTGACTGATGGGCTCGGAGACATGAGACGTCCACTGTACACTTATAAATTGTCGCGTAAAAGATTTCTACGCAAACGTCGATGCGAACTGTCGAGCTGACACATATTGGATATAAGCACACTGGCCGATCCAGCAGACCGGGGGCCATGCCCCCCGTCGTTCCCAAGGTTAGGGGTATGGTCGATACCTCGCCCTAAATTTGTTAATATTTTAGATACTAATTAAATCAGAGTTATGCTAGTACGTCTCATCGCATTATCTAACAAGACCATGCATACCATTGCTTTGTTATACGCTATTTCATTCTGTTACAGACCTCACTGGGAGTCACTGCAGGAAAAGCGCCTAACCACTCGTGCAGTGTGCTCACATGCAGTCACTCGTCCACTTCTACAGACGTATACGAATACAACATCCCACGCTCACTACCGCTGTATCACATGGAAAAGTAGGCTAATTGATCAAACTGGCGGCTGGGGCGGCGTATTTCTTGTAAATGTAATGTACGTCTGCAAATGTTTTAAACCGTGCATAATAGCAGGTCTTTAAGTTAAGTTGCAAATAACGCGCCAGAATGCACCAAAAAAATGCCATATTCAAGGCACCAAATTCAATTTTTCCGGACAGCCCCTCCTCAAACCCATTCCCGGTTTGGGAAGGAACACCCTTCCACACTCTACACTGCTGGGATTCGGAACTTCCAGCAGTTCCCCCGTTGAATCATCCTATATCCACCGCTGACCGACCCACAAGGCGGGGGGATTTTTTGATAACTAGCACTAACCCGTACTCCTGACCCTAACCGATCTGCCTCTATCAGTTGTGTACAGGCTAACGGTAAACGCTTTATATTGTTGACCGCCGTATAGTAGTGGTGGGAGAAATATAGGCCTATGAGGCTATGGAGGGATGGAAAATTGTCCGGGAGGGGGAAATGTCCGGGGGGAATGTGCCCAGGGAAAATGTCCGGACCCCTGAGCTGAGGCCAAGTGCTGACGAGCTGATTACCTAAACATCTGCAGCCTACCGTATGCAGTAGTTCTAAGTCAACCAGTGCTAAAAACTGTTTATTCGGCGCGAAGCATTTGTGCCGTTGTTGATTTGCTTGCCGAGGCTGCATGCTAGCCAACGACATCGCTCTATACGTCGGCATGTGAGCTGGTCTAGACGCAGCGGACGGATCAGTTTCATCGACAACGCGAGCTGGCTACGAGACGAACGGCATGCTGACGCCACGGTGCACAGATCGCTGCTGTATTTGTCACAGACTCTGATCACTGTTGTCGTAGTGTGACCAGACTGGATAAGATGATGTTGTCGAGTTGGCAACTGCTGATCTGGCTCTGCTGTCTGCTGTGTATTGCTCATCTGAGCTGTGCCGCTGAGGACCGGAAAAACTACAACGACGACGACGACGACGAGTACGACGGCCACGTCCAGTCCTCCGATGACGTTGCCGACTACGACGATCTGCACGACGACGACGCGACATGGCTGCCAAGGAGACGGGCTCGCCGGCAACACCGGGTGCCGACGGTCGTGGAGGTGCCGGGCGGAGTTGACCGGGCGACGCTGGCATCTCGTCGGGAGAGAACCCACTCGAGACGCCGTAAGAAGTTGGAGGACGCGTCCAGGCGGGCCCGAGGTGGGGGTAGTCGCGGCTGGAGGCGACGTAGCGGCGCCAGCATGCCTGAGACTTCGGCACCGGTTTACACAACGACCGTCGTCTCCACTACCTTTGACCGGCAGACTTCCGTGACATCGCCGTCCACCCAGTCAGTCACCAGCCACGCCACGGACCACGTAGCTCACGGTTCAGAGGTTACCGCGGTTGCAGAGCTCACGGAAGACCGCATCCAAGGCGGAGACGTGTTAACGATGAGGGAGGATAGTGACGACGACATGATGATGATACTGATGTCGAACAACGGGACGACGATTCAGTTGGCAGACATCAGTCACCGTGGTATGGTATTACTAACTGCAATCATTCGCTGTCACTTTACTTCAGCTCAGGGACGGATACAGAGAGGGTCATGAGTGTCCGACCCCCCCCCCCCCGTATTTCACTGGTGTAATTTTTTTGTGTCCGATTCGCGTATATGAACGCGATTTTTTTTCAAAAACTAAGCAATTTAGAGTTATGGTGTCTATTGACGACCTATAGGAAGTAGGTAGCCTTTCCGTCTCGGTTTCAGAACAGGTAACATTTCGCCCCTTTGATGTTTCGCCCACCGGACGAATTACTTTAATTTCTGCATGAAAATCATGAACAGTAACTTGGTTAGACCAGTGATTATCAAGTCTTGCTTTTGAAACAGCTTAGCGTTTTAGATGACACAACATTAAAAGTCATAGGGTTACGGTTAGAATTAGCCGCGCCGCTATCACTGATCTTGTCGTAGGTTCGTAATGCAAGCTGTTTTAGCAGTAGATGAGCTACTTGTGGGTCACATGACGATTATAGGACGCTATTGACTGCAATACAAAACGGTGTAAACAATAATTTCGCAATGACTTATGCACTAGCACGCTAGATGTGCTACTCAGTAAGCGCAACTAATCATGGCTCCAGGGGGAATTCAAGTGTAACAACTAAAAACAACTAATTGAAAAATTTTAGCATAGCTATAAAGGTAAAACTAGCCCGGCCTACTTGTCAAACAAGTGTATCGGAGACGATACGAAAACCGCCGCTCGTCAAAGCCTAAACTGCATTAAAAACAAAAAAAAATATGGCGAAAACGATTTTCAATATGCCGGATGGAATTCTCACACCCTGCAATGTGGCATGTGGCTCTGGAATCGTGACAGTGAATTCATCAATGGCCGAACCCTGCAATGTGATACGTGGCTCTGGAATTCTACAGCTGGTTTCCATTTCCACACATCACCGCAGTCGACATGTCATTCTGTACTAGTCTGCGAAATTTTATCCAAATCGGACCACCCTCAGGCAGAAAAAAATGACGTCATGTCGATTTTCAAGATGGCGGATCTCAGCCATCTTGGATTGTAGGGATTCAATAATGGGCTCTTTGAAAAGCCCAGTTAAGCTTACATAACTTCCTATAGGTCGTCAATAGACACCATAACTCTAAATTGCTTAGTTTTTGAAAAAAATCGCGTTTTTTTGCATTTTGGCGACGGACAGACAGACAGACAGACGGACAAACAGATGGACAGCTCCTATGCACTAAGCCGCATCGCGAGCGGCGGCGTAATAAAGTGGCGCTTAAACGTCATCATAAAACAAGAAGCTCATCTGTCGCAGAAGCTCATCGTGTCATCGATATTTCGCTAAGTCACTCAAGATCACCCAAGTTAATTGCAAATGGTACCACTCGAAAACTTGGATACGGTTTCCTATTCGCATTCCATAGCAACTTGGCCGCATCTTTAGCTATTTCGACACAATACACAAACGTGACAGACAGCCACCCAGCTAGCCACCCACAGCACGACAGCAAAGGCCGCGCTTATGCATGCATCGTGCGGCAGTAAAGGGTAACATTGTGAGATCTTACGTATACTTGCCGTCCGTTCTCCGTTCGCTTATCGTCTTCGCGCAGTCAGACCAACGGGCTCGGGTCGGTCGCGATAGGCGCCTGGGTGGGTGTAAGCCTACGGAGAAGCCGCATACCGTCGTATGAGATAAAACAAGAAGCTAATCAGAGATTAGATCATCATCATCATCAGGTGGCGCGCCCAGCGGTGAGCATAGCCGTCTCCACAACTGAACGCCATTTGGAACGATCTTGTGCGCGAAGCCACGCCGAGTTGAGGTCAAGGTTGGTCGGTTGCAGGTCAGACTCGATGGTACGGAGCCAGGTTCGACGTGGTCGGCCTCTCCGGCGGCGCCAGTCGGTTGGAAGACGGTTGATGGCTGCCCGAAGGGCACGGGAATGCTACTCCTTGAACGTGTAGGCCTAATCAGTCACTAATACAGAAAGCTAATCTGAGATTAGATGGCCGAACGTAACATTTTGCTCTAAAACTTCAGCCTACAGAGAATATCGCAGTTTAAAATAAATTATAACACTAAGCCTAACTTTAAACCCTAACCCATGTTAAACTATTGCGCCCATGATTCTACACACTAGCCAAGGATGGGCCCTGCAACTATTCTGACTAGTGTTTCGCCCGCCGATAGGTCTATGGTTAAATGAAGTACTGATCGGGTGTACTTAACTGTGACGCAGTGTAAGGATGGTTGGTGCAGTAATGGCTTGCCATAGTGAAGCAAGTGAAACACGGATACTCGTGCAAGTAGCTTGACAAAAGCAGTTAAACCAGTAACAGTGATAAAAACTGTAGATGCAGCGGACGAGACTACAACTTAAAGCACTCACAGTAGCCCTGTTCAGGTCAAGTTGGTCAACATTTTAACCTACGTCCCAATTTTGAGTTATAAAAATGACGTCACTATCCCATAATTCCAACCGGCATGCGGTCCAATATAAAAGGCCGGTGGCAACCTGGCCACCAATGGGAGTCGTTTCACTGGTCTATTATTATGCCCCCGCCTAGGGGGCATTATGCGGTGATCGGCGTCCATCGTCCGTCCGTCTGATGTCGCGTACATCGGCTCTTAACTCGAAAACCAAAAGGCCTAGGAAGACGAAACTTTGCACAGGGGTACCCCAGGTCACATGCGACTCCCACACCGACTTCAAGGTCAAAAGTCAAGGTCACAGGGCGGCGGCATATTGTGGCGAGCACCAAGAGAGCTGCCACCTGGCGAACGGCTGCAGATATAACGTCATTAAAATACTACTTAATACTGCAATGCTTATAATAATACAGAGTAATCATTTTCGTGTAAATTCTGCTGTATAAATATATACTGAGTTTGATTTTGTGAAATAAAGATGATATTACCAATTTATATTATATCTCTTATTTGTAACATAAAACACCTGTTTGAAACTTGAAAATATTTGTATAAATCTGGATCTTCGGATGACAAATGCATCAATTCTCAGCATTTTGGCACATGCGACTCCCACACCGACTTCAAGTTCAAAAGGTCAAAAGTCAAAGTCACGGGGCGGGGGCATATTGTGGCGGCCACCTAGCCGCACAGCTTGTTATTATTATTATTAAGAATGAATGTCATAGCAACATTATAGTCGATGGACTTCAAGGTTGCGGCTAGTGTCCCTGGTGTGTTAACAGCGTGTCGTCAAGCATGCGTTGTGATGCATGGGAGTTGACTGTGGTTCAAAGTTCAAACAACGGCATCTTGTTTCAGGCTTCACGGCCCATCAGATTAGACGTGATGCAAATTAATTTACGATATCTATTCTTGCCATCAGAACCTGAATGGTAGGATCATCAAATCAAAAAGTCGACAAGGAACTGGACAGTTGTCCCTGTCAACCACGTATGTCGCATTCAGAGAATATATGTGCTTATTACTCCGCCAAGGCTGGCGTAGTGATGTGAGCGGTCGTTTTGTCATTCTGTCATTCTGTGAGCAAGATAACTCATGATTGCGGTAACTGACGTCCACTAAACATGGTAGGCATGGGCAAGGGTGACCATCCAAAAGTGATTAACTTTTGGTGGTGATTTGATTCCGCATATGGATAATGGATTCCGGATCAATTTTACACTTCTCTCACCATTGTGAAATGGGTGATTTTAGGAGATTTATTAGCATTTCTGATACAGTCAACGGCCGATTTTTACGTTATTTGGTGAAGTGACTCACGTCGACAATACATTTTGGGAGCGATGCAGCACACATCCAGATCCGGTTTAATCCGGAAATCCTGATTTGAATCCCGGATTAAATTTTGGCCTTGGCAGAGTTTGCGCTGTTTGAGTGCTTTTGTTGAAACTGTAGTTATTTTCCCAGTCTTGAGCCGCCGCCAGAATGTATTTCTCAGCACCTGTGACCACCGTCACCATTGAGCAGCTGTTTAAGCGCTGCCGTTGGATCTACTCAGACCGTCATAGGAATCTGCTGGAGTGCTGGAGAGGATGCGGAGAAGCTACTCTTTCTGGCATACAACATCAGACTGTTTAATTGAAACTACTGAACTTTGCAATCGATAACAACAGATTACAGAAAGTGAACTGTAATTAGTCAGACATTTTTGTCATTGTGATGCTGTTGTCAGGTTTTTGATTTACGTTACATGTACTTTATCTGCATCCTGTATATTGGTTTCGTTTCGGTTTCGGGCCGAAAACAAGCTTCCATTTTCGGCGATGATCCGGTGAGCCTGGGCCTTGAACCCAGACTCGTCGATTAACGTATCCAGGCACCACGTACCGCGATGCTAACAGTAGCGCCACAGGGGCAGGCTGACTTATTTGCAAAGTTTTTGGCGCATGATGCTATGCAAGTGCAGCCTATGGCGTCATGCGGTGTCTGTCTATCCATGTGTATGTGTCCATCACCTTCGTGTAATTCTGTTTGATGCTATGCAAGCGTCATCGAGTGTCTGTCTGTCTGTGTGTGTGTGTGTCCGTCACGTTCGTGAATTCTGTCAAAACAAATAAACATATCAAAATTTTTTCACTGTCGGGTAGCCACACCAATCTAGTTTTTCCATGCCAAATGGCGTAGCAATACTCTAATGGGAACCCCACTCCCCCTCTAACGGGGGCGTCGAATGCAGGTGGGGTAGGCAGAAATCGCGATTCTGAGCCTACATCTGCATGCTGTTAACGCTGCAACAAGCCATTCGTTGTCAACACGGTCGGTGGTGGACCACGGCCACCGTCCCGCCGCAAGTTGTGACACTTTTATTGCTGGTGGTAAGCGGCAGTGTTGATTGCGGGAGAAGACGACGAAATGTTTATGACAAGAAGCTTCAACGACAAAGGCAACTGAACAGCGCATTTAACTGCATGCAGTGATAAATCTGTAGCCTACGTAACTAACAATAAAAGACTACTCGACGTTTTGTACCGTTGAAGCTAACTACTGATCGACACGAAGCATCGCGCGGCCTCTTTGCTACAGCAGAGCTACTTGTTACGAAATTCTGCGTTTCTGTGGGTCTATAGGTAGCTTGTAAGTTTTTAATTTGATCGATTTTGGGGACAAACAACCTTCGTAGGAGCATTTTCCCACAAATTTTCAATAGCCCCTAGTGGTGAAACGAATTATTGGATCAAAAAAGTTATGGGGGTGCAAAATGGCACGGACCTCCTCTATCACAATGCCAAGTATGGTGGGTATCGGGGTCGCGCGCCAGCTGTAGACGAAAAAGTGTGATAAAATTTTTTACTTATCTGTTTTTTTGTCATGCTTGGACTTATAAAGTTTGTGATAACGGAAACGCTGTGAAGCAGTCTAATTTTCAAAAGAATTACTGTGCCGTTGCGTAGAGGAAGGTTTGTAGTTGTTCACCTATATTCAAGTTTTTTTATGGACCCCCAGTATTTTCCCTTATTGGCAAATTTATACCAAAAATTACCGTTTTTGGCAATTTTTTGGGGCTGTAATCTCACATTTTTAACGCCATAACGGTGAAATTTGGCATAAGGGAGAAGGGTGCAAACCTGGGACTCCCTACCGCTGGCCAAATTTTGTAATAATCGCTTAACAGGATATGCCCCTATGGGGAAAATTTATACTAAAAGTTACCAATTTTGGTGATTTTGAGACCTGTAAGATCACATTTTGAAAGCCACAATGGTGAGATTAGGCATGAGGGTACGGAGCCTCCCTCACGCCAAATTTTGTAAAAATTGCTTAAGGGGATTGGTACCTTGGAGCCAGATTTATAACAAAAAATTCCATATTTTGACAATTTTGGCAGACTTCAACTCACTGCCTCAACAGTGGTGAAATTTTGGCGCGAGGGGACGGACCTGGGACTCCCTCCCATGCCTAATTTTGTAAAAATTGCTCAAATTCGTCCGTTATGGGCACAGTTTACCAAAAATTCGACATTTTTGCGATTTGGAGCCCATGTTTCTATACCTATGATGTTTGGCTTAAGAGAACTGTCCTAGGAAATGTTAGGAATCCCTCGACAACACAAAATTTCCTCAGATTTGCTGAATGGATTGCACGGCCTGCCGGTGTTGTATTGCGTTTTAGGTTGTGTATTGATTTTTAGTTGTGGATAGTTTTTTAATATATACAACAATGTATGTGTATATTGTTAGAGAGTTTATCTATGTGTGACTTAAATTGGTGCATGTATCAAAGTTAGTGCATTGTCATATTGTTAAAAATCTTCAACCTTCTTGTTGTATGATTTATATTCTTAGCTCTTTGTGTGTAGAACGGATGTTGCAAAGCTGAAAATTCTTCCAAGTATTTTACATCAGATTGGAAACACACCACTGGTGCAGATAAACAAAATACACAAATCACTTGGGCTGCAGTGTCAGATATGTAAGTTTTGTTTTTGCTGTACTGTAAGGCAGAACCAGAACGTTTTGAAATGTATGAACAATATGAACAATGACACTTTCATTCGTAAGCATAAAATTCTGTACCACAAGTACCACAAGAATACTGAGGTGAGTTGAGAGTGCAGATCATGACGTGCGCCTAGAACAATATCGTTGGCAAGATAAGTCGAGACATTCACAGAAATAGATCAAATATAACCGCCATCACCATACTGTAACATACTGTAACAGATTTTACTGCACGACGCGTATGTATAGCGCGGACTATGCTGTGGCAAGATGTGTGTCCGTCCGTCTGTCTGTCTGTCCATCTATCACACACCGGTATTGTATTCTGTCGAAATGGCTAAACATATCATCATACTTTGTTCACTGTCATATAGACACAACATTCTAGTTTGTTTACCAAACGGGATGGCAATATTCCGATGGGGACCCCCCTAAAGGGGGAATGAAAAAATCACAATTTTTGACCACTATCTCACTCTATGTCGAAAATGATGCAAGATAGAGCCATAGTTACAGTGGAAGGCGAATAGAAAATCGCACCCAAGCTTTCGGATTTCTAGCCCAGGTTTCAAGGTAACGATATTATTTAGCGTCAAATAACTCAAAAACGGTACAAGATATTCTTACAAGCTATATTTACAAGAAAGTCGTATATTACCCAGTTTTCAAGGTCACGCTATTCTTTGACACTGAATATCTCGTAAATGGTTAAGATACGACCATAGTTACTATGGAAGGCAAATAGAAAACAGCACTCAACTTTTGAATGGTACCAGTTTGAATGATCTTGAGTGACATCTAACCCAGATTTCAAGGTCACAGTATTATTCAACATCAAATAACTAAAAATGGTACAAGATAGAGCTATGTTTGCAACGGCGGACCAATAGAGTCATATATGGTCTATCGAACGGCGCCATTTCAATGACCTTGAACAATGCCTAACCAAGTTTTCAAGGTCGTGCTATTC
>Ga0209149_1001222_pt1 | contig 12604 bp, 5 predicted proteins | sample WorMetTyACAVOLI2_FD_187423 | JGI IMG/M metagenome (GOLD analysis project Ga0209149, IMG submission 187423) | Marine gutless worms symbiont microbial communities from Max Planck institute for Marine Microbiology, Germany - Olavius algarvensis... ... | reverse complement strand
CATATTATATCCACTGTGGGCGTCCATTTACTTTCGACATATTCAACATCAAATCGGGCCCATTTATTTGGTGTACGGGTCGTTCTACGTAAAGTTTCACTGCCCTTGATTGGCCAAGTTTATGATGATGGAGGACTCACTTGGACAAGAGCTTACAATGAAGCTGGCAAAAACGTTTCAAACATCGGTAGCAGTAGTTACCAGTTTATTAAACTGTTACCAGCAAGACTACCAGTGTATTTGTTCGGTGTAGTCGGATAAACAACCAATTTAACAAAGTCTGTGCTCTTTCCCCGTGTTACAATCCTCATCACTTAGCATGCTTAGTGGAACCAAGAGCTACATTGTTGTACACGCATTTCTGTAGGTCATGTACAGACTTTTTCTTTCTAGAAGGAACAGTCAGTGGTCCATAGTCATGCTGAGCCAAAGCCAAATGGCGCTTTACACTTTGTGTTGGTCGGCCGCCACTAATCTTACGTCGACCAGACAGGCAGGATTTCCGCCGTTTTGTTGCAGTGGGCTGCACCCCGATCATAACTCCGCCACGACGCCTGCCTGAAAATGCACTGAACTTCCGCTTACCAGTAACTGGTAGACCACTGTACCTTCCCATAGTATGGAGCGTTGTCAATAGACCGGTCTCGGTTGCAGCGTATGTTTTCAAGTTGCGGGCCATTTTCGCAACAGCTGGCTTGAAAGCAGACGGATTATCCTGTAAACCGTGTTTAACTCGACTGTAAAACTCTTCTAATGCACTATAGCACCACGCATCATCCGGCAAATCCTCGGCTTCTGGGGTCAAAGTGCATGCCGGTACAGCTGCACTGCGATAATCTTCAACATCACTGTCCGCTTGCTGGCTGCCAGGATCATCAGGGCTACTATTTAGTCCATGCTTGGCTAACTTCAGAGGCGACAGCCATCCTGCAGCCGGCTTCTTACCAGTGGCAACCTCGAACATGAGCAACCTACTTTCTTTGTTGGCCACTTTCAGACCCGAGGAGACTGCTATACTGCTGTCCACTTTGCACATAACTACCGACATGTGCTTGCACAAAACCCCTGATAATCCAGCAAAACAGCTACAAACACCTTTCACGATGTCGACAGAGTATGTCACGCCATGTTTTGTCAGACTTGGAACCGTGAAACGGCCGTCACCATCATCAACAATATCATCCTCGTTGACTGCAGAAACTTCTGGCATCATTTGTTTCAGCAAAACTTTCGAGTACCTGTCATTTGCAAAATCCAGAAGGCGTCGTTCCATATACTGCTCATACCGAGTAACGAGGAAATCCAAAAGCTGTGTGGCGTTGTATACCAGTACCCGGTCAAAGATGCAATCTTTCAGGACCTTAAACACAACTTCAACATAATTTGTTGTGTTGCTACCCCTGAGTGGAAGGCCCAAGCGAAAACATGATGCCCACTCACCTCTACTATCCCACAGACCAGCCAGATGACTGTGCAACTTCGAATTTCTTTGGCAATGCTGCGAGGCAAGCAGGGCATCGAATTTCTCCTCTATTTCTGAAGCACTGTGAGTGTACATGCACGACTTAAAAGCAAAATATATTTCTTGACGAATAGAGGCGTCCACTGCATGTTTACTGTCGCACAGCCAACTCCATACGGATTTCAAAACATGAAACTGACACAAAAGGAGAGATGATTCTGGAAAAACAGACGATAGGGGATTTCGTTCTTTCAAGTCATTGTCTGTCAGAATGACAGCGGGATGGCCACAACCGAAAAATTTCTGTTCAGGCATAATTGTTGTCAGCAAGGCTAGAGCTTCACCAAAAATATCTTGTCGCTCACAGTTTGCCACGATTGCACCCAATGGCAACCCACCTGCAACAGTTGGGGTTACAAACATGTATACCCGGTGTTTCTGTCTGTCCATGCCACCCGATGCATCAACGAGCAACACTTCGGATGACTGCGGTACTTTCTTATGCACACGTGTCATGAGTGGTGTGCAGACAGCCACAAAATAGTGCTCTGCGACTTGACCAAAACAGCAGCTTCCACCCTCCACACTGTTGTTGTACGTATCAACAAATTTCTGCAAGTCGGCAATCATCTGCTGTCCGGTCAACTCACCATACTCCTTGGAGAATTCTGCCCGATACAAATGGCAAACCACAGAGTTAGATGGTACTATACTGGCGTCTGCTGAGAGAGCGTAGTACTCATCGGGATGGGCAAGCATCAAATCAGTTTTGATGCAATGCAGTGCTGAGCTCGGCGAGTGACCACGGTGGAAGAGGTTGATCAACTTTTGTCGTGTGGAATCTGCCAGGTCACGATGTTTAAGAACAGCAGCTGTATGATATGCGTGGTTGTGCCTGCGCCGGAAAGAGATGATAGTTGGAAATGATCCGTCCAGCTGGCAGCATGATTTCGATCGTGACTTTGGTGAAAATCTGCACAAAAACACAACTACAATATGACTTCTGTGACAAATCACACTGTTGCCTGTGCGTTAGCCTTGTTAATGTGGCATGCAAAATACGAATGATGGTCCATCTTTTTTGAAGGTTTATGTCTTGTTTTGAGCTATATTCAAATCAAACACACGAAGTGGTAGCTGACTGGAAAGAGCGATTGAAACTGCAGATGATATAATGCAACAATCCATTGCCTCATACAGTGACATTAAACTAAATGCTGCACAGCTTGCAAACATACCAACGCCCCAGTCAGCACATTGCCGCTTCACACTTCACTGTAACCTTTCTCGTATCCCACTTAAGGCAGAAGCTGTTTAAAAATAGTTCCATACAGTAATAATTAGTTTTCAAGTCCAGGTAGTGCCAAGGATTCACTCACTTGATGATATATTAAGATTAAGTAGATGAGGAATTTAACAATGTTAATTCGTTCTCAGCTTCACAGCTCTCAAAACGTTTGCTTCTAGTTTATGACGTGAGCCTGAGCCCCTTATTTTTGGTGCTGTGGGGCCTTCAAAATACTCAAAGTACAGCACTTGTAAATTTATGTAAAAATGTATTCATGCGAACAGGACAACCATCTGAAACACAACATTTATATACAACACACAACTGTCATAAAACCTTCGAATGGTGATGTCTAGTTCTGCAGGGCAGTCCGTGTTCTTCGACTCACGTTTGTTCTGCAGTCTGTAGCGAGCGTCGGTTTTGTGTTGGCACCGAAACTGTTTGCGGAAAACGTTCACCTTGCCAGAGTCGGGAAATGTCTTCAAGACACGCCATACCGTACCAGATTTTGTGCTATATGATGTTAGCCACGACTACAAGCACACAAACAAATTAAGCCATCGGTAGGCAACGTTTCACCCCAACAGACATGCCATGGCACACTGCAGATAGTTTGCAGAGCATATTAGCTTCACCAAGGAGGTAATGTGATCATCAGTGTTTGGTGGAGAGGTGTAATGCAGGTACAGGTCATATAGGCCCAGTGAGGTAAATGAGACTTTTTGATCGAGACCAAGACCAAGACTTTTTCTTCGAGGACCAAGACTCGACTTTTTAGTCAAGACAAGAACAAGACTTTCTGTATATTAATATGCATAGTAACATATGATTTTAATTTTTTAAACACCATAACACTGTTCCATTCTGCATGCAGAGTTAACATTTCAGCCTTTAAAATAGTTGCATGCATAACTTTGGAATAAGAATATGATTTTCTATCTCATATTAAAAGAAAATTAATCTCAATCATAATGGTATTCTCATCTTTTCCGAGTCAATATTGTACTGTTGTAGGCAGTCTATTGTTGAACCAGAGACAGCCTGGCATCGATCGCTAGCACAAATTAGGCGGGCAAGTACAACTGCCGAGTAACTAAAAAGTAAGTAGTCCGCAGAGTTACTAGTTACTAAAAAATAACTAGTTACTGACTTACTGTAATGCGTTACTTGCCTACTTTTATAAGTATTGAGTTAATACTACCAAGCAATGAACAGCACTCACATGACTCACATGAGACAGAGAGTTTTAGCATTAGGAAGTTTATCCCATGAGCCTTTACCCTTAGACCACAAACCCACACTAGCCTGCATTAGTTACTACTCATCACTTCCAATCTTGCTGAGGGTAAGAGGCTGAGTTAGTCCGAGTACATGTACGCAAGCTAGCTGATGCCAATTAAAATACAGAAATCATTTGCAAATCGACAATAAGTTAAATGAGGATGTATGCTAACCAGAGCTTCTTCTGGATTAGTCACTTCCTTGATCCGGAAAATTCTTGCATTGTCATCATTTGCAATGGTTAAATACGAGTATCCACTTGGCAAGAGCAATGAATCTGACACTGACAACGGCTGGTCACTAATGTCGGACATCATTCATTCAAGCAAAAGACAGATGTACGCTAGATAAACAATAAAACACATCAACCAGTCAAAGTCAGTGGGGGATCCATACGGGGGGCGGTGGGGGCGATCGTCCCCCGTAGAGGGTCTCCCACAGTGTTTTGGTAACCATACAGTTTTCTCTAAAGTGTATTAATCTTGTTATTCCAGAGCCTCTTGAAAGACTTCCCCAATGCAAATGTATTATTATCCCGGACTGTTAAAGTGTCTATGTAATTCACACCAGCCATCCAACCAAGCATTACACAAAACCTCTAGTGGATTGTCAACTGTTAATTAGCATTGCATAATAGGCTGATTTATTTAAATCAATATGTTATAAATCAATCATGCAGAAAAACTGACAAGCAACGGCCAGTGATGTCGTCCTCGAGACTCGAGAGTCCTGGAGGACGGACTTTCAGAACTCTACGCTCGGCTCGGACGCACATAACTCCTTGGTTATGGTCAGGGTTAGTATAGTTTTAGGGTTAGGATTTGTGAGTCAGTTGCTCCTCCAAAACATATCATTCTTTAATTGCACAAAAAACAGATACAGACTTTTATGTTAGTTAAAACAATAACATTAAGTAAGCGTTCAAGACAACAGACAGACGAACGGATTTCTTATACCATTATACGCCCTGTATGCTACGCGTCGGCGGAAAAATGCGGATGAGACACATCGATGGGAAAGTGATGACTAGCAGTCGAAGACGTTCAGAAAGAACATTCGGGGACTTAACAATGCTCTCGCACTAACTTCCATGCACGTGCAACGGCCTAGATGGCGAGCCGCGCGGCGAGGCATCTAGTAGTGTATAGATTTTGTCTATACACACGGCTAGCCGTGTGTATAGAATCGTGCATTATTTTAACACTAACCCAACCCTAAACTGTAACCCTAACTTCCATCTAATACTTCCATCTAAATTACTTTCACCAAAGTACCAGCTACCGATCCGATACTTTACTGATAGGACGCCATTTTTCATTGACTGTCAGCCTATGACCTACATTTCACAGTTTCGCAGAGTCCGTGGCTATCGACTGTCAGATATAAATAACCATCCAATCACAAACTGGTTATATTACCAACCGGTTGGGTATTGTGAATTTGCTGCTGCAGCGAGGCTTGGTTTTACAATGGTTTTATTCACTGAACCATCAGAACACCTTTGTAGGGGTCCATGCACTCTACTGAGTACCCTTCTAGTTTACATTTACATATACGCATGCATTGTTTTTCTGGCACATGCGGACACAGTTACATATGCCTAATAACATATGCAACAGGATGCAGATCAAAATTCCAGGTCCTGATGTACAAATAAAATGGCGATGGAAGGGAATTATGGTAGTGGAGGAGGAGCTGACTAAAAATTACATAAAATCCAGTTGTCACATCTGAGATGTAATGTTGGGGAATTTCACTGAAATCGAGTTGGAAACCTACAGCAAATTCTTGTGCACCTCCATGTATTATTGTATGACTTTTTTGGCGTGACCGTCAGGTGTGCTGAATGGTCTGACCGTCACAAGTTGCTGCCACTCATCGCTGTAGTTTGTTTAGATGCACTTTGTTATATTCAGGGTTTATTTTAGCACGCGTAGTACGCGTAAAAAATGAAAACGGTCGGAAATTTACGCGTAAAAAATAATTGCGACGGGTCGGCCTACGCGTTTTAAATGGCAACAAAGGGGTAGCATTACGCATTCTACATTACTACATATGCGTAGTAAATTAGTAGTTTTGGGTGAATAATGGTTTCTTTTCGCGAGAAATGGCTAACAATGGACGCATTATGCCACGCTAAATTCGCCAATTATCACTGTTGGTTCAATGCGTTAGCGTTAATAATGTAAACTGGATACTAAGTCAGTAGTCTTTCTGTACCAGTAATTAGTCGTATCAATGATTGGGCCGGATATATAGGAGTAGCTACCCCTTTTTTGTATGTTCAAGGGGTAGCTCTACCCCTTTTTTTACAATGGCAAGGGGTAGCACTACACCTTTTTTCAGAGGCCTAAAATAAACCCTGGTTATATTACTGTGACATGTTGTTTTATGTAATGTTGATGTCAAATGGATGTTGTTTGTGTTGTGTGTAACAGAGCTGCGTTCATGGGATGCAGATGTAGCAAACTGTAGTGCAGCTGATGTCGGAAAGTTTCTCACAGACTTGGTCACTAAACATGTGCCAAATACTACGTCAGCTGGTTTGTTTGTTTGTTGGAGTTTCTCATTTTATCCACCATAAAACTTGGAATATAATGCACATATTTTTCATTGAGCATCAGCACAGTGATGCTGAAATGCGATATTGATATTAGGGATGTAAATACCCGGATGGTTGTTAACCCGTAATGCCCGAAGTACCGGTGCGCTAAATAGCCAAGTGGCCTATGTGGATGGCCAGCCACATAAAAAGTGAAGTTTTGTTACTATTAAGTGTTAATAACTCTAAGAAATGTATTACATAAATTTCACAGTAAACAAATATTTATGGAGTATTTCCGGTTGATTGGTTCAACTAATCGCAGGAAGTTAAGGTTCACCAAAATTTGACGTTGCCAGGGTGTAGTTGAAGTGCACAGGCCGCAGCCTCTGCAGTTACATTGGTTACTTACTAGTTTTTGGGACGACATGTTATGTTAAGTAAGTATAATATGGCAACGCACAGTCACAACAACAACATGGGAGTGTTATTATTTATATTATGACATATTTATTTTGATTTATAGTTTGACCTTCACTATCCGTAAGTTGTTGGAATTGGGTAATTCGGGTGCTGTTTCGGGTATTTAACTACCCAGGATCCGGTAATAAATTCAGGACCCGGGTACGCGTTAACATCGCTAATTGATATAGGAATTCTGTTTGTCCATCACGTTCTAGTATTGTATTGAAATGGCTTAATATATCGTCACAGTTTCTTGACTAGTTTTATGTGTATCAAGCATATTGGCAAAATTCTGACAAAGTCACCTGTGCTGGGGGGCACCAAATACAGGTAGGGTATAAAAAATTTGTGATTTTTGTGATTTTCAACCAATAACTTGCTATATCTCGCAAACAATACAAAATAATGCCATAGTTACCTAGGAATGCTAATAGGAACTAGTATGTGATCTATCAAATGGTGCCATTTCCAATAACATTGTGACCTCTAACCTAGATTTCAAGGTCACTGAGTTACTATTGATTGCCTCGACATATTGTCAGCTCAGTTTGCGATGGCTAAGTTCCTTGTACTCAAACTTTCACATTTGCTCTGTGAACATATACAGTGATTTCTAAAAATGTACGAGCGAGAGGTGGTCAAAAAGTAGAGATGTGCGGAATAGATTTTTTTTATTTCGGTTCAGTTTCAGTTCAGTTTTTCGAAAAGAAACTCGGATTCAGTTCGGAATGAGTTCGTTTTGGTTCAAAACATGCAGTTCGGTTTGTATATTATAGTTATTTACCACTCATGTAATAGCAAATATTACAGCGACAATGGATAAGATGACCTTGACGCCACCGCCGTCACTCACAACAACGACAGCAAGTAAATAATATAATTGCATTCTAAAATCTGTATGCTGAACTCTGTTTCGGTTGTGTTTTAAAACGTGCTTTATCTGCACATTTAATGTGAGTAAAGTTAATTTTATTCGCTTTTTATTGGAATGGCGGATTGCATGCAGTTTCTGTCGGAAAAGTGTCTGAACAGATGTCAAGTGTGTGGACGGTTCGGTTTTTAAAAACTGAATTTGAACCGAATTTCGGTTTTCTGCACATCCCTATCAGAAAGTTTTCATTTCGTTATACGGACTTCATGGCAAGATGGTGTGTTTGCAGGAGAGCTGATGTACGAGATGAAGAGAGAAGACATCTGTGCTGAAGTCGTTATAAATCCTCTTTGTCACACAACAGTTCGTAGAATTCAGTCGTTCCTACTGGCAGACTCTCACTATCGATTTCTTCTTTACGCCGGACTGTTATTCCACGAAACTGGCAGTTGGATTCTGCAGGATGGTCCGCTGTCATTTTCCACTTTTTCCAGAGTGTTCCAGAGCAGCTCTTGTAATGGCAGTGGTCCTATAGACCTTGCGGTTTCCGTCTTGGGTGACTGGAAGCGGAAGAGCCTGAGTGATTTGGTCGACGGCTCAAGAATACGTATTCCGTCCAAAACACCTGATGCTGCTCAAAATCCAGTCGATGATTTGGAGAGATTTGCTGAGCGTGTTTCGGTCTGTTTGGAACCACGCTCTGTTGTGGCACATCTTCCAGCAACTGAAGTCGTTGGAAATGTCTCTTTCCACAAACCAACGATGTACATCTTCCCCAGTGGTGAGGGTTCGTCCTCCCTCTTCTGCATTTCGGGATACAACATGCTTGTCGACGGTGGATTTGGACGACAATGTTGTTTCTGGTCGTTAGTGAGACACTTTGAAGCTGTTGATGCATTGCTGGTGACCAGTCTTGCAGAGGAGAATGTTCTCGGAATTGCGGCATTCCTGGAGAGAAAAGTCCACGAGGATCTTCATCCACGGATAGGAGCTGTATTCATCAATACCCAGTGCTGTGCCTGTCCAGCAAAAACATCCGAAGGTGGTGACGAGCTTATTGTGAGTTTAGCGGAGGAGCGTGCCTCTGTGGTGGAAAGGTTGCAGAAGCTGAATGTCCAACTGTATCCGTGTCTGGTGTCATCTCAAGGTAGTCAGCCTGTCAATCTTTACAACCGCGTGGGATACGGTTCACTCGACATGTATGTGCTGAGTCCTGCGGCCGACAGCAAGGAGCGGAAGGATTATTCAGACTTGAAGTCGTCAGTGGCGCCATCTGTCTGTACTGTGGTCGTGTTTCGTCCCGCGGCTCCCGAGCAACGCCCAACACGCATCCTGTATTGTGGTTCCAGCAGTCAAGCGAAAATCTTTGCCGGATTTGATCGTTTGAGGACTCTGTCGTTGTTTCAGACTGTGTCTGGTTTGCCACCAGATGAACCCACTCTGCGCCGCTCGTCTCTGTCATCAGTGGACAAGTCCTTACTCAATCCTCCTCGAAAGCCTCGTACTCCATCTGTTGGTTCTGCGTCTGCTAGAGGTAGAGCACCAGATGTGAAGAGACCTAAAGATGTCCATGCAACATCTCGTACTACGTCTTCCAGTGCCAGTGCATCTTCCGTAACGAAGGCCATTTCAAAGGAACCACAGAAGACTATCCGTCCTGCCGATGCTGCAATAAAGCCAGTGACAAAGCTGTGCCATGACGACAGGGGTGTTAAGCCACAGTCTTCTACGATGAAGGATGCTAGCAAGCCAGTCAGTGCCAGACAAGTGAAGGAAGTCCGACCTGGCAAAGATGCTGGTAAATCTTCTCGTGGTGTAAAGGGATCAGCACCAGCAGCTTCTCACAGAGCTGTGAATATTAAACCTTCTGCATCTCGAGTTGAGCCAGCAACTGGAACAAAGCTGTTAATGTCGGCGAAGAGCAAGGTACATGTATCAGCCAGTGAAAGCCGACCAAAAGTGGCAGCAAAACACAGCAGTCAGCCACACACAGGTGCCTTGAAGACGTCGACTGAGAGACTAGATGCTGTTGATGATAAGACGGCAGTGCCGTCAGATGAGAAAGTGGAGGACAACATAGGTAGTGCCTCTGTTGCTGCAGAAACTAATATTGATGAACGTCATGACGAAAGTGATGCCAGAAGTGATGAGCAGACTGGTGAAGTGTTTGATACGGCAGCGGAAGTCACAGCTGATCATCTCACCGTAGCTGATGTTGACGTTGTCACTCAACACAAGCTCTTTGATTGTGTCACTGCAGCAGTAGAGATTGAACCAGATGCAGCTAGTTGTGACGTTTTCACGTCGAAACCGGAGGCAGAACATGATGTTGATGAAAAAGACATTGATACAACAGAGGTCCAGCACGATGCTGGTGAAGTTACAACAGAACAACGCATGGTCAGCATCAGTCCAAGTGAGCATACATCTGAAGACGAAGTTAATGCACATGAAGTGTTGTCATCAGCAACTGATTTACCAGTCGTCAGAGTGGAGCAGAGTAGTGGTGGTATGATTAATGGAGCTAAGATGGATCAGTTTTCTGCTGATGGAAAAGATGCTGTTGCTGGTGCCACTTCACATCAATCAGATAACTCACAGTCAAGCCATGATGATATGAGTCTTGGTCTTGGGCAGCACTCAGATGTTGTTGTTGAACCTTTGTCCACAGAGATCTCTGATCTCATGACAGACGCACAGTGCGAGCCTTGTGCTACTGATGGTGAAGCTGCTGACACTGAGACCTGTGAACAAACTTCCGGCACAGAACCTTCTAGTTTGATGGTAGTAGCTGGGGATGTGGAGAACAAGACTGAAGAGCATCAGAGCAGCTCAGAAGTTGCAGAGTTGGACACAGCAGTAGACAGCAGCACGAGGCAGTTTTGTGAAACTGAAGAAAAACTCGTCGATGAGGACAAGAACAAGATTGATGACCAAATGACCATGAATAACAACACAGGAGACAGCCATGCAGCTGGTCATGACAGCAACATGATAGACACTGAGATGCCTGCCCCCTGTGTTGAGGCAGGTGAACTGGAAGTACTGCAAGATAACGGTAAACCAGCTGAAGAACAAAACTCTGAAGTAGTGCAAGATAACACAACAAATCAGGAAAGTCACGAGGTAGAAACTAATGTCATTGAAGATGGCACAGAAGTACCACAAGACAATAGTAAACCGTCTGGAGAAGTGTCCAAAGTTTTGCAAGGTGATGCATCTGAACTGGATGGTAACATAGTTTGCAGTGTTGATGTTGGTGATACCAGAGAGCCACTGCAAGATAATGTTCATGAAGATGGTACACAGTTTGGCAAAGGTGATTCCGATCTATTGCCAGGTGCGGCAGTCAGTAACAGCATGTTAGTCACAGAGCAGCATGCATCGACGACTGCTGAAGGTAAGTCGGACATGTCTGGAGATAATGCCGACAGCGATGGGAAACCGTCTGGAGAAGTATGCCAAGATAATGCCGTTGGTAAAGGCTGTAACGTGGTGGTTAAGGAGGAATGTGCTTCTGCCGTTGTGCAGGACCACTCCAAACTAGCGGACGATAATGGAGGAGGTTTGCCAGACGAAGGCTCACCAGAGTTTGATCCACAGCGTGACTGGGAAGCACCACAACAGTTGCCAGCTCCAGTGAACGAGAAGAACCAGACGTCAGCAGATGGTACAAAACCACGTGCAGCGGCTGCCGCTGAGAGACCGACAGGCGTGTTCAAGGTCCCAGCAGCGATGGCAAAGAAAACTACAACACGACGTCATGACCTCAACGCCACGGCTGTTGTTGGAACTTCGAGGACAGCTGAAGTCGGAACACGAAGTCGACTCAGTCTACAGCCTGGAGAACTCAAGCTCCTGTCCCTGGTGGGGCAGCGCAAGACACCCACAGCCAGCCTGAAGCCAAGTGCCCACTTCTATGTCGACCTGGTATCACTTCCTGTGAGTGCCACTGGAACCTGCATCGTCGACACCAACTTCTTCCGCCGCATCCGTGCACGATACTACATTGTCAACTCTTCCGAACCCGACCCTCGAGTTCTTGAGTTCCTGGCAGAGGCTAAAGCCACGTGGGGAAATCCGGTTGAACCGGTCACAGTAATTCCAACGGGAAATCCGGAGTCACTGTTGGAGTGGTACTCAAGCCATTATCAACAGATGATGGCTTTGCTGATATCTATGAGTCCGTCAGTGAGTCAGTGCGCGGTGGAGTTGCAGGGTTCCAGCTGTGCTGCTTATCGGCTCCAGTTCTAATCACTCTGCGTCGTTCACGCACCCACTTGTCGCAGTTATTTTACTGAGTTTGTTTCAGCTGCTGTTACTAAGTTTGCTGCCGTTCTCATCGCACATTCTGTATTTTGCGTTGTGCTTGTGTTTTTGTACCTTTGAAGCACATGTTGATTGCTGCCCATTATATCAGCTCATTGTGATTTTTCAGTCCGTTTACTCACAGTATTTCGCTTTTCCACGTTTGTAGTCAACTATTTGCATAACAAACCGGTGTTTTTCTGGTCTTATGTTTACATTTGCTTATGTTTTGAGTATTAGTTATAAATTGCCCACCACGAAGTGGGGATTTATGCTGTGTCCTGTTTGTTTATGCTAATTACTTGTTTGTCTGTTGCTAGTGCGTACTTGTCGGGCATTGGCCTGACTAGCCCAGCAGCAGTATGGTCGTAGTGCTGCTGGGCCACT
>Ga0209149_1001221_pt1 | contig 12613 bp, 7 predicted proteins | sample WorMetTyACAVOLI2_FD_187423 | JGI IMG/M metagenome (GOLD analysis project Ga0209149, IMG submission 187423) | Marine gutless worms symbiont microbial communities from Max Planck institute for Marine Microbiology, Germany - Olavius algarvensis... ... | reverse complement strand
AATAAATTCTTCACTTTTAACGATGAAATTCATAAGTATAATACTAGAATTAAGTCTAACATCCATTTATATCAGTCAACTACTTCTGCAGGACTTAGATCAGTGAGTCACAAAGCCGCTGTATTGCGGAATGAACTGCCTCTGACTCTAAAATGTATGACATCATCTACAGCCTTCAAATGTAACATTAAAAATATCTTTTGTTACTTTATTGAAACTATAATATTTGTTTTAATTTCGTATTTGTAACACTGTTGTATATCTAAATTCAATATAATTCCCTATTAATTATTAATCTATTTGTATTCCTGCACTGTGCACATGTATATGTTTGTTTATTTGTTTTTTTAGTTAGATTTTTTTATTTTTTTTTGCAAGGCGGCCAGCAATGTTGGGCCTTATGGGCTTTTCTGTCAGCCAGGCAGCCTGCCCTTGTACGTTGTTCATAGATGTTATATCTTTGTTTGTTGATTGGGCGAATAAAGATGCTTGCTTGCTTGATGTCATCATTACCAGTATTACAAGTCAAGTCAAGTAGCCTTTAATAAACAAGTGACAATCGCACCAGTTTTACAGTAAGTACAGAACAATGCACAGTTAGTAATACATCGTATTAAAACGAGCTAAACAAACTACAGGGTGGCCCAACTAAAGTGAAGCCAACTTACATAAGTAATAAAGATGACATAATACTGATAGTTCAATTGCACCAGTTATAAACACAAACAGTACCGGTAAACATAAACAAACGTAAACATAAACAATACTACAGGAATGGGAGAGCTGAGTAAAACTAGTTGATTGCACATATAACATAGAAGCATTTAACTGGAGAATCCAAGACGACTAGACAATAAATACTTTTTCATGAATAGAGCGCTTGAGCGAGTAGTGTGTCTATATCTATAAAGTACTAAAAAGGCATCTATTCGAAAAAGAATAATTCTTGAACAGAGTGGTTTGGATGTGACTGAGTGTATAATCGTAGCCTTTGGGTCTCAGCTGACGATAATGGGATCGTTTCTGTGGGAGTGGAAAATATAAAGAATGATCAGGGTAGTTGACGGAGTCACGTCACATGAAACTCCCTTCCATAGCACAAAAAATCACTCTTGAATGGAACTACACTACATAGCCTTTTTGTGCTGATGTGCCGTTAAGAAACTACTCACTCGCTCACTCACGCCTTCACTACTGGCTGTTTTCCCGTTTTGCCTGAAGACTCTTCTCTTGAGGCTGTCCATGCTCGGTCTGTCTATTTACCGCATGTGACCGCACTGGACCACATCAAAGTCAACATACTGCATCGGAGTCGGACAACAGTTAGGGTTAGGGTTAGGGTTAGGTTACGAGTGCTACAGCGAAATAATTATTACCTTCCATGAGATGAAGTGGGCGTGGCAGCCTGGCAGGTAATATTTTGATGTCGGGAATGGTGCACGGTATCTGCACGGTATCGTTCAGGTGCACAGTATATGTCTGTAAATTTTAAACTACTTCAATATTTCTGGCGTGGATGAAGTTACGCTCTTCAAATTTGGCAGTTGGGTCAAGTATAGCAGGGTTCACCCCATGGGTGAAAAAGTTCTCCTGAAAGGGGCGTGGTCTGGGTTACGTGACCCTTTTTAAAATTTTAAACCCCCTTAAATATTTCTGCAATAGATGAAGCTACGCTCATTAAATTTGGCAAGTGGATCAATTACGGCAAGTTCTATCCTAGGGGTAAAAATTTTTTTCCCGAAAGTGGCGTGGTCTGGGTCACGTGATCGTTTTTCGGATGAAGCCACGGTATTTAAATTTCGCAAACGCATCGACTATGGCGAGTGCCACACCAGGGGTTAAAAATCCCCGCGAAACGGGTGTGGTGTCGGTCGCGTAACCGCTGTTTAAATTTCAATCCCTCAATATTTCTGAGGAATAAAGTGGGGGCGGTGGGGGCAAGCGGGGGGGGGGCGTGCGGGCTACTATGCTTCGCAAGATTCCTACCCTACTTTTAAATGATGCCTGAATTTATTCGGAGGATTCGGTACTCTGGCACGGCGTGGCAGGTATCTCATGCTTCGCACTACCTTGTTTAAAATTGGTCTACATTTGCCAAACTTAGACTTAGACTTAGTTCCTCCGGTGCCTTCGGGCACATCGGGCAGCAGCTTGGCGCCATTTTGAACGGTCAGTTGCAACATATTCAACCTTTTCCCACTTGAAGTCGACCATCTGCAAATCCTGCTGGAAAGTTTTGCGCCACGTCTTCTTGCGGCGTCCTGTTTTATGCCTGCCATCCGCTGGAGTCCAGGATATTGCCACTTTCGCCGCTCGATAATCAAAGTTGTAGTAAAAATATAAGTGGCACTGTGGCACGTTTTATGGCCAAGTGTGTGGATTAGAAAGGAAGCGGGACCATAGAAATTTAACAGAAAAACGGTGCATAATTTTGTTTCAACGTATCAGTGCATGAAGCAAGAATATCGTCGATGCTACAAAAAGCTGGTCCACCTTCAAAGTCGTGTTCGACTTTGGCTTCATAGCACATTTGTTGTCAACACAACGGACGATGATCGTGAACAACACGTAACGACGGTCCACTCTGCTGACAACGCCGGCGGTGAGACGACGGTCGTGCTCGGTTTACAACAGCTGTGGTCCGACGCCAAGTCGAACAGGAGATATTATTATTATTATTTGAGCATATTTTCGATCTAAAACCAGAATATATCTCCGGGGAAGAATCTGGGGGAGGATCTGAATGCGACAACAGAATCAGCGGTGTCAACTTTGTTCCACAGTAACCATGGGTCTATCTTGCTTATTTTTGTGGTGCGATGCTATGCATAAGCGCGGCCTATGTCGTCGTGCGGTGCCCGTCTGGTGTCTGTCCGTCTGCCACGTTCATGTATTCTGTCGAAACGAGTAAACGTATTCTTAACCTTCTTTACCATCTGGTAGATCCACCATTCTATCTTTTTCGTACCAAACCGAATACTTTATAGCACTGAACGTCGGCATCGGTTTATAGCGGGAGATGGTCACGCCGAAACGCCACGCATCGGTGAATCTTCACGAGTCAAGCGTGTTGATGGCAGCAATCATCATCAGTCGCCGGGTACGCCAAGAGAACAGAACATAATTTAATTATTATACGTATTGGTAAATCTGAATCCGAAGTAACTAATAATGAAAGACTGCGCTCAAGGTATTGTACTGTTGAAGCTAAACACAGACACGAAGCATCGCGCGGCCTCTCTGCGACAGTAGAGCTTTCTAGGGACAGACGACGGACGGACGACGGACGGACGTCGGCAAACAAGCCGCATAGTCCAGTTGGCGGAGTAGAAACGCATACAGTCGCAGTGCAACGCTGTTCGCTGTTGGTGAATGCAGATTGGCGCTGGTTGACAACGTGAGACCGGGACTCACTTCACACAATCGACGAGCACTGCGGTGCATCACGTCGTATAGCCTACAGTATTGTACCTCTCCTGAACGGTGACTAAGCAAGCGTTTATTAGAGTAGTAGCCAAAATGGCTAAATAGAACAGTAGCTAAAATAACAATGACATGGACAAATAAGAATGAAAATTCACGGGTTTACAATGAAATAAAATGTCACTCAAAAATACATGAAAATTATATACAATCTGTACAGATTAGAAACTTACTAGTCTACTGGTAAGTTAGGGCGTAGGAGATGAATGACTGGTATTTTTTGTTATATTACAGATTCTATTTAGAGGGAGCCCTAAGGCGAGACAGTATCGCGAGGTGGCGGAAGTAAATTATGCAAACAAGATGCCGATGGCAAAATAGCTTTGAAGAAATTATGCGACAGTAGATCCCTGCGAGAGTCTTCATAGGATGCAGCTTTGATATCGGCGCTGCGGCGTTTTTGTGACTTAGCAGACGTTCATAAGTGTACCGACTACTGAAGTTATACTCGTTGGCGACACTGCAATGTTAGAGCCTCGCGCAACGAAAAGCTGCAACAGACAGAAGGGTCCATAGTGAAGGAGCTTCCTGCTTATTTGACGCTTTGAACCAGTGAATGTTCAATGACTCCTGTCACCATGACGAGATAAATTAACTGCAATACCCAGTAATTGGAATCCATAACCTCCTGGAGATATCCATCCCCGGAGATTGCCCGCTAGAGAAAATTGTGAAAACCAGGCACTGTAACTATAGCTCTATCTTGCACCGTTTTCGAGTTATTTGACGTTAAATAATATCGTGACCTTGAAGTCTGGATTACAGGTCACTCAAGATCATCGAAACTGGTACCATTCGAAAGCTCGGGTGCAGTTTCCTATTCGCCTTCTATAGTAACTATGGTGCTATCTTGTATCGTTTGCGAGATATATCGACAAATTGAGCGCGACATTTTTATATCCTACCTGTATTTAGCGCCCCGCAGGGGGGGGTGACCCCGTCAGAATTTCGCGAAGATGTTTGATACTCGTAAAATCAAAACAAGAAGCTCAGCTGTCGCAGAGAAACCGCGCGATGCTTCGCGTCATTGAATATTTTGCTAAGTCACTCAAGGTCATTCGAAATGATAATGTTGAGTAGGGCGTGTGTAACTCCCTATTAGTATTTCATTGAAACTATGTATGTCGTACCGTTTATGGGATATTCAGCGTCAAAGAATTGCGTGACCTTGAAAGTGGAAGTAGGGGTCGTTCAAGATCATTGAAAATGGCGCCATTCGATAAATCATATACGACTTTCTATTGGTCGTCCATTGTAAGTATAGCTGTATGTTGTGCCATTCTCAAGTTATTTGAGGTTGAATAATCGTGACCTTGAAAAGGTCACTGAAGATCATTCAAACTGGTACCATTCGAAAGCTTGGGTGCGGTTTCCTATTCACCTTCCATAGTAACTATGGCTCTATCTTGCATCAGTTCCGAGATAAAGCCCGATATTGGTCGCAAATCGTGATTTTTTTCATACCCCTTTGCATTCGGCGCCCCAGTTAAACGGATCACCGTTGGAATACTGCCATCCCGTTTAATATGCAAAACCTAGAATGGTGAAAAACTTTGAGGATATGTGTAACCGTTTACACACAATATCGGCGTGTGACGGACAGACATCTTGCCACGGCATAGTCCGCGCTATGCATACACGTCGCGCGGTAATGACTGGGCAACCGTGTGGTGAAGAAATTATGACGATATGTTAAGCCGTTTCCATAGAATATCGGAACGCAACGGACAGACAGACAGATAGACGGACGGACAGAATTGCTATAGCAATATCGCGCGTCAGTTTTAAACACATAAACAGTACCGGTACACATAAACAAACATAAACATAAACAATACTACAGGAATGGAAGAGCTGAGTAAAACTAGATCATTGCACATATAACACAGAAGCATTTAACTGGAGAATCCAAGACGACTACACAGTTAATACTTTTTATGAACAGAGCGCTTGAGCGAGTTGTGTATCTATATCTATAAAGTACTAACAAGAACTTAGCTATCGCAAACAGATCGCGCGTCAGCTGCGCACACAATTCGTCGAGGGCATCTCGGTGACCTTGAAATCTACGTTAAGGGTCACTCAAGGTTACTGGAAACGGAACCATTGGACAGATCATATACGATCTACTATTTGACGAGTTATTGGACGTTAAATATTATCGTGACCTTGAAATGTGGGTCAGAGGTCACTCAAGGCCATTGAAATTAGTGCCATTCGAAAGCTTGGGTGCGATTTCCTATTCGCCTTCTATAGTAACTGTGGCCGTATCTGTAGCCGTTTGTAAGATATTCAGTTTCAAAGAATAGCGCGACCTTGAAAACCAGGTTAGGGGTCGTTCAAAGTCAATAAAAATGGCGCCGTTCGATAGACCATATGCGACTTTCTATTAGTCGGCCATTGTAAATATAGCTCTATCTGGTGCTATTTTCGAGTTCGGGGTTAGAAGTCACTCAATGTCATTGAAGCTGGTGCCGTTTGAAAGCTTGGATGCGATTTCCTATTCACCTTCTATAGTAACTGTGGCCGTATCTGTAGCCGTTTGTGAGATATTCAGTGTCAAAGAATGGCGTGACCTTGAAAACCAGGTTTGGGGTCGTTCAAGGTCACTGAAAATGGCGCTGTTCGATAGACCATATGCGACTTTCTATTGGTCCGCCATTGTAAATATAGCTCTATCTTATACCATTTTCGAGCTATTTGACGTTGAATAATATCGTGACCTTAAAATCTGGATTAGAGGTCACTCAAGGTCATTGAAGTTGGTGCCATTCGAAAGCTTGGGTGCGGTTTCCTATTCGCCTTCCATAGTAACTATGGCGATATTTTGTATCGTTTGCGAGATATAGTGACTTATTGGTAGAAAATCGCGAAATTTTTATACCCCACCTGTATTTAGCGCCCCGGCAGGGGGTGACCCCGTCGGATTTTTGTGAAAATGTTTGATGCTGGTAAAACTAGAATGATTGGGCTATCGTACGGTGAAAAAATTGTGACGACATGTGACGCCGTATTCATCTGATACCGGAACGTCACGGACAGACGGACGGATGAACGGACAGACGGGCAGACAGACAGATTTGCTATATAAATATCGCGCGTCAGTATGCTGACGCGCGATAAAAAGGACCCCACCTTGTGGACAGAATAGGGTCAGGAGTACGCATCGGTGCCAGTTTTCAAATTTTTGCTTTAAAAATATTGCTACACTCCGCGGAATTAACCTGCGGTGTATTTTGTCTAGGGGGTAATATAAGGGTGGGAGAATGTCTTTAAGGGTTATCATAGATTTGACGATGCTAAGCCATGCGACTGCGGCAGCCAAGTACAACCAGGTTGTACTCGATACGCTGCTGCCTCCGCAACCAGTGAAACTCGTACAGAGGTTACTGATGATTTAGGCTTGTGCTTTTGGGTATAAAAGCTACCTTATCGACCGGCACATTGTGTCCATAGCGTCACACTGTAGGCATCAAGGCCCGTCCCCACAACGTTCCATTAACAATACAGGCTCGACTCATAAGCTATGGCCAGTGACAGACCGACCTTCGACCCGCCAGTCGCCGCAACTGTTCTCGACGTCGTCGATTCGCTGATTCTAATGTCGATCGACGTCAGCGAGTCGTAAACGCTGATGCCACCCGCAACGACGGCGCCAGCAACGCATCGCCGGCGTCGACGAAGAACGCTGCGACGCGACGTGGGTGGTGGCAACGGGAAGACGGCGCGCTGCCATATTCTAGCCTTACAGTAACGCACTCGATAACCAAGTACCTGTATCTGTACCGTACCGCATTTATCATCTTGTAGGCGTCCGAATGTTTTAGTCGCGCGATGCGACGCAGCGCGCGGCCTATGCCGTCGTGCGGCGTCTGTCCATTAAGTTTGTATATTCTGTCGAAGCGAATAAACATATCTTCAGTTTTTTTCACCGTCGGGTAGCCACACCATTCTCCTCTTTTCCACACCAAACGTTATGACAATATTCCGACGGGGATCCCTTACAACGGGGGCGTCGAATGCAGGTCGGGTAGGCAAAAATCGCGATTCTCGACGAATATTTCAATAGCGTATCGATGACTGGTAAAGTGCAATAAACTATAATTGGTCGACTGTGCAGTAGTTTATGGCAGTGGGACGTCCGCTTACCGCACAGACCGCCACGCATCAGTGAATCTTGTTTATCACAGCCAGCATGCACGACTACGCTGAAGAGACAAGAACGGAATTTAATTGTACGCAGCGGTAAATCCGAAACAGAAGTAACCAATAATAGAAGATTGCACTCGACGTTATGTACTGACAGACACGAAGCAATAGGCCGTCTACAAAAAGCTCTGCTGTCGCAGAGAGGCCGCCCGCGGCCTCGCTGCGACAGCAGAGCTATTTGCAGAAAATGGTATGGCCTCCATAGGTGGTCTGACGGACGAAAATCATCGAGCTGGGTCCACGTGCAGAGCTCATGTGAAGCTGAAATCTGTCATCAGATTTTGCTGCTGAAATGTTGGCGTTGCGGGCTTGACGAGTGGTACGGCATCTTAAAGGCCCGTTTATAGCGACACAACTCAACTCAACTCGACTGACCTACTTCGCGCTGACTGGCTGTACGCTGCAACTGGGTCAGTTGCATTGCCGATCGTCGGCGACAGTTGAGTTGCGTCGGTGAGGGTGTCTATAGCGACGCAACTCAGCCCAACTCAACTCGACGTCGAGTTGAGTTGTATCGCAATAAACGGGCCTTTACATTATAGGCCGTATCACTTTACAAAAGCGCCATTGTATCAACTATAAAGCTAATTAAAACGTTCGGAAGTCGCTTTCTGTTGTTGCATTCCAAATAAAACATGTTCGAGATTGTTGGCGGTCTCTGTAACTCAATAAGTAGGCTATTATTCCCGTTAACACTGTGTGTGTGCGTGTGCGTGTGTGTGTGTGTGTGTGTGTGATTTTGTATTTCGTTGATCTCTCGTAACAACAGATTATGAGCGGCCAGCCTTGATAAGCGCTTGCTTTTCTGGTAGCGCGTCGCTGTGCTTTCTAGTGATAAATGTAGGCCTATTGTTATAACACACTGTGTACAGTTGGCTGAATGATTGACTGATTAACAGAAACCGGAAACGGAAACGTCCGTTAATACACTGTGTTCAGAAAAAAACAGCCACTTTCGTTTTTTCCATAACTCGTTGAAATTTTCATTCAGATTGGTTACTTTTTCTGACATAATAGCTAAGCTAATAAAATTATGATTTTAACAGCATAAAACTAATTTGTATTCTTCTTAAACGTTCTTTGCTGGCAGCGATGTAATCCGGACGTCAGTAAAAGTGTCGTTGCAACAATGAAATTTACCATTGACGATAAACGTTTCATTAAATGGATGCGAGTGAAAAACATACGTATAGAAACGCTTGCTCAAGATTTTTTACAGAAGATGAAGTTTTAATGGGGTAAAGACAGTGATCAAAATATCTGTGCGAGATCTTCAACTTTGTTGATCTTTGCAGTGGGGTGGGCATTGTGTGGTCGACCACAACCCGAATACGAGTCAGTGATGCCACTGCTGTCACTTTTTCCGTTAAACGTTTTACCCCATTAAAACTCTATCCTCTGTCAGGAAACATCTTCAGAAAGTGGTCTGCTTCATACTTTTTATTTATTAACGAGCATTTAATCAACACTGATCTCCAACGGTAAATCTTATTGATGTAATGACACTTTTACTGACGTACGGTTTACATCTCTGCTAGCAAAGATATTTTAAAAGAATACAAATATTTTATGCCGTTAGAATCAGCATTTTATTAGCTATTTTGTCTGAAATTTTCATTCAAATTGATTACTCTTTCTGAGTTATGCAAGAAAACAAAAGTGGCTGTTTTTTTCTGAACACAGTGTATAAGTACATTAATTTCCGTTAACGAAAACGGAAATACCGAAAACGGTAACGGAATAAAAACGGAAATATTTGATGCGACATGAAAGCAAGCAACTATGACGAGCTTGTTTGGTGCTATGATGTACTTTGCAACAGACAGTGACGATGATGATGATGTTGAGTGTACGTGACTGTGAAAAGAATAAAATACACGACGTAGATAGGTTTGTAGAAGCAGTCAGACGTTCTCGGCGTTACACTCAGCGGATCACGTTTGGCGCATGATGTTAGATGCCAGTCATTACTGACTACACAGTGAGGCATAATTACCGTAGATAATAATATATATAACAAATAAATAAATAAAAATAATATATAATATATAATATTATATAATTATTATATAATAATAATAACACTAGCTTTAAACGGCATAACTTAGTCAATATACTGTTTATTTACATGAAAATTTCAGGCAATATAGCCGAGGGAATGCTGAGTCTCTCGATCGCTATGGTCCGACGCCCTATAGTCCCTACCATTACGCCGCGCCGAAAGTAGGTCATTTACCCCCGGTCAAGTGTCCCCCGTCACCTGTCCATAGTCAAACGCCCTCTTCCAATCACTTTCCCCCTTGGTTAAGGCCCACACTAAACTGCCAATACTAGTCGCATATCCGTATCTCCCAGTGATCTCCATTTCTGTATCCCGTTGCGAGATACGGATATGCAGTATTGGCAGTTTAGTGTGGGCCTTAACCAAGAAGGCAAATGACCGGGAGGGGGTTGACTGGCACTTGAACGGGGGTAAATGACTTACCTTTGGCATGGTGTAATAGTATGGCGTCTGACTATAGCGATCGAGCATCACTTCTACTGATGTCTTTTAAACTGCTGTTGGCGAAGAATATTTAATCAAAAGACAAATTATTTTCAGATGTACAGACTCGGCATTCTCTCAGCTATATTGCTTAAATGTTCATGTAAATAAACTGTCTACTGACTAAGTTATGCCGTTTAAAGGTAGGGGGTCCGGTAATTATGCCTCACCGTGTAGTTCAGAGTCTTTTATTATTATTATTATTATTATTATTTTCATCATTATCATCATCGTCACTAATATTGTTATTATTATAAATAGTGCTAATATCTGGAACTGAAGGACTGTTCAACGTCACGTCACAGACAATCAGTACTCCAAACAAGTAATAATGAATTGAAAATGGCGCAAAGCAGACATTTTGTAAGATTACATTTAGGCAACTTGTAGCTTTTTATTTTCAATGACATTTCTGAATGATGCAGAGCCTTGCGGTTTTTCTGCGACAGCTGAACTTCTTATAAAGCTGTGGTCACTCACAAGTACGACACGACTACGATACGAGGCTACGACAAAGAATTGACATGTTAATTGTTTTGATTCCTCGTAATTACTGTTAATATAGTCCTTCCGTTATTAATAAATTGAATTGAATTGAATTGAATTAATGTCGTAGCGTGTTGCAGCGAACTCCCAGCGGAATAGTAGCCACCCCGTATCCTCCTCGTGTCGTAGTCGTATTGTACTTGTCGCCACAGCTTTAACCCTTTAACGGGCACGTTAAAACCGCAGAACAACGGACCACTATACAGCAATACGGTGATTAGTACACTGACCGTTGATGGGTGGGCTGTTACATTTGGTACAGCGAGGAGGGGCCTGGGCGGGCTGCGGCCCCGCCCAGTCCCCTCCTCGCTGTACCAAATGTAGCAGTCCACCCATCAACGGCCAGTGTACCAACTTCATGTTATTCGATGTGGCACTATAATTACCAGTGCCCATTTATCTGTCAGCGCCTACGAACAGTTTTTTTTTATCCTACACGTGTGCGCGTAACTAAGTTTTTGATTGTGATTGTGATTGTCATTCTGCGTATAGTATATAGATCGTCCTCTAAACTTAAATGTGAATTGTACACGTATAATGCACTTGTAATGTAAACCTGAATAACGTTATTTATTCGACACCTAACTACATCACGGTCCTTGTTTCAAATACATACATCTGTGTTATTTTTATTTAAAAAATGCAAATAAAAAGCTGTGCCGCATTATATCCAATGCCCGTCAGACTGATGCGCATAATGTCGTAGCAGTAGGCGTGATAGATTTATTATTTGGTCAGGGTTCGACGCCCCTCGTTACAGTCGTTGGCGCACCTCTGGCTTCGTGTACACCATCAAATCACGCTCAGCGTTGTGTCGGACGCGGTCCTGCCTTTGGACAGCCGAACGTCAAACATAGATTAATATAGTGCATAGTGCATCGTCGCGGCATCCGGACATTCTTCCCGGACATTTCCCCTCCCGGACAATTCCCCCTCCCTTTTCACACGGTGTAGGACGTTTCCCCCTTCCACCGCCACCATATGCCGATTTGGAATATAAAGCGATCTACCGTTAACGTATACGAAATTGATAGCGGTGATCGGTTAGGGTCAGGAGTATGGGTTAATGCTAATTTTCAAATTTTCGCTTTAACAGTCACGGGAAATGTCCTAGGTCAGGAGCGAAATTGACCGGGTGGGGGAAATGCCCGGGTGGCAATGTGTCAGAGGGGGAGTGTCCAGGGGTGAATGTCCTACACTCCAGCGTCACAGTGACTCTAATGTACAGAACACACTTAGCGTTCAATGAATAAGAACGTTTTGTACGACAAATGAAAACTCTCAGTGTGCTGCGCGTCAGATCTCGGAGGTTGTCGGGAAGCGCGCTCGAGACCGTCGGTCCAGAAATAGAAAAATCCAGACGGCCGAACGTACTACAGACGTCGACGACGAGCGAGCTCTGAGACAGGTGTGCCGCAGTACGGCCGGTGCTAGGGACGCTTGCTTCGTAAGACGTCGGTCACTATCACTCTTGTAGGGCTTACTGTACTGCAGTCGCGGCGGATCATCGAGCCAGTGCAGATCAGTGCAGCATATGAGACAAAAACTCAGCTGTCGCAGAGAGGCCGCGCGATGTCTCGTGTCATTCAATATTTCGCTTAGTCACTCAAGATCACTCAAGGTCACTGGAAATAGCACCATTCGATAGACCGCATACGAGTTCCTATCGACGTTCCATAGTAACTATGGCCATGTCTTGCATCATTTCCGAGATAAATCGCAATTCGATTTTTTCATACCCCCTGCATTTGACGTTCACGTTAGGGGGTCCCGTCTGAATATTGCCACAACGTTTGGTAAAGAAAAACCAGAATGGTGTGGCTACCCGAT
>Ga0209149_1001220_pt1 | contig 12614 bp, 7 predicted proteins | sample WorMetTyACAVOLI2_FD_187423 | JGI IMG/M metagenome (GOLD analysis project Ga0209149, IMG submission 187423) | Marine gutless worms symbiont microbial communities from Max Planck institute for Marine Microbiology, Germany - Olavius algarvensis... ... | reverse complement strand
AGTGATTGAAGATCGAAGCTGAACTCTCGACGTGTTCATGTTAAAGATCGCCTCCAGGTGGCAATCTGTGAACCAGTGGAAGTCGACGACGACGCCGACATCTTCAGAAGACAGCGGATCAACGGAACAGATCGCATCTTCGTGAGATGAACATTTTTCCTGCGACTTCTGGTAGGGGAGCTGTGGACCCCAAACTTACCAAAATTTTCGCCTATGGCAAATGGCTATATACCCATACAGAATGCTACTACACGGCGCGTCAGATATGGACCAAAGATGTGTGAAAACGCGTAGATCGGCGGTCGTTGCGTTCGTAGGGGGTTCCCACCAAATATCTTTGCCCCTACCCCCAAAATTTCTCCCAAGACCCCATTTTGGAGGACCTTTCAATGCAAAATTTTCGCGCCCTGATTCTTTATAGACGTCGGCGCTTTATAGATCATTTACTTACTTCCTTACTTAAAACCTATTATAGATAAAGCTATCCGTAAGTGGCACGTTAATGAGCTACGAGTACGAAGCTGAAACTTTACAGTTATATCGAGCAGTTATCGAGCAATTTACAGTTATCGAGCGTATGTCAAAATATTTACGCTAGGGGGCGTCCAGGGTGCACAGGGCCCCCTAATGTACATTTGGGATCCCCCTAATATCTCGGAAACTACTATAGCTAGAAAGTTGAAATTAAAAATGCAATTATATATTGTGAAGTACTCGCTTTGGGTACAACAAAAATCCGCTAGGGGGCGTCGAGGTCGGTGCATGGCCCCCTAATGTAAATTTGGGACCCCACGGTAATCTTGGAAACAACTAGAAATAGAAAGTTTAACTTAGAAACACGGACAGGCTATATACTTGGTTTTAGCTACGGACGACGGTACTCATTTCGGATATATAAACAATTCCGTTGGGGCGTCCAGTGGGCGATAACCTATTCTCCGTTTGTGGTTTAATTACTTGAACTGACAACTATAGAGCTACACACATGATTATTACTTACTTACGATACCGGATGTAGTGTCTGTGTCTTTGTGACACTTTGATTAAGTGTAGTAAAGGTAGTAGGCCTAGTTTTTTTACCGCGCGACGTGTGCATACACGTCGCGCGGTTATAGCGCGAACTATGCCGTGGCAAAATGTCTGTCTGTCTGTTTGTCACACGCCGGTATTGTGAACTGTTATACAAATAACTGTTATACATATCCTCAAAGTTTTTTCACCTTCGGGTAGCCTTCCATTGTAGTTTTTCACAACAAACGGGATGGCAATATTCCGACGGGGACACCCGAACAGGAGCGCCGAATGCAAGGCGGAGGTATAAAAAAATCACGATTTGCGACCAATATCGAGCTTTATCTCGGAACTGATGCAAGATAGAGCCATAGTTGCTATGGAAGGCGAATAGGAAACCGCACCCAAGCTTACGAATTGTACCATTTTGAATGACCTTGAGAGAGCTCTAACCCACATTTCAAGATCACGATATTATTCAACGTCAAATAACTCAAAAACGGTACAAGATAGAGCAATATTTACAATAGCCGACCAATAGAAAGTCGTATATGATCTATCGAACGGCGCAATTTTCCCCTACCCCGGTTTCAAGGTCACGCCATTTTTGTCGCTGAATATCTCAGAAATGGTACGATATACATCATACTTTGAATGGAATACTAATAGGGACATACACATGCTTTATACTGAACAGTGTCGTTTTGACTGACCTTGAGTGAACTTTAGTGACTTAGCAAAATATTCAATGACAAGAAGCGTCGCACGGTCTCTCTGCGACATCTGAGCTTCTTGTTTGTCATAGACAATAGAATATATAATTTCTAGACTGAAGACTCAGGTCGTTTACCATAGACGAAAATGTCACCAATTTCATTGAGAGGAAAAATGGCGGAGCTATTGGGCTGAGGAATACGCCACATCATAGCTATACACAAGCGGAAGTAAAGAAGTTCCTTCTTGCGTACCTAATATTGTTTTAACGCGTTAATTTTTGACAATATTTCGTCTGCTTGCGCGAAAGAATATTTAATTGCTGCAACGTATTAATGTTAAGTTGAAGTTGCAGTTCGCGATCGAATAGCCAGCAGTTATCTCCGGGGTACTGTGTACGCCATTCTTTTCCTCTCCGCAGTAGGAAGGTTTTGTTTTTTCTAGGCTGAAAGCCTATAATTGTATTCACTTTTTGGACTCTTTCCGGAATAAGTCCGGCAAATCGCAGCCGATCTGGACCAAAGTCAGTACGCATGCACAGGTCAAGGGCCGACAACGTTCACGAATTTTTGGGCGCGATCGGTTAAGTGGGGCCGAAATGAGTGACGCCGGAGTTTTTTTGTCAGCAATATACGAGATGACTTTTCGGCAACTTCGCAACCGCCGATTTTCGACACGTGAATCGCGGTTAAAACGCAGATTTTGGACAGAAATTTACGAAAACTTTCCAGTCAGTGATCATTTGCACAAAAACCCCAAACTCGGAGGGGGTAAAACAGGCACCACACACAGAGCAGGCTACAGGTCAAGGGATGCACTGCAGAGAGATGTTTACTGCACGTTGTAGTCCACGAACCGGTCAACTGAGGTCCGCTGAACTGTTTTGTACGACGTACGGTTGCGGAGCTACGGGGCGTCAAAGTTGGCCATTTTGGGGATTTTGGCCTAAAAAGTACCTTCCAGTGACCAGCCAGCAACCCAGACGTTACATCGCAGAATGATTCCGATTTGTCCATGTTATAGCTGAAGGTCCAAACGGGTGCCTCCCGGCAGTGGAGTTTCATACCACTTCTGGTAGGGGAGCTGGGACCTCCAAACTTGCCCAAAGCTCTCCGTAAGTCACACGTTAACGGAGCTACGAAGCTGAAGCTTTACAGCTATATAGGTATTAGCAAGTACTTGGGGGTGTGTCCAATTTTTTTCCGGTAGGGGGGCGTCCGGGGTGTGCAGGGCCCCTAATGTAAATTTGGGACCCCCTGATATCTGGAAACTACTAGAGCTAGAAATTTGAATTTAAAAGTACCATTAGACATGGTAAAGTACCCGTTTTGGATAGAGAAATTACTACATTATACGATACAACGTGAGGGTGGCCGCCATATTGAGTTTCGACATTGTCTATATCTCCGGGGCAGACTACGGCCAACAACTGCAAGACGGCTTTCAGCCTACATGTCGTCGAGAGCGCTAGCGACGACTACTAGAAATACATATTCGCATAACTGCATGATACATAGAGATACGATGCTGAAATATGGCATGCTGTTTGACCTTGCCAAGCACACATAAAAGTTTCAGCGTATACGCAGTACAGCAGGGGCTACTAGCCCCACATTAAATTTTGGGACACCCTCTTTATCTCGGAAACTAATAGAGCTAGGAAAGTGAAATTCTGGACACTTGTGGGCATTTACGCGTACTAGCGCCCTGTACAAACATTTGTCCGCTAGGAGGCGTCTGGGGAGATCAGCGGTTCCCAGCTTTTATCTTGGGACCCCCTCCTGTAAAATTTGTCCGCTAGGGGGCGTCTGGGGAAATCAGGAGCTCCCACTTTTTTTATTTTGGGACCCCCTCATATCTCCTAAACTAATCGATTTAGAAAGCTGAAATTTGGTACGCTGGTAGGCATTTGCATACTATGGCTATATGTAAAAATTTGTACGCTAAGGGCGTCTGAGGAGATCAGCAGCTCCCAGTTTTAATTTTGGGCCCCTCCATTATGTCCGTAACTAATGGAGCTAGGAAGTTACAATTTGGCACACGTGTAGGCATTTACGGGTACTAGCGAGCGGTATAAAAATTTTCCGCTAGGGGGCGTCTGGGGAGATCAGTAGCCCCCAATTTTTATTTTGGGACTCCTTCCATATCTCCGAAACTAATCAAGCTATAAGTTAAAATTTGGTGTGCTGGCTGGCATTTACAAATACTAGGGCTACATGTATTATTTTTCTGCTTGGAGGCGTCTGGGCAATAAGCAACCCCCACTTTGCTAATTTTTTGACTCCCATATCTCCGAAATTAATCGAGGTAGGAATAGAAATTTGGAACGCTGCTGGATGTGTAGGCCTACAGCTAGTAAGACTATGGTAGCAACGGTCGACCAGTTCACGATTGCGAATTGCTAATTATGTAAGTGACGGAGGTGGCGGGAGCACGTGGTCAACTTACTCCATACAAGAAGCTCTGCTGTTGCAAAGAGGCCGCGCGATAGCAGCGTTCACAGCATACGGCCAGAATTTCGATTTCTCCCTACCCCACGTGGGGCTTCCGTCAGAATATTCCTATAGCGTTTGGTACGAAAAAATTAGAATGGTGTGGCTATCCGAAGGTGAAAAAATTTGAAGATATGTTTATTCGTTTTGACAGAATGTACGAACGTGACAGACACACGGGCAGACAGACGGACAGACACGGCATGCGGCACAGCAAAACATGGTAATAAAACAAACAAAAATGTTAAAAAATTCCATAGAATTGGAAGTTGTAATAGATTCCATAGAATTACAGTTGTAAAAGCTCAGAATGACACCTCTAAAACAACAAATATCACTGATACCATTTAACAACTGTTTTTTTTTATTGTTTTAGAGGTGTCATTCTGAGCTTTGGATAGAACACACTGGTATAGCCCTTACAAGCGACGTCGTTTTTAAAATCGGTCAGATCAGACGTTCAGTATCTTGCTAATTAAAGATGTTCTGTCTGTCAATCATTAGGCCTGTAGCATACTATTATTATTATTACTATTACGTCTTCAATAAGGCGGATGTTATGTGATCGTTCTCTGTCGTTCTTTCATTCGTTCTGTCATTCTGTAAACAGGATAACTGACGAACGCGGAAACGGATGTCGGCAAAACTTGGCAGGAACGGCCAAGAGGTGAGTGACCCTCTAGAAGTGGTTGTCTTTTGGTGGTGATCCGGATCTGCGCGTGTATTCCGATTTTTAATTTTCTTCGTCACTGAGGAATAGGCGATTTTCCGACATTGCTAGCATTTCTCTGTTTTCTCAGTTCTCATACAATCAACAGCCGATTTGAACCAAACTTGGCGAAATAAATGACGCCGACGAGTGTATCCACAATTTTGGAACGGATATTCGATGGACATGCGGATCCAGACTAATCCGAAAATCCGAATTCGAATCCGGATCACTTTTGTTTCAAATTTTGGTGTCGGCGGAGGTTTGCACTCTCCCTATTAAAGACAGAAGAACATCTTTAAGGTACAGAACGTCTGATGTGACCCATTTTCAAAACGCCGTCGCTTGTATCGAAAATGGTATCAGTGATATTCGCTGTTTTAGAGGTGTCATTCTGAGCCCTTACAACTGTAGTTAAACTCCCATGGAAGTTTTTAACATTAATTTGAGGAATAAGTTGTACCAATACCTCTATATAACGTTCTCGTAAAAAAACTATAGAAAGTGAAAAATCGGTAACAGTCCATCTTTTACGGGTCCTCGTTTGTGATGCAGAGGAGTTTAGATCGGCAGGAGTGCAAAACAAGAGAAGAGGGCAGGAGGAGCACTATTGAAGGACTGGTCGGATACGGTACGTCATTCGCGGGCGCTACGATCATTCACCGACCAAAGCGGACTGAACTGTACTGCGCGCAGTTCTCGGCCCAGAGCATAATAACTCGGTGGGCAAGAGGGATGCGAGTGCCGGCGAGTGGTGGCTGCGGAAGCTGTCGATGATAGATGAGCAGAAGGCGTTGGAGCGCACAGTCACTGGCACTGTAGCTAAACTAGTGACGTCGTCGTCGTTTTACAAAGCGACAACAGCAGCTGCACGTGCGATAACACGCGATCCGGGCATAGTCGGCGACTAGACAGCGCATTAATGACGTAGTTTATCGGCTGTGGGTAACGTCAAAGGGGTCGCATCCATGACACGTCGGTGACGTCACGGAACTGAAAGAAGAAAAGCGACGGCGACATCTGGTCTGTGCCACGAAAACGGTGCAGAGATATGAGGACTGCGGATGGGCAGGCTTATAAACTGAGATCCGCAGCAATTTTAAGACGGCCGCAAATTCCAAGCAACATTGTAGTAAAATCACTGAAATGACGACGGATTGATGTTGTGGAAGACCGGCAAGAAAACATGGTCCGATGACATCACTGGCTGCGTGTGCCTGAACACATCCAGTATAAACTCTGCGTTCTATAGCACCGCTGTCCAAACGGAGCAGCGCCACCACAGCCCCCGCACCTTTGACAAAAAGTGTCACCACCGAAATCATCCCAAATAATGGCGTCCGTAGATAAGTAGTACCTCGGAGATAAACCGCTTGCAATTCGATCGCGAACTTCAACTTGACATTAAACATTGCAGCAATTAAATATTCTTTCGCGCAAGCAATCGAAATATTGCCGAAAATGAACGCGTTTAAACAACATTACTTACGCAAGCAGGAACTTGTTTACTTCTGCGCGATGTAGTTGTGATGCGGTTTATCCCTCCGCCCAATAGCAACTCGTCTTTTGAAGTGTCTGCAAGCCTACTCGTCTGCATCATTCCTTTCTCTGTTAGTATAATAATAATAAATATTTGAGGACATATAAATGTCCACTATAATTAATATACATTTACTCCTTGGGGCCTGTGAGTGTGAGTATAGTATTGTTTCCGCTGAGCGAAATGACTAACCCAAAAGTGAAATGACCCAAGCCTAGGTATTCTAGTTTTGTCGTGCACGTGTTCCCACATGCGCAGACCTGCGCTTTACCAGCAGATCGTGGCGAATTCTGACGGGATCACCAGTAAAGGGGGCATTGAATACAGGTGGAGTATAAAAAGCGCGATTTTCAACAAATTTATCTTCGAAATGACAGGTACATAGTTACAATAAAAAAAATCGTATACAGGCGTTTGATTAACACCATGGATGATCTTGAACGACAGTAGGCTAACGCAGCACTTTACCGGAGCATCGCGCGGGTCGCAAAGAGGCCGCGCGATGCTTCGTGTCTGTCAGTAGTTAGCTTCAATAGTACAAAACGTCGAACAGAGTCTTTTATGGTTAGTGACATAGGCTACAGATGTACCATTGCGTGCAGTTAAATGCGCTGTTCTGTTGTCTTTGTTGAGGCTTCTTGTCATAAACATTTCTTCGTCTTTCCTGCTATCAACACCGCCGCTTACTACAAGCGATAAGTGTTACAACTTGCGGCACGGTGGTCCGACCACGTCGTATTTACAACACCTATAGCCGGTAGCAGCGTCAACAGTCAGATATTGGCTTAGAATCGCGATTTCTAGGCAGAAATCGCGACTCTGAGCCAATTCTGAACCCCACCTGCATTGGACGCCCCCGTCGGAATATTGCCATGTTGTTTGGTACGGAAAAACTAGAATGGCTTGTATGGCTACCCGAGAGTGAAAAAATGTCGAAGTTTTGACAGAATGTATGAACGTGACGGGCACACACACACACATCACCTCCACTTTGTCAATTTCTGCATATGTAAACAGGATGCATAGACCGCGCTTGCATATCATCGCGCGGCGAAAATCGAATGAAGATAGACCAATACTCCAGATTTCAGCGATGCATAATTCGCAGGTGTCACCCGTCGAAGAGGTATTGCGATTTTTAGGGTTTTGCGCTATCACCGTAGAAGCACGTACTTTTAACCGTCTTACCAACCGTAACATTCGCCTCATCGGCTAATCGCGACTGTTTCAGTGCATTATAAGGCGCAATAATAAAAAAATTACACTTACTGGCACTTACTTACTGATCAGTTTCTTGTCTATGGCAGTTCTATGGAATAAGACATCCAAATCACGTGGCGGGAAAATTTTTATTACAAGGCTTGGAATGCTATACAGGTCAGAGGCGGATTAAGGCATGTTAAACATGTTTCTTTTTAAAACCAAACTGTAGATGGGAAGTATCAATCAGATTGACATATCGATTCAATGTAATTCGATCAAAAAGTTTGGCAAAAATTGAGCTCGACAAACGACAAACGACATAAGGCGTAGCAAGTTAGCAACTAGTAACGTATGGACGTTTGCGTAAAATGGCTAAGTTTTTTAAAACACTTTCTAGATCCAAAGCCACACCTTGCCTTGCCACAAGGTTCTAAAAATGCACCTGAGAGGAGTCTGGTCCTTTACTAATCATGCGATTCATATCCGTCGTGTGGGCAAGACACAATCGCCTCGGCCCTGTACAGCAGCACTATCACGGTGTCCCTGACCATCCCGATGGTTCTTTCTGATCTTTCAGTACGAAACACTGACATCAGTCTATGCAATGTCAGTAATAACAGCGGTACGAAATGTTACGGGATCCGTACACCTCTGCCATGATGCCGGCGACAGCGACCACTACGACTACAATATTACAAGCAGAAAATAATAACATAGTCGACGGTAACCTCACCACTCTTGTCGTCTCCCACGCAACGCCGATAATTCACCAACCTAAGGGATCTGATAGGTGGGTGGTCCTATACCGGGTGGCTCATAAAAAACGTGCCAAACTTTGCAATGTTGTACTGCTCAACAATAGAATTCAGACAAAAGGAAATAACACTTTTAAAGAGCAATCATAGCTGAACAATACGCTTTGCTTTTGTTTTGGCAGTGAAATACGGAAAAGAGTATTGGGTGTCCGAAGAGTACAAAATAGCCAATAATTTCAACACGTCTCACTGCATGAGATCGATATCCAGTCACAGCGATTAGCAGAAAATGTGCTGAATCGCGCCTCTATTCTGCTTTCTAACCGCTATGGATTCTCGAACTATCGCAATGGTGACCTCCTTCCATTTGTTTTTGATTTTCTTTTTCAGGTCCTGTAGACTTGCAAACGGAAGTCGTCGGCCTTCGTATACACCAAAGCCTGCAGGATATCCCAAATGCAAATGCTGCTGATGAATGGGCATCATATTCTCCAGATTTTAATCCTTTAGATTACTAAAGGATTAAGATCTGGAGAATATGATGCCAATTCATCAGCAGCTATGAAGTCTGGAGTGTTCTGTCGTAGAAACTGTTGCGTCACTTTTGCGCGGTGTGGCGGAACACGGAACACTGTCTTGCAGGAATTCAAAGTCATTGCCCGGATAATGTCGACGACATTCAGACAGTAAGTAAGTCTTCAACAGATCAGTGTAACAGTTCTGGTCAACTTTTGTTTTCTGCGGATTAATGAAAAGGTATAAGTTTTTCTTCTTCCAAGAAACTCCCACGCTCACCAGCAGATTTTCCCAGAAACGGGATCTTGAATGGTACAGCCGCTCTGGTGAAATGTCACTTTTTATAAATTGATTTTAGGAGTGTGCCTTCTTCGGCCAGTATTTCTCAGTGACGTGTTGAGTGACGTCATTGGTATAATGAATAAGTATAGTGCAGACAGTGCTCTGTCCAATTGCCGAAGAAATTTTGCCGAGGCTTACCACATGTGTTTTTTTTCTAAGGCAGAAAATTTGGGACGTTTTTTATGATCCACCCAGACTGTAGTGACTTGCAGTTCAAATTTTTACCAAAAATCGAACATTTCGCAAGTTTGAGCTGCTTAAGGCAACATTTCTATAGCTAAACAAAATTTCGTAAGAATTGCTCAAGGGATTGTGCACATGTTCTGCCGGTATTGCATTGCCTAGGAGGTGATGCATATTGATTTTTAGTTCTGGGTCTACAAGTACTGTGCTGCCGAACACACCTGTTCTGACACATCTTGACACAGTTTTCAACAGTGGTACACCTCCGTCTACGTGGCTTAAGGCTCTCCGGTACTAAAGAAGACTCCATCTACTGATTTCTCTCATCTCAGGCCTATATCTGTTACACCAATACAGTCTCGTGTCACTGAGCGACTTATTGTCCGCAAATACTTGCTGCCAGCTTTGCCTACTGACCAAATCTATGACAAGTTAGCATACAAGCCTACCGGATCCATTCCGTACGTCTGCTTTGATTGCTATAACGCAACACATTCCTCGTCTTCTAGAGTCATCACTTCTTCTCGTGTGCGTACGGTAACCACTAAACTAATCAGTAATCAGTATACTTTCCCCTGATTTTGCCAAAATCTATCATGTCTGTTTTTAAACGTCTTTAGTGTTAGCTAGTAGGCTAGTAGTAGTAGTAGTAGTAGGCCTAGTAGTGTGTTACTTTTTTGGCAGGTGGAGTATCGCCCATTTATTACGTCTTGGCTTATCTAATGCCAGCAGTCTAACGGAACACATTTCTGCAGTATTAGGTTCGTGATCAACGTCTTGGATCATCACACACTCGCACGGTAGTTGTAAGGGCGACGACGCGAGTCAATGGAGAAACCCAAAATTTGACCCCCCACCACGCTCAAACCCCATAAGCGACAGTCATAAAAGTTGGCAGAGGTGATTACGTCGTGGACCCCTACACCTGTGCAAAAGTTCGTCACGATCCGCCCAGGGGTTTCGTTTCCGCGCATGCGTGACTTTGCGCACCAAAACGTGTTAGTTTTTTTCCCGTTTTTCCGTTTTTTGGGGGTACTTGCAACTCGCTACAGCCAAGGCCCCTAGATCGATGTTGACGCAAAATATGTCAAAACACGCGGTTCCGCGCAAGGATGTGCCTTTTCGGGGTCGCGATCATAAAATCTAACATTTAGACCCCCATTTCCCCACATTAGCGCCATTTTTGCGACCATTTTTGACGGGAATTGCTTAACAATGGGGATGCTCACCTTAGAACACCTCTTAATCGTCATCGTAGACGCATAAAAGTGGCATAGTGAATAGGCAAATAAAGGTCAAAATTTCATACGAGTGGTTATTTTGGACCCCCGACTAAGGGTCACGTGATACAGCGCATGCGCAACCCCAAAATTGCCATGGTCCGTTGTGTACAGCCAAAAGGATGTCTTATGACATTGCCAGTATCTCTTAAACTACAACACCGATCGACAAGTAATTTCAGGACAATATTTGGACAACGAAAATGTGTCCGCCGATGCAGTATTGTGACGTCATAACAAATCCAAGATGGCGGACGGCCGCCATTTTGAAGATCGCTAAATCACCATATTTCAGTGAAAAATCGTCCGATTTTGATAAAATTTGGTACACTACAGCAGATAATGAACCCAATGACAGTCACGTGACCAAAAATTGAAATTTTTAATATTCAAGATGGCGGTGGCCGCCATCTTGAAAATCGCTTTTTTGGCCATAATTCATCGATCGATTGTCCAATTTCAGCGAAATTTTGTGTAAGGAAGCAGAACGGCATGTCGATACGGGCTGCTGAAAAACTGCAAATTTTTAAAATCCAAGATGGCGGACGGCCGCCATTTTGAAAATCGTTAAATCGCCATATCTCAGTCAAAAATCGTACGATTTTGATGAAATTTGGTACACTACATCACATATTGAACCCGATGACAGTCACGTGACCAAAAATTGAAATTTTTAAAATTCAAGATGGCGGTGGCCGCCATCTTGAAAATCGCTTTTTTGGCCATAACTCATTGACCAATTGTCCGATTTCATTGATGTAACGGCAATGTGCTGCAAAAGTAATATTAACCTTTTTGATATTTGCTGTTTTAGTTCTGCGATCCTTACACACCTTTTTAAACTGTTCAGTTTTTTTCCATTAATATTTTCTGTTTTTTACTCGTTTATCGTTGCCTTATCACATCTAAGATACTGCGATAGCGCTTCTGAAAACCTCATCAGGTTCAATATATGCTGTAGTACACCAAATTTTGTCAAAATCGAATAGTAGTTTCACTGAGATATGGTGATTTAACGATTATTAAATGGCGGCCGTCCGCCATCTTGGATTTTGAAAATTTGCAGTTTTTGTCATGCGGCCTTTGTCCAGTTTGTCGGCATGCCGTTCTGCTTCCTGGTGCAAAATTTCGCTGATATCGGACAATCGGTTGATGAGTAGTGACCAAAAAAGCGATTTTCAAGATGGCGACAGTCATTAACTCGCAGAACTAAAACAGCAAATATCAAAAAGGTTAATATTACTTAGGAGCACATTGATGTAACGGCAATGTGCTGCAAAAGTAATATTAACCTTTTTGATATTTGCTGTTTTAGCTCTGCGACTTAATGACTGTCGTCCTTACACACCTTTTTAAACTGTTAAGTTTTTTCCATTAATTTAACGTTAACAATGTACTTTTTGCTACAAAGCTAGTTACATACTCACACAGATAAGGCAACCTGACTGAAGTCCATGACTGTTTGGTGTTAGTTGGCCCGTTAGCTGTCTTATGTCTGTGTGTCCCATAGTTTTCCCATAAGGAAAAAGTACTTTTGCCAATGTCGTTGCGTATTTAATTTTTTTTCCTGGCGGACCTTTGTCTTGGCGCACCTGCGCCAAGACAAAAATCCTGCCTTCACTGCTACTACTGCTTTTTCTGTAACAGTCTTACCTTAGTTGTGATTGTAGTACTCCACAATTTATTTTGTTAATTATATTCTGTATGATAATTTCGGCAGCACTTATTATCAACGTCTTACGATACGATACGATACGATAGTGTGTGTTTAACGTGCAGTAAAAAGCTGACGGGTAGCCAGCTTAGTCTACCACACGGAACAAACAAAAAATTAAAATGCAAAACTAAAAATAAAATGATGAGCATGAT
>Ga0209149_1001219_pt1 | contig 12615 bp, 4 predicted proteins | sample WorMetTyACAVOLI2_FD_187423 | JGI IMG/M metagenome (GOLD analysis project Ga0209149, IMG submission 187423) | Marine gutless worms symbiont microbial communities from Max Planck institute for Marine Microbiology, Germany - Olavius algarvensis... ... | reverse complement strand
AACTGGTTGCAAATCTAGCCACAACGGCTTCCTGGATGTCAGTCGTAGCAATGGTGGGCTAAGGATATCAGGCTGGATTGGCCAACTGTCATGTTTGACGATTTTCTCCACCAGCTTGTCAGTGGCTATTAGGCAAGGAAACTGATTGCTGCGGAGGCAAGACAGCGGGACAGAGCTTACCGTGACGACAACAGAAAACATTGAATCAGTTTCTGGAACTGGTTCTCAGCCAAGAAAGTCAGCCAGATACACATCGACCAGTGCGTGAAATCGCAAGAATAACCGACCAATATAATCACAGTCATGAAGTTTCTAGTTTTTTTGACACAACATTGGAAATTGTGATTTTCAGTACCAAAAATTCGACAATTAATAACCCCGTCAAATTTCAAAATTCTCTGACAAAATTTAGGAGGGTTATTGCCAAATTATTCAGCATTATTTCGTGCAAATTTTGTTTAAATTGGTTGAGATTTAGATATTTTATCATGAAACATTTGGGGATGCAGTATTTTCTTGGACACGCTGTAGTTTATTTGAAACTAAATGGAAATTCTCTTGAGAAAAGCCTGACATATTAAGCACAATTTCAGCTTGAGTGCGTCTGCACCCTGCCTAGAAAACAAACCATATTGGCGATCACTATTGTAGCTTTACTACGTACTGTGAATTTCTGCATTACGTGTAAAACACTTGAGTAAAATGTTATGGTGAGCAGTGTTGACTTTGGGTCGTATGTCTGGTGGTGTTGTTGGCTTCTAATAGGAAGTGCGGTGAGGGGAAAGTTACGTTACAGTGGTGGTTGCATAGAGAGAGATTTTCTGTTTCTAACAGTGGACAATGTGCTGGAATTGGTGTGCAGTTGTGAAAGATTTAAGCAGAACATAGTGTCCTGGATTTTACTGTTTTGAGGAAATATGGTCAATATCAACCATCCCTGAGGGTTTCAAACTCGTGAGAGAAATGTGATTAAGTGTGAAGGTGCTGATGGTGCCGTTGATGATGCCGTACTGATGAACTGTGCTGATGGTTGATATTGGTTGAGATGTAGATGTCTAGATGCTGCTGAGGCTGCATGTTGATTAGTGCAGTGTCTGCATCAAACATCTAACAGTTTTGTACAGACATGTATTTGTATGTGATCAAATGTACAGACATGTAAGTAAGTAAGTAAGTAAGTAAGTAATTTATTGAAATGCAACCATAGGTTGAAAGTTACAATAACATGTCATCAACAACTACAAAACATTTAAATACTTATAAAAAAAAATTCTACATTAACAACACAAAACACACATTGGGCCTAGTATTTCCTTGTAGTGCAGTACGGAATGAAATCTTTACCATATCTAGATTGCTTGCACTTTGGGATATGATAGGGGTACGTAGGTCTTAATATCATCTGAGAACTGGAAACTTTTGGGGGTGGGATTAAGTAATGCAGTGGGTGAGTAGGACTTTTAATTTGTATAAAGATCTGCTTAGTAATTTCTTCACGACGAGTATCTAGGCGATTAAGGCCAGATTTATCCAAGGCTTCAGAATATGACAACTGTGGAAAAATTATTCTCAAGCAACGTTTCTGTGCACGTTCAATATCTTTAGACAGTTTGCTAGTCAACCCAGGATGCCATACAGGGCATGCATACTCTAAAACAGACCTAATAACTGAACAATAAATGTAAACAATGTCACGTGTCGGTACACCAGCCTTACACAGATTCAAAATGCAGTAAATGCGTTTAGAAGACTTTGACAGAATATACGAGACATGTCTCCAGGCACAATGGCTAGTCGAGGCTGTGGGTTAGATCTGAACTGATTACTACACCAAGCAATTTAAATGACACAACTCTCTTAATGTGTCTGCCATTAATATAGATCAATGGTATGTCATCAACACACAACTGCTTACCGAAATATACAACCATTTCTTGAGTTTTGCTTGTATTTATAGCCATTCTGTTTACGTTTGTCCACGACACAAGATAATCAGCGGCTTTTTGGAGTAAGCAATTATGTGGGTCATTTGAAACAGAAAAAGTTGTGGTGTCATCAACAAACTTAACATAGCCAATGTCAAACTGCAAATCATTAATTATAAGCTTGAAATCATATGGTCCTGAAATAGTGCCTTGTGGAGTTCCGGCGGTAACATGAGAAACACTCGATAAAGAATCTGATGTATTTGTATGTGATCAAATGTTGTGGATCATTGATAGTTGAATGTCTTGATTTGTTCGTAGTGACAAAGCGTCTGCATTATTACCTATATGTGTACAGTCTGGTGTGCTCATGGTAAGAGTCTGGTGTGGTGGTGGTGATGGTTGTCTGATGTCTGGCTGTGTTTGTGTGCAGAGTTTGTCAGCTGGAGGTCCACACACATCACAGCAGTATGTTGGACTGCCGTTTGGTCCACCTGACGGTCCACCACACATGGGAGACCCAGGTATGGGTCTGCCACCGCCAGGTGACGTGGCCGGTGCTGGTGACATGGGTGGTGGCAGTGCGCTGGCCAACGTCGAGCTCTGGGTCCAGCAGCAGAACGCGACACTACAAGAAGGTCCATTCTCACCGAGTTTTGGACCAACATCACAACCAATGCCGGTTGGACATCGAACGCGGTCGAACGGCGGGGGGGATGGAAGTGTTGTCGGACTGCCGCCTCGCTGCTGTCCTGGACCACATCATCCAGGCGGAGAACTGGTTGCTTGTGTCGATGGCAATTCTGTGTTTGGACCACAGCCACCTCCAGGCTACGGACTTGAACAACACCAACACATGATGCGTAACATGGCTGGAGCGCGCGTCCCTGATGAAAACCTGACTCCTGAGCAGCTACAGCGACGTGAAGAACAGCTGGCACAACTACAGAAGATAAAACAGATGCTGTTTCCAGAGAAGCAAGGTGCCGGCTTTGAAGGTGGACCACCTCCGCGGTATGCTGGCTGCCCACCACCTGGAATGTATCGAGGTCCTGGTCCACCTGAAGACATACCACCACATCATCACATGATGGGACAGCCTCCACAGCGATTCATGCATCCTGGCGGTCCAGGCATGATGGTACCACCGGGTGGCATGGTGGATCAGCCAGTACCACCTGATGGTATGATAATGATGGGTGGAATGGGTCCGCCATTCAGTGAACATGGACTGCCACCGAACTGGGATATGATGACCAACGAAGAGCGAGAGTGGTTCCGACTGCAGCAGGAATATTACATGGAGCAGAGACAGAAACGCCAGATGCAGTTACAGCAGATGGCTGGCGGTCAGCAGCCTCCTCCTGGCTTCTTCGGAGATGTGCCACGACAGCCACCCGGTCGAACTTCCGGACCACTCTCACCCGTCTCTCCTTCGTTCAATGGTGCATCTCCAAATGACCCGCAAGGCTACTTTTTTCAGGGCCAGCCAGGCATGAACTTTCCACCGGGCCGTCCAAATTTTCCCTTGAATGGACCCGGTGGTCCGCCGAATTTCAATCCGGAGTTTGCTCATCATCCCGACGGTGGTGGATTTCCACCGTATGGCAATCCAATGATGATGCAAGAACCAGGACCATTCCCCGGTGGTCGGTTTCCGCCGATGTGTGGCACCAGTAAGCCGAAACGAAAACGGGGCAACACTGCCGCTTGCATGCCGTGCCCGGGAGACAGACCGGGCGATGATATATTTCGGCATCTACAGCCAGCGCCATCACCACAGCAGTTCTGTTCTTTGAATCTCTTTGACGGCCAAGAACTGACCATAACAAAACAGTTAAACCTGGCCTACCAGGAGCACGCAGCATCGTCGTCACCAACAACGCGGCCGCCGTCTTCAACACCGCCGACTACAGCGCCGTCACGGAAGAAAAAGAAATCCAACAACGACGTACGAGTCAAGTCAGAAATGGCCGACGCTGCAGCATTGAGTCCCTCTGCCGGTCCATCTGCATCTGAAGCCGGTGATCTGTCGTCGGACCGGCCTGTAGTTTCTCCGTCTGTTTCTTCGTCTGGAGGACGATCTGGTGGTGGTAGCGGTCCAATCACATCCGCTACTCTTGCTAGTCTGGCACGTGGTGTCGAATCGCTTCAGGACCGCATCCAGGCGGACATGCTGCGTGGCGGGCCCTTCGGCGCTGTACAGATGCCGGAACCTGACGAAATTGGAGAGGGAGAAGAACGGCGGTCAAACACCGGTGGTCCAACGACTGATTCCAGTCGAAGTCAGCGTTGTTCAGCCGAAGGAGGTCCAGTCCAAAACGCCGAGACTGTGCCAACGTCTGACCAGTCACCAACGTGCGGCAGCATCACAGTCAAGCAAGACACGTCAGCATTGTTAAGTCCACAGCCAACACAAAACGACTCCATTCCATCGTCCGGTAGAATGGTAACCAATGCATCTTCCGTTCAGTCCCCAGGTGGCATGGTCGGAAATGCCAGTGTTCAGATAGAACCTCGAGCACCAAACACCATACAGTACTTGCCAACGCGGCCGCCTACATCATCAGACCTTGCAGAACCGGGTGTTGAGCGTTGCAGTATGCCACCAGAAGGTAGCGAAGTGTTCCGCCAGGTGGGTCCTGGTCAGTTCTGTCCCAATGGTCCAGGCATGATACCACCTGGCTATGATGGGCCAATTCCTCCAGGTTACAACGGACCTATAGGCCGATTTGAACCTGGCTATGGTGAACCGTTGTCTCCAGGCACAATGGCTAGTCGAGGCTGTGGGCCAGTACAGTTTCCAGGTGGTGATATAATGTTTCCAGATGGTGGTCCTGCTGGTCCCGTACCATATTCAGATGGACCGATGATGCACTCCAGTGCAGGTCCGGTGCCGTACCATGGTGGTCGTCCCATGTTTTATCGTGGTGGTGGTCCAGTGCCACCTGAAGGTGGTCCCATATACCGACCAGGACAGCCATCTGGTATGATGGTTCTTCCTGAATTTCGCGAAGGAGGTCCAGATCGTCATGGTCCACTTATGCCGATGGGTGGCATGCCACGTCCAAGTCCTGGTAGCGGACAGATGGTAATGATGGGTCCTGGTCGTCCTGTATTGCCTCCAGAACAGCCACCAATGCCACCGAATCCTGCTCCCGCTCGCAGCCGGACCGAGTCTAGGTCCAAGAAGTCAAAAGAATCGAAGCGGCGTGCTGAAGCTGCGGCAGCACGCCAGAACACAGCAATGTGTGATGATCCAGCGGCTATGATGGTTGGACGACCAGATCAGCGTGTACCTGCTGGTCCTTATGGCGGACCTGGATCTATGCCTGGACCTCCGATAGGTTTTCCTGCAACCGATGGTCCTGGTGGAATGGTAGTTGACAGGATGCGACCTGGACCAATGATGATCGGCCCAGATGGCAGTCCGGGGATGATGCGACATCCAGGTGATGTAATGATGATGAGTCCCGAAGAATTTGAGATGTTTCGGTCTGGCGGTCCTCCGGGCATGATGCCTGGTGACGGCCGTATGCTTGTACATCGTGGTGCCGGGGGAATGCGTTCCAATCAAGGAATGATGATGATGATGCCTGGGAAAGGAGGCATGCATCCCATAGATGGGGAAATGATGCCAGGTGGACCACAGATGATGATGCCGCTCAGACCGCATGAGATGGAAATGAGGGGAGATCCAAATATGATGCCGGGTGGAGAAATGAGGCCTGGCTCTGGAATGATGTTGATGAATGAGATGAGAGGTGGTCCTGGAATGGTTGGTCCAGGTGAAATGCGATTTGGGCCTGGCGGCCTGATGGGACCCAGAGATATACGTCCAGGATCGGGCATGATGGTGCCTGGAGAACTCAGACCTGGATCAGCTGTTGTGCCTCAGTCAGAAGGAAGACCTGGATCCGGAATGATGGTTTCTGGTGACATGAATCCATCTTCGGTATCTGCAAGTGATCCACATCGCCCAGGATCTGGCATGGTAGTTATGAGTCCACGAGATGACAGTGGTGGAGCTGATGGCAACAAACCTCGACAAGGCAATGGTAAAGGCAGCATACATCTGTCGTCTGACAGCTCACGCCCAGAAAGTGTCGGCAAACGGTCAGAAGTTGAACTAATGCAGATCTCTGCCGATGCTGCCTTGCGGATGAGCCAAAACATGATGGCTCAGGGCGTCAGACCCGGCTCAAAGTTGCAGTCATCTGCTGAAGGTGAGATGAGGCCAAATTCTGTGGCTGGAATGGAACTGATGGATGGAGGAGTGCGTCCTGGCTCCGCAGCCATGATGGGCCCATGCGATGGTCGTGGAAGGACCGGTGCAGATATGATTGTGAGTGGTGATGGGTCGATGCGACCAGGATCAGCCCTCATGATGGGTATTGGTCCTGGAGATGGTAGCGGTATGCGGCCACGATCTGAAGCAATGATTGATCCGATGGAAATGGGAATGCGACCAGGTGTAGATATGATGATGCCGATGGGTCTTGGTGATGGATCACGGCTTGGTGGTGGACCAGTCATGATGGGAATGAACTCGAACGAAGGAGGCATGCGACCAGGCCAGGACATGATGACCATGAGTGTCGGAGATGGAAGAATGCGACCCGGTTCTGCGGCAATGATGGCAGGCATGGGTTCGTCTTCAGAAGGAGGTGGAATGATGCCAATCAACCCCGGCGATCCGGGAATGATCATGATGGGCCCTGGAGGTGAAGGCATGCCAATGATGGGGATGAATCCAGCAGACTTTGATCCACGCAACTGTCCACCAGAGATGATAAGCGCTCAACGCATGGGTCCAGTAGGTCCACGGATGATGAGTCCGAACGATCCTGGAATGCGGTATGACGGAGCTAGTCCAATGATGCCGATGCGAATAAACCGACCACGAGGGGAACTTGATTTCCGAATGATGGGAGGAATGGAACCCGGTGTTCGTGGCGTGCAATATGGTCCAGGCATACGAAATGGTGGAGTGCATCCACAAGATAGACAGTCAGTGATGATGATTATGGGTGGTGGCAGTAATGCTGGTCCGAATCCTGGTGGCCCAGTACCAACAAATGACTTCGGTCCTGGCATGGGTCCTCCGGTAGGCGCAATGGGTCCAAACGATGGCGCCCAGTTTCAGCAGTTTCAGCAACAGCTCTATGCGACAAAGGGCCATCATCTGCAACAGGGCCCTGGAAGTCCGATGATGATGATGATGGATTCTCGAGCCAGCGGCGCTGGCACAAACTTTCCTGGATTTGACCTAATCCAGAATGGCCCTCCCGTACGATTCGGACCACCAGGATCTGGTGTAATGTGAATATTAAAAAATTAATCCTGAAAGTGCTCACGATGATCAAACAGAGCTGCTGTCACGATGGCTTCTGCTGGAGATCTAGACTGACGTTTGGAATACTCACATGTCTGTTGGATCTGCTGCGGCACGAACCCCGAGATGATGTCAGCTGTTCCAGTAGACGTACGTCATCACTACGTTGTGACGTGATCTGTGCAGCATACAATGTGATGTGATATGTACCAGACTGTTGATGGTAGTCAGAAGACAGTATGATCGACTATTTCACCCGCCAGACAGACAGACAGACAGAACGCCGAGGACTGTCTCTGTACATATTTGGTGACCGCTAACATGGGGGTGGGCATAAGTGCGAATGTTGACAGAGTATTTAATGTTTGGTTATTAGCTCTATGGACACTGTTCTGCTGGCTGTATGTAGGCTTAGTATTATATTATATAGCCACATCGCAGTCGTTCGTTCGTTACGTTTGTAAACACGTAGTTGTCCAGTTATGTTTTCGTTGATGTACAGTGCAGATGAGTACAGTGCAGGACAGTGCAGTACAGTGCAGCAGATAGTCGGACTGTAGGCTTAGCTGTCGTTGAAGTTGAACCATGATACTCAGCAACTGTGACTGCGTTCTCGTTCTAGACGTGAGTCGCCATCATATCGTAAACGTCATCATCTCTGGGTCTCGTCAGTTTCGCTGTCTAATTTGTGTCGCGAACAGCGCAAGTTTCTGGGAGAGTGCAAGGCAGGTATCGTAGCAGCAGCACAGCACATGTGGCCAGTATTGCAGACTCGATAATCTTGGTACCGACAGCACTAATGACTATATTTTTTATGTAATGCTGTATTGTGTGAGCTCCGTGCGGTGCCGACGTCTCGAGCGTTGCATACATCGGCTGCAGATGAACAGTGCTGTATGTGTGTGCGTGTGCATGTGTGAAACTGTGTAAAAAAGGAACACACATAGCACGCGTCGCATACTGTGACGTACGTTATTAGCAGACGAGTCAGCAGTGTACAGCCGACGCCGTTACAATGCACCGACTTCACTTAACGACTACGTAGTCTGTCTGCATTGTTTTCAACGAGATTATTATGGCCATGATATTAGACAGACACGCTGAATTGTGTATCATGCTATTTATTCGTAAATTTGATGCTGACGATCGTGCGATACAGACAACAGTGGTGATGAAGTGGATGATAGATATATCATGATCATGTTATGTTACAGTTGTTTTATCGTATACATGTGTGGCAGTTGCAGGTCCTGTATCCTGTAGCTCTTCAAATGCATGTTTCTAAAGAGCTGTAATATGGAAAAATGCATTTGTGAAACGTACGTGTAGTGGTGTTGTCTGCTGATTTAAACGCACATTTTGGCCGTGTTCTAACTCGCGCAAACTTAGGTGATTTCACATCATCTTACGTGCTTTGTAGAATGTAGATACGTAACGTAAGTGTCAGTGTCACGTGCTATCACGTGATCAGACTACAGCCAGTGCCTGTAGCGTGTCTCAGGGCCTATACCTACTAACACAGTTGTGAGCGACTCCGAACGAGTGACTGGACAAAGTGACAAACATGGTCAAAGCGATCGAAACTGCGCTAAATAAATAGGTTTAACCGACTGCCTCGACGACGCCAGCTAGACTGCATGGCGGGCGGAGCTGTTATGTTGTCAACCCGTCCGTTTTTCGTCTGTTTCCAAACTTGTGTACATGGATGAACCGATTTTAAAGCACTAGCACAAGTGGTTCACGGGAAAGGGGTATGAAGTTATAAACTTTGAGGGTCATAGGTCAAGGTACCACGAGGCGGAGCCCAAGATAGACTGGACGCGTGCATGGCGGAGGTATCATCCTTGACCCCTCCCCAGTTTGGTCGAGTAGCTTATTTCCTATACCGTTGCTGTTCATAGGTCGTCTTCAGAGAAGAAAGTTGCACGTTGATAATTAACTGGCGCAGTTAGTACTGACTACTGAGACGTTTCGAATGTCGTTTTCCGACTGCACAGCCCATCGGCCTATAGAGACGCAGGCTAGCAAGCGATCTTAGCGAAAGGAAGTCACTGGTCGAACGAGACTACACGGCTGGGCGAAGTTAATGGTATTGCCTTGTTGATGCAGCTACAGGGTGTGCCATAGAAATCCACTAAGCATAGTGTGACAATAACGGTTTTACCATATTTGCGGAGGACTGAAAGCTGCAGATCTGTATCTAACAGCAAGTCCGCATTGAGTGTGAACTTAGGTCTGCAGACACTGTAAGCAGTTTTGCTGCAGGTGGTGAGAGACGGTGGATTTCTGCTGACGCCAGCAACAGGCCATTGTTGTGGACTGTGCAGCTGACTGAGCTGAGGGACGTCTACACTGCTGTCGAGCTGAACATGATTTGCCATAAGAACAGTCGACAATTACGGCATTTCCGCAAGGTCATGCAAGCATGCGTTAGCCGGCATTTGACTTGAACGATCAGTTAAATACATGTATACGCTTACCGTATGTATGCTTGAAGGCTAAGGTGGAATGATGTAGGCCGAAGAATTTGCAAAAAGTTTTTGTTTACTTGAAAAAGAAGTCGGATTTTTCTTCAGACTAATGGAACTTTTGACAAACTGCCACAGGCCTAATACTGGCCTAATTTACTAACAGAGTAGACACTTACTTAAAAGTAGTTCAAAGTGTCTACCGAGTACCGATCTATAGGGATTGGTTTATGGCGCACCCTATAGCTGAAAATACACATTGATATTTCGATCGTTACTGCACACCATGCACTTGTAGTGTGTAAAATGTTACTTGCATACAAAACAACGTGATGGGGGAGTAGGTTCGTTGGTCACGTAGGCCTATAGGCTAGCTACCACCCCGTTTCAATTCGCGTCTTTTGCGAAATATACTGTAGTTGAAATTATGGAATAAACTAAATCAGTCTCTGTCAACCGTTGGGAATGACCAGCAATTTTCATCGTGATCAGCAATTTTCATCGGGGAGATGTAAATCGAAGCAATAGTTAGAAGTCAAATTAAAATTTAGGCCTAAAATTATTTTGGCCTATTGTAAGAACGATCCGACTTAGAAGTAGGCGAGGCCTACATGATTTCATACGATACGATAGTGTGTATTTAACGTGCAGTAAAAAGCTGACGTGTAGCAGTTGCACACGGGACAAACAGAAAAATTAAAGAAAGATCGCACTAAAAATAAATCGAGAAGCATGATAAGTCCGGTCCGGTCCTGTGATTGTGAAGACAGTTTAGGGTGGAAGGAGTAGGTGGAAGGTGGAAGAGTGGGAAGGATTTGTTGACAAGGTAGGTTTTGAGCCCGCAGTGAAAGAGTGAAGGAACGATGGATGATGAGAGTGATGATGATGACAGAGATGAGCTGACAAGTGAATGAGGAGGTGAGTCGACATTATTATTATTGTACAGTGTGTTCCAATAAAAACTGCAAATATCACGATAAAATAAGATTAATCTCAACCGATTTAAACAAAGTTTGCAGGAAATAAATTAAGAATAATTTGACAATAATCGTGGAAAATTTTATCAGAAAATTTTCAAAATTGACGGAGTTATGAGTGTTTTTTGTACTGATATGATAAGAACGTCAGCTGTCGCAGAGAAACCGCGAGACACTTCGTGTCGCCGAGTAGCCTATCGACACGAGTAGCCTATTTCGCTAAGTCGTTCAAGGTCATTCGAAATGACACTCTTGAGAGTGTGCCTACCTGACGGTAAAAAGAGTATTACATGTACGATGTGTTTAGCCGTTTCAACATGTCATGATTTGTGACAGGCAAACGGACAGCCTGACGGACGGACATCTTGCCATAGCATAGTCCGTCCGCGCTATGCATACTTAGCCTAAGTTGCGTTATTCTTCCAGTCAACACTATACCACAATGACGTTATCGTAAAAAAATCATGGTAGCCTATACTTTAAAGTGAAGACAAAATAATTTCGATTAAAGCACTGAAGCAAGAGAAAGGCAATGGGACAGTGAAACTCGTTGCTAAGTTTGCAAAGAAAACCCAGGCTTTTGTCATGGTTTTAGTGGACCTTGCAGTAAACTTACTTAAGCCACTTTTAAAATTCTTGATTGATTGATTGATTGATTGATTGATTTGAGTCATCACATGCTGAAAATCGATGCCGCAGGCTTCGTGGAGAGGAGGCAAGACAGCGTGGCAAAACGTATGATATGGTGAGCAAAAGAGAAAACATTGAATGAGTTTCTGGAACTGGTTCTCAGCCAAGAAAGTCAGCCGGGTACACATCGACCAGTGCGTGAAATCAAAAGAAAAATCGACTTACGTAAATCGCAATCATCGTTTCCCCTTTTTCGGATATCACATTTAAACTTGTGATTTTCAGTACCAAAAATTCGACAATAAACAACTCCATCAATTTTCAAAGATTTCTGACAAAATTACGTATAGTTAATTAGTTATTGGCAAATTATGCGGCATTATTATCAAACTGCATTATTCTAGTCTTCGGCAAATGTTCAAAATTCTTTCGTTGTTAAACTCCGAAATAAATTTGCAGCAACATCCGCACTTTAAGCATATCGCTACACTACCTTGTGAAATACAAATGATCAAAACTAGCAAACATTTGACATGTTTAACACAATGTCCACATGTTTAACATAACATGTTCACAAAATCATGAAACTATATAAACGTTATTAAGTTGGTATGTGTGTGCTCTTGAGTCATATTAAATGCTTAAATTTCCTCCTTTGGCATGAATAGGGCTGCCTACACGCTCGGAGACGTTTGCGCCACCCACTGTTGTCAAGAAGAAGACTTACCGTCGTTCGATGAGTTGCTGGAAGACACCGACGACGTACAATCTGTTTAACGAGATAAACAACATTAACAATGTCGAACAACTTCTGCACAGCCTCCTCGCGCCAACCCGCCGCAGTAGCTCCAGACTACTACGAGCTGAGGCAACGAGTCCACAATGACTCTAATTTTATAAATAGGTTACTGTTCAAGGACATTTAATAAAGTCGCAACATATTAACTGTTGGACACACGTACACTACCTGCTCACAACCAATTTTCACACCTGTTATGGCGTCTTATGTAGCCAGTAGCCTATATGTAGTTTGTATTATCATCATCATCATCATTTTATTTTTTTGCACAAATTCAGAACTGCTCTTGTATTATCTCCGATCAACACAAACTGTTCGTCCCCCGCACGTCTACATCGACGTTTGGTTCACGGCCGTTTTCCTCATCGAGCCCGTTGTCCTGGAATGCTCTTCCCCCGCAGCTTCGTGACCCAGCCATCTCCATCAACATCTTCAGACAATCCTTGAAAACTCATCTTTTCAACAACAATTCTGATTGACA
>Ga0209149_1001218_pt1 | contig 12616 bp, 6 predicted proteins | sample WorMetTyACAVOLI2_FD_187423 | JGI IMG/M metagenome (GOLD analysis project Ga0209149, IMG submission 187423) | Marine gutless worms symbiont microbial communities from Max Planck institute for Marine Microbiology, Germany - Olavius algarvensis... ... | reverse complement strand
GTTTCTGCAGTTGGGGGCACACGTGTTGACTGACAGAAGGCAGTTAACCCTTTAGAGTGTAAAGGTAACTGTAGTGCCACATCGAATAATATAAGTTGGTACACTGGCCGTTGATGGGTAGGCTGTTACATTTGGTACAGCTAGGAGGGAAATGGGCGAGGACACAGCCCGTCCTGGACCATCCTGGCCCACCCATCAACGGCCAGTGTACCAATCACCGTATTGCTGTATAATGGTCCGTTGGTCTGCAGTTTTACTGTGCCCATTAAAGGGTTAACCGTTAACAGAAACGCACTTTTCACTGGATTTCACTCCCCGTCTTTTTAAGACCAACATTAAGGTGACGTTTCTCTGCTAGCAACAAAATGGCAGAATAAGCAGACAAGAGATGAAGTGAGAGAGGCAGACAAACCAGCTTTCTTGAGCATCGTGCGGATACTGATCGCAGTTCCGAAGGAGTTCCTAGCAAAGCACTGGTAGACACCCTCGTGCTGCTCAACGGTAGGGTCTTCGATGTAGATCGTGCCAACTCCGGGCACCTGTCGAATGTCGATTCCCGTTATGGCAAGTGGCTCATCATCTTTCCGCCACTCGTAACTACACCATCATCATCAGTCATATCAGCTCATCCGTTTGGCTCTCTCGTTACATACTTCTCTCACTGCCCATTGCTCTGTTATCATCCTAGCAATGGTACCCATTCATATTTCACATTATATCACTCAACAACTAGTGAATAGGAGTGGACATTTAGAAACTAGACTGTGCTCAGAAAGCGCAAACCTCTACCTAGGCCAAAATCTCAAGCAAAAGTGATTCAGGATTCGAATCCGGATTAATCCGGATATGTGTCCAGATGTCTGCTGGATCGCTCCCAAAATGTAGTGGATTCATTTTCTCGCCAGCATCGGTCATTTCACCAAGTATCGTAAAAATCGGTTGATGACTGAACGAGAAATGCTAATAAATCTCCTAAAATCCCCTATTCTGCACTGGTGAAGTAAATGGAAAAGTGATCTGGAATCCGTATCCGGGACTGGATCACTGCCAAAAGTTAAACATTTCTTTCGACTGGTAGGCCCAATCATAAGACCGAGTTTCAACGAAATCGGCTCATTATATTTGCAGTAATCCTGCTCACAAAATGACAGAATGAATGACAGACAAAATGACACACACGCAGCACCAATCGAATAACCTCCTCGGCAGAGCTAACTATCATACAGTGAGTTAACAGAAATATGTTGCCACTTCTATTCGCCATTAACACTTCACGGCTATAAACCTGCCTTGCTTACTTATCAGCCAATGAAACACAATTAGATGATGAAACTACGAAAGTGCATGCACTTCTGCCAACTTAGTCTCATTTTTTTGACCTTTTGATCTTGAAGTCACCTTCTATAATAGAATATATGTATCTGTGCAGCAGTTACTGATCATAAACAATTTTATCCATTTGACATTGATACAGCCTTGACAGTGAACATTTTTATTCACGACAAGTGGTAGCAAAAAACGAAAACCAATAAAAAATAAACAGTACACCATGTACAATTACAACACACTACAGAAATGACAAAGTATTATCCAAATTATCATATTTAGTAAACAATTTCGGAGATTTTTTTCACCGTTCCACACCAAAATGTAATCACCATTTTCTCAGCCTAGGCCTGCTATAATGCAAAGTTTTTATCAAAGTACATTCACAAAATTTTGAAATATCTCGTTTACTAATGACAAATAACAGGGACAATACATAAAGTCCTACATCAAAGTTGGCAGAAGTAATGATAACTTGACAAGAAGGCAGCACAAATTTTCGTCTGCCACATGTTTGCATTACATTATAAGAAGCGTAAATGACATTTAATAAATACACTGTGAGTCAAAACAACTAGACCCTTTTTCATTTGAGCGTAACTTTGGCAAATACTTTCCGATTTTAATAATTGATTCACTGTTACAGACCGAAATTAACTGCGACTAAGTGCTCCCTAAAATCTATCACCATACCTGAATCTGCTAGTGCACTATCTTGTAAAATGAACAAGAATGTATTAGCCAATGTTGCTGGCATGATTTCATAACTAAAGATGCAACAGTCAAACAAGTCACACTGAATGTAACAGATATGGACAAATTCAACATTGTCAGTTCACAAGCTGTACTTGAAATGTCCTCCTTTAGCGTGGACACACGTTCCATGTCTTCCTCGCCACTGGTCAATAGCCTCGTCAAAAATCGACTGTTCAAGACCACACCAGACATCGATGAGTTGCTGTTTCAATTCATCCACACTATTGATTTGTCCTTGGTAGATACGATGCTGGTGACAGCCCAGATCTCGTCATCCATAGGACTGAGATCTGGGCTGTTCGGAGGCCATAGGTTGGGCACAAGAAAGTTTGGCGTTTCTTGACGCAGCAGTTCAACTGTTGCACGTGCCTGGCGCAGTGTGCCAGTTCACTGTCCTGCTGGAACACAAAGTCGTTACCACGAGACACTCTACGTATCCCTGGCAGCAGTATGACGTCATTATGACGTCGTGAAGCAGTATCGTAGAAGTCAGTGAGATATCACCAGAATTTCCTGCTTTGTAACAACAAAATTACTGCATGCACTGCATATTTATTCAACAGTTTTTGTGTGAGAAGTGTATGCAGTTGCATTTTTCAAGGCAGCGCAGCAACAAACTATACGTGAAGTGGGAAATTCAATTGTATGTTTGTGGGCAGATAATTTCTGTCTGCAACAGTGAAAGAATTATTAAAATTGGACAATATTTGCGATAGTTATGCTCAAATGGTTAAGGGTCCAGTTTTTTTTGACTCACAGTGTATAACACAATAACAGAAAGTGAACATGTAACGGCATGCAAGTGCAAGAAACAACTGACAGTAATGCACACTAATGTGACAATGACGATGTGCATGAATGTGTGTTAATAACAGAAAATCACAATCAAATTACTCAACTGACAACGGCAAAAAGTAAGCAACAAAAGAATAAGGCGCCAGTTGAGCACTTACTTAAAAGTGCCTCGTCTCCAGTTCGTGTATACCTCAATAATGCATGGCATATTTCATTGTCATCACTATCATCATCGTTCAGAACTCTTAAGATGGCCAACTACTTATCGTCATGACGGAAGTAAGACAAAACTCAATGGCCTATGTTAATTTGGTTCTATTGCAATGAGACTGGTGAAGAATTTTGTACCGAGATAAAAAATAACAGCAGAAATATTGATTCTGAGGTTAACTAGACTGCAGTTCATTGAAATACGAATGTTCCTGGATTGGTGACATTCTAGCCGCCGGGGTGAGATGGTGTGACACTTGGTAGCCTATCTCTGATCACCGTGCATAGTCTCAGTCTCGGTGTGAAGATGGTCTCCAGACCTATTCTGAAAGATCTGTCTCGTATGGGTCTCGGACGTTAAATTTTCGTTTGTCTACCGCGCGATGCTACGCATAGCACGGACTATGCTGTCGCAAGGTGTCTGTCTGTCCATCTGTTTCTGCGTCTGTCTGTCACACGTCAGTATTGTGTCAAAATATCTAAACACATCATCAAACATTTTTCACCATCGGGTAGCAACACCATTCTAGTTTTTCCACACCAAATACTATGGTTATATTCCGACCGGGACCCCTCTAACAGGGGCGTCGAATGCAGGCCATATAAAAAAATGCAATTTTCGACCAATATATTGCTTTGTCTCGGAAATGATACAAGATACGGCCATAGTTGCTATGGATCTATGGATTGCAAATAGGAAATCTTTCGAATGGTAGCGTTTTTCAATGACCTGTAGTGACCTCTTACCCAGATTTCAAAGATCAGTGCTATCAACAACTTGCGACGGTCGCAACTGGTTGAAAATACCCGCAGTTGTAACGCGGACGTTGAAAAAGCGAGATGCTGGTGGAGAATCGCCCCACCTGCATTCGACGTTCCCGTTAAGAAGGCCCCGTCAGAATTTCGCTATAATATAGGTGAAAAAAGTAGAATAGTGGTGTTATACCAGAGGGTGATAAAAGTCTCAGGATATGTTTAGCAGTTTCCATACAACAGACAGACATCAGAACGTGACATGACAACCATCCGGACGGACGGAGACACACTGTGCCATGGCATAGGCCGTTTATACATAGCGTCGCGCGGCAAAAACGGCGGTATCGCCTGCCGTAAACTACTGATTATGGCAAGTAACTTTCGAGATATTAATTCAGATTGTTAAAAGAGTAAGGGAGCATATACTGGCCAACCTGCTTACAGCCTCGAAACATATAGAGTGCTTTCATGTAACTGTCGTTTAGACTCGGTCTGGGTCTTTGTCTCAGCCTCGCGCCTCAAGGTCGACTGATCAGTGATTACCGCCACTTTTCAGTACTCGCGATAGAAAGAGCGCCTTTACGCATTGCTTCTGCATGTCTATCCGTTCGTCTGTTTGTCGCTAACAAAAAACACGATTTTCTCAAAAAGTAAGCAATTTAGAGCTATGGTCTCTATTGACGACCTATAGGAAGTCCCACATGGGCTATTCAAAGAACCCATTATTGGACCCGTACAATTCAAGATGGCGGACGGCTGCCATTTTAAAAATCGTTTTTGGCCATAACTCAGCAGCTGATTGCCGGATTTCAGTGAATTTTTGCATGGGGAAGCAGTTTTTCACAGAATTTTGGTATGGGACAGATATTGGCGTTCCATAGAACGTAGTGTTTGATTTCCTAATGTATAGTTTGTTTGGGCTTCGGCGAGTGGCGCCTTTCGTATCGTCTCCGATACACTTGTTTCAATCAACTGCAAAGCCCACAGATAGAGACAGGGGAAGACGAAGACAGCGAATCTACACCTACATACAAGCTCACGGTAGACCACACACAGTCTGATATACTTACGACGGTGGTGGGTCACCAGACGCGACGCACGGTATTTCGACCAGTTCCCTTACTCGGTAGGCAATCTCATCTTGAGCTTCAGAGACTATCATCGGCGGCACGGGGACTATAGACAGATCGGCGACCAACGCCAAACAACAACCAATAGAACAACAATAAATAACGCAAAAAAACACAACAAATATATCAACAACAAAAATCATCAACATAGGCAAAAATACGGTTTGAGTCCACAGTCGACGACGCTGTACTGTTTCATGTTTTTTCTATATTATTAAGTTTTTTTCCAACAGATTTTAACGGAAAAATACTATTGCTGCTTCAAAGTTTAAATTCGTTTGTCACAAAGTACAATGATTATGTTAAGTCACTGGTATAAACTGTAAACGTACCATGTAAAACAAACATAATGATTTTGAAATTTCTTCATGCTGCTTGTCATACGCTAATTTATTGTAAATTTACAGAACTGTTTAAGTAAAAAAAAACCTTATAAAAATAATAAAAATCACTTTCAGCTGCTGATGTAACCAATTCTTGTAGCGAAAAAGACAGTCAATTAACATTTTACATAAGTATTAAAATATGCATCACACCATAGGTCATAATTTGCCATAAAACCGGTGAAAGTGTGGCTTTTTTTAAATTTTCAGTATTGAAAAATCTACAAGAAGACATCAAATTCGGTAAATAATGGACATAAATTTGAACGATTTTGCTGGCTGTCACAGTTACGGGACAAAGGTTGTTGTAACAGTTAGCAGTCGACTGCGGAGACACTGGTGAAGGCGAAGGCGACGTAAGATAACATGAAAAACGGCGGCAAGTGCGACAATGCGGCACGGCGGCAGTCAGCGTCGACCGCAGCGACTTACGACGGTGGCGGGTCGCCGGAAGCAACACACGGCAGCTCGACCCGCTCGCGCTCCTTGAAGCTCATCTCGGGGTCCAGCTGCGGCGCTATAACCGGCGGTGCGTGCACTGCCGCCCCAATATCAACACCATCATCAAATGTACCATCAAGCAATAAAAACAATCAAAATGTCGAAATGCATAGGCCTATATATTATAAAGTAATAAAAAATTAAATAAAATTAACGCAGTTACAATATAAATCACAGTGTCTAATAAATGCTTCCATATAATAGAATAACACAACCACGTAAATTTTAATCTCGCAGAGTTGCTGTATTTCTGCGCTTACATCAACACAGCAACAGCTTACCTATGACTCTAAAAGTTTCTCACTTCGTGTCACATAGTAGTAACAGTTTGTGGAAAGCGTGATTCGAGCTACACCTACATCTTTAGCAACTGAAGAACTTACAGCTCGAATATTATAAGTCAACAATTGCGGAAGACAGTAGATGTTTACACAGCTGGCTCCGAACTCTATCAACTGCGTATAGTGGAGTCATATGGGTGCACGACGCCACGTAAACAAATTGCACAAAAAGAGTTAACGCCAAGATGAAGCCGCCGCGGGTTACGCACCTGCAGTCAGCGGTGACTACACCCGTGCAGTGCCGCAAACACATCCTATTATACACTGACAACGGAAAATATATGGCTACATGCCACAGTCGGCTTGAGCTCTGGGACGTTTCACCTAACAAGAAGAAAATTATAACGTGCTTTAGATAAAAAAGTACAGAGTTTGGTTCTGATGAGCACTTACAGAAGACTATATGTCAGGCTTGTCAGTGCAACGTGATGTAAGACGTGCCTGTTTATATCACGAAATCTGGCACTTGGACGTGCATAACTAAAATGATAATACACAGGGGGTAGAAAAAATACTTTTAGGGTTGTCCATGTATCAAACCCTAGGGGTAAAAATTTATGCCCTCATAATAAGGGTATAATTCTTTTTCCTACCCATCACATACGCCGGGTAGATCATATCTACCTTGGGTGACATTTTTCAACCTCTAACATACCCCTTTTTCTTAGTGTGCAATCTATGTGTGGGACGTCTTCATCAAGCTTCACAACTTGTTTATTTCTATTATTTCAATATTTCCTGTCATGGCCTGATTCAACGTGCCTTCAGGCATGTTCGTGTTTCTAAGCTGGAAAGATGTGCCTGCAAATATGCAATTCTGTGGTTGGCCAAATGTGCCCACGTTGTTGGTTGTTAGGTTCACGTGGATATTTTCGTCCGTACAAAAAAAAATAAATTTAAAAATTAAAAAAAAAAAACGAAAAATCGTTGTCTCCAGTCACGTTTTCTCGGCGCAAAATATACCAAAAAATGTTATTTGCGGCCGGGGCTACGCCCCGGACCATGCTAAGGAGCTTACAGCGCTCCCCAGATCTCTACCTAGATGTGGGTACCGCTACGTGGCGGGGAAAAAGGGAAGAAGAATAGGGGAAGAAAGGAGAGGATCGACGGAAAGGGGAGAGACAGGGAAGAGAAGGGACGGAAAGGGGAAAAAGGAAGGGAAGGGAGGAAGGTTAAGAGAAGGGAGAGGACAACGCGTTTCCATAAATTTTCCTTCAGTTAGGACTTGTCAAAAACGCTATTTTATTGCAGACGCTAACATGGCAAAACGACATTTTAAAGAACATGTTGCCAGACTGTAGTCAAAAGCATCATCTTCAGCATGAAATCATAACGCAAAGCACGACCAGTTATAGACAGAAATAACATATTCAACGCTGCACTAATTGCTCCTCTGTATTACAGTGAATTACATTTCAAGTTTGGGCTAGTTTTACTTAATTATAGGACGCTAGCGAGCTATCATTTTCTTAGTTGTTACACTTTAGCTCCCTCTTGAACCATGATTATCTGCATTTATTGAGTTGCACATCTAGCTTGCTGGTGCATAAGTCTTTACAAAATTTACAAAATTATTGTCTGTCCGATGCTATGCATGGACAGAATATAAATTTACCTGTGTGTGTGTCTGTGTGTGTTTGTGTGTCTGTCACACTTTCTGTTAACTCGCCTACAGGTCAGACCCCTCAACGGATTTTTATCGCGCGTCAGCACACTGACGCGCGATATTAATATAGCAATTATGTCTGTCAGTCCGTAACGTTCCGGTATCAGATGAAAACGGCTTAACATAGTTTTTTCACCATACTAGTTTTATCAGCATCAAACAGCTTCACGAAATTCCGACGGAGTCACCCCCTGTGGGGGTGCTAAATATAGGTGGGGTATAAAAATTTCACGATTTTCTACCAATAAGTCGCTATATCTCGCAAACGATACAAGATATTGCCATAGTTACTATGGAAGGCAAATAGGAAACCGCACCCAAGCTTTTGAATGGCACCAGTTTCAATGATCTTGAGTGACCTCTAAGCTAGATTTCAAGGTCACGGTATTATTCAACGTCAAATAACCGCAAATGGTACAAGATACAGCTATAGTTACAATGGCGGACTAATAGAAAGTCATACATGGTCTATCGAACCGCGCCATTTTCAATGACCTTGAAGGACCCCAAACCCAGATTTCAAGGTCAGGCCATTCTTTCATGCTGAATATCTCCAAAATGGCTATAGATACGGCCATAATTATACCACTGAAGCCGAATAGGAAACCGTACCCAAGCTTGAAAGCTTGGGTACGGTTAAAATGGTACCACTTTCAATGACCTTGAGTGGCCTCTAAGCCACATTTCAAGATCACGATAATATTTAACGTCAAATAACTCGACCAATAGTAAGTCGTGTATGATCTGTCCAATGGTTCCGTTTCCAGTGACCCTGAGTGACCCTTGACCTAGAGGTCACGGTGTAATATTTAGACCTATGAATGCTCTCAACGTATTGTGTGCGCAGCTGACGCGCGATCTGTTTGCGATAGCCAAGTTCTTGTTTGTGACACTGTATTTGTTATTTCACGTTACGTTACGTTACATTACGTATTCATTGCTCAGGTGCGAATGTCTAAAGCAGAGATTATATAGACCGTAGGGTACGGCCTATATAATCTCTGGTCTGAAGCGCGTTAAGCCCGGTACACACTGGCGACGAAGTTGACTGTTGCCGATACGGTCGACTTTGTTGAATTCGACAGCTTGTCGCGGTCGACACTGTCGCCAACTCGGTCGACTTTGTTACCGATATGGTCGACTTTGTCGCCAGTGTGTACGGGGCCAAAGCGAAGCGACACCGTCGACTTTGTCGACTTTCAACAAAGTCGACCGTATTGAATTCAACTTTGTCGCCTGCAGTGTGTACCGGGCTTTAGACAAACAGTGCACACTACACGGCAGTGTTTGTGTGCAGTTTTACTTTCATCGTCGTCTGGATAGCGACTACTCGGTGTTGTGCAAGTACATCGTGGAGATGTTGGTCTGCATGGCGGCGGTATTCACGTGTCTCAGTCGCGTCACTGATAACATGCACCATTCGTCTGACGTCCTCGGTGGAGCCGCTATCGGCGTCATTGTCGCCGTCTGGAATGTAAGAACGAATGAGACAAGAAGCTCAGCTGTCGCAGATAGGGCGCGTGACGCTCCGTGTCGTTGAACATTTTACTAAATCACTCAAGTTCATTCGAAATTACACTGTTGAGTAGGGCGAGTATTACATTGTAATTACGTCTTTATCTTATACCGTTTCTGAGATATGCAGCGTCAAATAATGGCGTGCCCTTGAAATCTGGGTTAGGGGGCATCCTAGGTCATCATCGAAAATGGCACCATTTGATAGATTGCATACCAGTTCCTATTTTCGTTTGACAGTAACTGTGGCCCTACCTTGTATCGTTTCCGAGATAAAGCGACATGTTGGTCGCACTTATGAGGTCAGAAGATGCAAACTGTATAATGGATTAGTGGTGCGTGGCCGACTGTGTCATATACTCAGCTTCGTCGTCGGTAAATGTTTTTGGCACTTTGCACGTCCAGCAATCTTCGACAGCCAGCTATTAGACCAGAATCGCGATTTCTGCCTATACCCCACCTGCATTCGACGCCCCCGTTAGGGGGGTTCCCGTCGGAATATCGCCACCCCGTTTGGTATGGAACAAGAACTTAGCTATCGCAAACAGATCGCGCGTCAGCTGCGCACACAATACGTCGAGTGCATTCGTAGGCCTAAATATTACACCGTGACCTTGAAATCTAGTTTAATGGTCACTCAAGGTCACTGGAAACGGAACCATTGGACAGATCATACACGACTTACTATTAGTCAAGTTATTTGACGTTAAATATTGTCGTGACCTTGAAATGTGGGTTATAGGTCACTCAAGTCATTAAAAGTGGTACCATTTGAAAGCTTGGGTACGGTTTCCTATTCGCCTTTCATAGTAACTATGGCCGTATCTGCAGCCATTTTGGAGATATTCAGCGTCAGAGAATGGCCTGACCTTCAAATCTGGGTTTGGGGTCCTTCAAGGTCATTGAGCATGGCGCGGTTCGATAGACCATGTATTACTTTCTATTAGTCCGCCATTGTAAGTATAGCTCTATCTTGTACCATTTGCCAGTTATTTGAGGTTAATTAACATCGTGACCTTGAAATCTGGCTTAGAGGTCACTCAAGGTCATTGAAGCTGGTGCTATTCAAAAGCTTGGGTGCAGTTTCCTATTCGCCTTCTACAGTAACTGTGGCCGTATTTGCAGCCATTTTGAAGATATTCAGCATCAAAGAATGGCCTGACCTTGAAATCTGGGTTTGGGGTCCTTCAGGGTCATTGAAAATGGCGCGGTTCGAAATAGCATGTATGACTTTCCATTAGTCCGCCATTGTAACTATAGCTTTATATTGTACCATTTGCGAGTTATTTGACGTTTAATAATACCGTGACCTTGAAATCTGGCTTAGAGGTCACTCAAGGTCATTGAAACTGGTGCCATTCGTAAGCTTGGGTGCGGTTTCCTATTCGCCTTCTATAGTAACTATGGCCGTATCTGTAGCCGTTTTTGACATATTTAGCGTCAAAAAAAGTAGTGTGACCTTGGAAACAGGGTTAGAGTTCGTTCAAGGTCATGGGAAATGACACCATTTGGTAGATCGCATACGAGTTCCTATTCGCTTTCCATGGTAACTATGGTGATATCTTGTATCGTTTGCGAGATATTGTAAACTTTTAGGGTCTGCCTGGTGTTGGTCTGGTGTTGACCAAATGTTCGGTTGAAGATCGAAAACATAGGACGCCGCAGGAGGCACCGACCCAGACTGCGAACGCGCGATGACAGACGGACTGGCAGTTACCGGCGACTGCAAAGTACCGCTTAAGTCTGGCATGGGTCTAGTAACCTCCAACGGGTCAACTTCGGGTCTAGTTGGTAGAATTTCGGCTGACCCCAACACTCTACGGAAAGTGATCTCCGAATCAGTCGAAAGTTCGTGCATTATAGCTTCGGTACTGGGCCACTGGGTCTCGGACACCATATCCAAGGTACCCAAGGCGCTAGCTGTTTCAAGGTCTCTCAGGTCCAAACTAAACCTGGCCATGGCAGTGGCGGAGGTTTCAGATGACTGAGAGTCCTAGTGGCAAGCCCGAGCGTCGAGGTAGAACTCGGCCCGATCTCTGACGCCTGACTGGAGTCTGTAATGTGTGATGTGTTCGCTAAACTATGGTCGGCCATTAGACAGTCGATGATAGATGGAAAGAACGTACCGGTGTTCTGGTATGCCGCAATCAACAAACAGTTGAACCAACAAATGACACTAGCCGGCCAACAATGACCGGTCGTGTCAGCAAACAAGAACGACGGCAGGCACCAGCAAGTCCTGCAACAACGAGACGCGTCGACGGTAACTGACGATCGTTGATATCAACGATGATTTCACTCGACGGTTTAGACTTCAAGTCTACATGGACTTGCACGCGCGTCGAAGCCGGAAGTTAACTACTTCCGGTACGTTGAAGTTCTGTCTAAATTTATTTTCGTACGATAAAACGTAGAAACTCTTCGATTCGCGACGAAACAACGCACAAAACTTTTATATTCCACAACAGGATACGATATTCCAAGATCGCAAACACGTGCGCAGACGACAATTTCGCAGTATAGACTAAACGTAGTTCAGACGACGACCAACGACGAGAAGAAAAGAGAGGACGACTGAAAAACTGTGGAGGCTTATAGACTTGTGGTTGCTAGGTGCGTTGCCTGGCTGCGCGGGGGAAGAGGGGGGGGGGCTAGCGTTGCTAGGCAGGTTGCTATGGTGGTTGCCACATAATTACTATGCATACCACACATATATCCAAGGAAATGTTGGGTACTTAATATACATGAGGTGACCTGGAGCTATCCTGGTTTTATGGATCTAAAATGGTTTTAACCTGGTTTCCACCATGGCAAGTAGCACCTCTCTGAAACCGGACTGGCAAATGCTAGCAATGGTGTAGGTCACGTGATGATCGGACCTCGTATAAGGGAGATCTTATGTTGGAGTCCATGGGGACTCATCCGGATCATCTTTGGGAACCGTGGTAAGGTGATCGGGAAGGTTCCTGACCTGGAGAGTCTTATGGTATAGGCGGTTTGGCTGTACCATTGAAAAAGTGTGCAGTTTCAGAGATGTATAAAATGTGCCACGCCCACTCGGACACGCCCCTTTTTGTTAGCCTCACTTTGGATGTCGACGTGTATCGAAACCGAGGCTTAGCGTGTCTGGGCACAAATGAACTTATATGTATAGATATACAAACAGATAACCAGTGACAGCATATAACATAGCCGTATGGGATGTATCGGCCGTATGAACTATCGGCGCGCGAGCGG